>LUMT01000960.1_pt1 | contig 18039 bp, 17 predicted proteins | sample 729741 | NCBI WGS metagenome assembly LUMT01 (sample SAMN03860299, study PRJNA289734) | marine metagenome | biome: seawater column; feature: ocean; material: water; isolation source: Red Sea water column Station 192 - depth 50m | place: Saudi Arabia: Red Sea | collected 2011-10-15 | depth 50 m
ATATTATCGAGCTTGATGAATTTGAATTAGCTAACTTGTAAATTGTCTTTATCAGATAATCAGTAAAAACATCTAAATATATCGACAAATCACTTTGTGAACTGTTTTCAATAATTTTCTCTCCGATCAGTCCATAAGCAATTGACTTTACCGCAAAATTTTTATTTACAAAATATTTATATCTCTCATAATTCTCACTTTCAGTTCCTTCATTATTATTGATTATCTCTAAAAATTGATTTGATTCTCTTTCAAACCATTCTGAAACCTCTGAGGCTTGGAGCGTTGAAAGAGAAAATATAAAAAAAAATATTAGTGATAAATTTCTCATGTTAATAAATAAATATAGTTTGACTGATTATTCAATATAAATTTTTGGTACGGGGAGGTTTTGTATATATTCTTCCTCGAGTTGGGCATTTCTATTCTGATAATATATTGATTTTATCATCTCATATCTATCTGAGGATGCTTCTCTAACTCTATCCAGTTGTTCATCAATTTCGGCTCTCTCATTTAATCCATCACCTATTGCTATATACTCTCTATTTGGAACATTATTTGATATTGGATCTACAAAATATTCAACAACATCCCCACTCAAATCTCTTAAATTACTTGGACCTATAATTGGTAGAACTATGTAAGGTCCACTTGATACACCTCCTTTAGCTAAAGTAATTCCAAAGTCAGTTTCATTTTTTTCCATTCCAACTTTTGATGCTAAATCAAAAGTTCCTAAACTAGTTATTGTATTAATGGTAAACCTTCCAATTGAATTAAAAGATTTATAAAACTCTCCCTGAAAAATAAAAGATACTGTTCTTATTGGTTCTTTTAAATTACTAAAAAAATTAGAAACTCCCTTTTCAACTGGTTCTGGAGCAATAAATTTGTATGTTTTTATTATCGGTCTTATAGCAACATCATCAATAAAAAAATTAAAATTTAAAACTGCTCTGTTTATGGGCTCTATCGGGTCATATATTTCGTCGTACGAAATTCCTGATACTGAAACTTCCTCATTTGCATATAAGGGAGTTGTCTGAAAAAAAGTAACAGATATTACTAAAAGAATTACTTTCAAATGTTTTATCATTAATTAAAATCTAGATTCATTATATTACATTCAATTTATGGATCTTAGTAAATTAAATAAAGAACAAAAAACTGCTGTTGAGCACAAAAAAGGACCGCTTTTGGTACTTTCAGGTGCTGGAACTGGGAAAACTAGAGTCTTAACATCTAGATTCGTTTATATTGTAAAAAATTTAAATGTTAACTTTAATAAAATTATAGCTGTAACCTTTACAAATAAAGCCGCTAATGAAATTAAAGAAAGAGTTAACTCAGAACTTCAAAGTAGTATTGATAGTCCTTGGATAGGTACTTTTCATTCAATATTTGCAAAATTTCTTAGAAAGCATTCTAGTTTAGTAAAATTAAAATCTAATTTTACGATATTAGACATAGAGGATCAAAAAAAACTTTTAAAACAAGTTTTAGATTACTGTAAGATAGAAAAAGATATTAACGAAGGAATATATCATAATGAAATTCAAAACTTAAAAGATAATAAAATCCTTTTTAATGAAAATAAAAAAATATCTAAATTTTCATCTATAGAGAGATTAGATGATATTTACTCTTTTTATCAACAAAGATTAATTGAAATAAACGCAGTAGACTTTGGAGATATTCTTCTACATAGTTATACTATACTATTAAATAACGAAGATATAAGAAATTCATATCAAAAATTCATAGAACACATACTAATTGATGAATTTCAAGACACAAACTTAATCCAATATGATTTAATTAAATTAATTTTAAATTCTAATCAAAATTTATTTTGTGTTGGAGATGATGATCAGTCAATTTATGCATGGCGGGGTGCAAATATAGAGAACATTATAAATTTTCCAAAAGAGTTTAATTCTTCTGTAGTTCGCTTAACAAAAAATTATCGCTCAAATAGCTCTATTTTAGAGGCAGCAGCTTGCATCATTAGTAATAATAAGAATAGATTAGGTAAAGATTTAGTAAGTTTTAACAAAAACATTCCTGATCAAAAAATAAATTTAAATTCATTTTACTCTCAAGAAGAGGAGTCATTATGGATATCAGATGACATATCTAGGAAGTTTCAGGATAATAATAGTATTGGGGTTTTAGTGAGACTAACTGCCCAAATGAGAAGTATCGAGGATAAATTTATAAAATATGCTTTACCATACGAAATTATAGGTGGCCCAAGATTCTTTGATAGAAAAGAAATAAAAGATATTCTTGCATACTTAAAACTCGCAAATAGTTTTAAAGATGATTTATCATTTGAAAGAGTAATTAACTTACCAAAAAGAGGAGTAGGTGATCAATCAGTTAAATTAATTATTGAAAATGCAAGAGAAAAAAAAATTTCTTTTTTTGAGTCATTAGAGCTTTTATCTAGAGAAAATAACTTACCCGGATCTCTGATGATAAAAATAACGAAAATAGATTACCTGGATCTCTTATGGTAAAAACTAAACCATTTATTGATATCATAAAAAAAACATCTGACCTCATTAACAAAACAACTCTTGAAGATATAGGTATTTTTATAATTGAAGAGTCAGGATATTTAAAAATGTTAGAAAATGAAAAAAATAAATTAAAACAAGTAGAAAATGAATCAAGGATTGATAATTTGAAAGAGTTTGTTAACGCTCTTTCAGAATTTGAGAATTTGGATGATTTCCTGGAACACGTTGGTTTGGTTAACGAAAATCAAAAAAAAACACACTCTAATTCTGTAAAACTAATGACATTGCATGCTGCTAAAGGATTAGAATTTGACCATGTTTATTTACCAGGTTGGGAAGAGGGCATCTTTCCAAGCTCTCGTGCATTAGAGCAAAATTCATCAAAATCATTAGAAGAAGAGAGGAGACTTGCTTACGTGGGAATTACCAGGGCTAAGTTTGATTTAAATTTAAGTTATGCAACCTCTAGATACACATATGGGATGAATAATTATTCATTACCATCAAGATTTTTAAATGAAATTTCAAATGTTGAAAAAAATTCATTAAATAATATCGAAGATCAATCTGAATTTAATCTCACAAAAAAGATCACTTCCGATAATATAGAATTAAGCCCTGGAAAAAAAAGAATGTTAGAATTTTTAAAAAAAAATACTAAATGAAATCTCATTTAATTAAAAAATATTTAAAAGATAATGGTTTAGATTTTTATCTTATAACAAATAACGATCTGCATCTTAATGAAAGTCCAAACCTAGATTTAAAAGACATATATAAATTATCTAAATTTGATTGCACTAGGGGATATATACTTTTCTTTATAAAAAGATTCATCTTTTTTACTGACTCACGTTACACGTTAGCAGCTAAAAAATTTTTTAGGAATAATTGCGAAATATATGATTTAAGTGAAGTAACTTTTGTTGATTACCTAATTATGCAAAACAAAAAATTATCAGGTGTTTTAGACTCAAAATTAATTTCAGTAAAAGAATACAGAGAAATAAATTCAAAATTACAAAAAAATAATATTAATATTTTCCCGAAGTCAAAAAATTCTTTTAGAAAAAATTATTATCCAAATTTTAATATTTCCTATCCATTTAGTATGCCAAAAAATTTAATACCAAGAACTTATAATAAAAATTTAGAAAGAATTAAGTCTAATCTTAAAACTGATGGTATATTAATTTGGAATAATGCTCAGGTAGCGTACCTTTTAAATCTTAGGTCATTTGAACTATGGAATTCAACCAAACCTTTCGCAGGCTTATTTATTCCAAGAAAAAATATTAAACCTGTTTTAATAACAAATAACTTTAATTTGAAAAAAGTAAGTAAACTTATAAATAATTTTAATATTTTCGGAGAGGAAAATTTTATTAAATATCTTAAATCCTCAAAATTTAAAAATATTGATACTTCTTACGAATTTTTAAATCTTAATATGTATTTACGATTATCTAAATTTTTGAATTTATCTGAAACTAAAATAAATATTTCTAAATATTTGGGTATTAAAACATCTAATGAAATAAAAAATATTCAAAATTGTCATATTGAAGACGGTTTAGCTGTTCTCAAATTTATAATTGAATTAAAGCAAAATAAATTAAACCCCAAAAATGAATTTCAAGTTTCTGAATATTTATATAATAAAAGAAAAGAAGGTATTAATTTTTTTAGAAATTCTTTTGATTATATCAGTGCATTCGACTCAAATGCTGCAATTGTTCATTACAAGGCGCCTCAAAAGAAATCTCTTTCTTCAAAAAATAGAAAAATCTTATTAATAGACTCTGGTGCTCACTATTTAGAAGGCACTACAGATATTACAAGAGTAATTAAAATAGGAAAAAAAAATTATTCAAGAATAAAATACTCCTATACTTATTTATTAAAGTCATTAATAAAAATAGAAAACAAAATATTCCCAAGAAATATAAGATCTTCAGAAATAGATTTTTTTATAAGAAATTATCTATCTAAATTCAACATATCCTATAATCATGGGACTGGACATGGTGTAGGAAATTTTGGCGATGTGCATGAGAAATACCCATCTATTTCTTCTAGATCAAGTGACATTCTTACTAATAACAATCTATTTTCTATTGAGCCAGGTCATTATGTCGAGGGTGAGTTTGGTATTAGAATAGAAAATTTATATGTAACAAAGCTTATTAATAAAAACTTGAAACTAAAAAATGTCACTCTAGTTCCTTACGATTTAGATTTAATTAATTGGAGATTAATAACGAATTTTGAAAGAATGTTTATAAAGCAATATCATAATAAAATTTACCAATCTTTTGAGTCAAGATTAAATAATTATCATAAGAATTATTTTATAAAAAATTTAATTAATAAGATTTAAAAAATCTTTTTCATTTAAAATATTGATTTTTAAATCTTTAGCTTTTTTTAATTTAGAACCTGATTTTTCTCCAAAAACAAGAATGTCTAAATTTTTTGATACATTTGAGGCAATTTTATATCCTTTTTTTTTTGCTAATTCTTTTGCCCTATCCCTTGACATATTTTGAAGAGTTCCTGTGAACAATATGCTTTTATTAAGACTAATTTTACTATCTTCATTTTCTATAATTTCAATTACATCAAGTAAAGCAAATGACTCTTCAATATTAATTTCATCAGAAAAGTAATTTACAAATGAACTTATAGCTTTTTCTCCTAATCCATCAATATTTTCAAGTTTTTCCCTTAGTTTTTTTGATTGTATGAAATTTTTAAATCTTGTTTTATTTTTAAAATACATAGATATAAGCTCAGAATTATTTTCACCTAAATACCTTAGACCAAGAGAAAATAAATATCTTGATAAATTAGTGATTTTGGATTTATTTATTGAGTCAATTAGGTTTAAAAAGGATTTTTCTCCAAATCCATCCAATGTAATAATTTTATCTTTATGATTTTCTAATTTGTAAATATCTAATTTACTTGTGATTAAATTAAGACTGATAAATTTTTCAATTAATTTCTCACCAAGCCCATCAATATTCATCGCTTTCTTAGATACAAAGTGTTTAAAAGACTCTAAGTTTTGGTATTTACATTCATTTTTTCCTGCACTACATCGTTGAACTGCCTCATCTTCAATTTTAATTATTTTAGATCCGCATAAACATTTTTTTGGGATATCAAATTTTTTATTAGATTTTTTCCTTTTTTCTGTATCTACTCTAGAAACATAAGGTATTACGTCTCCAGCTCTTTTGACCCAAACAAAATCATTTATTCTTATATCTTTTCTAGTTATTTCATCAAAATTATGAAGCGTTGCATTTGATACAATTACTCCACCAATATTAATTGGTTTAAGCCTTGCAACAGGTGTTATGGCTCCAGTTCTTCCAATTTGTAGTTCTATTTTTTCAACTTGTGTCAATGCCTCTTCTGAACTAAATTTTGCAGCTATTGCCCAACGTGGAAATTTGTTGGTACTTCCTAACATCCTTTGTAAATCCAAGTCATTAATCTTTATTACCATTCCATCAATATCAAAATTAATTGAGGTCCTTTTCTTTTCAATGTCCGAAATATAATTATATATATCAATCAAATTATCATATTTCTTAGAATAGCCTGTTTGATCAAAATTATTTTTTTTGCAAAAGTTCAAAAATTCTTCAAAATTTAAAAACTCTTTTTCATAAGTAAATTTTCCATATCCATGAGGTATAAATCTCAGAGGTCGATTGTTTGTGATTTTACTATTGATCTGACGAAGAGATCCTGAGGCAGCATTTCTCGGGTTTGAAAATTGATTTTTTTTTTCAAATTGTTTGTTCAACTTTTCAAAATCTTTTCTAAAAAAAAATACCTCACCTCTTATTTCTATAAGATCAGAATTACAATTTTTTAGAAGCTTAGGTATGCCCCTAATGCCCAATACATTTTCTGTTATCTCTTCCCCAACAACACCATCTCCTCTAGTGATTGCCTTAAATAATTTGTTATTTTTATATATTACAGATAAAGACACCCCATCTATTTTACAGTCGACATTAAATATATAATTTGAATTTTGCTTTTTTAAAAAATTACTTGCTTTATCGAAGAACTCCTCAGTTTCATTTACACTAAAACTATTTGACAGAGATAGCATTGGTTCAAAGTGATAAAATTTTTTAAATTTTGATGAAGGTGAAGTACCTATGCCCAAATCATCATATTTTTTTAATTCTGGATTTTTTGATAATAAATGATCATACTTTTTCTTTAAATCATCGTATTCTGAGTCGTCAATTGATGGGTTTGAGTTGTAATACTCTTTGTTATACTTTTTTAATTTATCTCTAATTTTGATAAAACTATCTCTTGTTTTCATATCCTTAATTTTGGAGTAAATCTGAAGCTACTTTTTTAGCAGTTTCAGTAATTTTAGCCCCTCTTATTAAACTTGCTATTTCATTAACTCTTTCTTGATCATTCAACTCAATTATTTGACTAGTCATTTCGTCATTTTTGATTACTTTCTCAATTTTCCAATGTTTATTTGCTTTTGAGGCAACTTGCGGTGAATGTGTTATAGCAATTACTTGATTTTTTTTTGATATGTTATTTATTTTTTCAGAAACATTTGATGCAATTTTTCCACTTAAACCACTATCTACTTCATCAAAAATAAGAGTAAGATCATTATCATTTTTAGCTGATAATGATTTTATTATTAGAAGTAATCGAGATAATTCTCCACCAGAGGCTACTTTTTTAATTGAGCTAAATTTAGAATTTTTATTAGTTCTAAATAAGACATCTAATTCATCATATCCATTTGAATTATAATCTTTTTCACTTTTAAAGCCTCTTGTTTATAATGATTAAGGTCATTAGTATATTTTTTAAAAAGAATATTTTTCTCTCTATCAAAATTTTCAAGAGTGTCTATTTCATTAGATATATCTTCCTTAATTGAAAATAAATTTTCGGGTTCTACTTCAAAAAATTTTGAAAGTTGCTGATATTGGTAAATTTTTTCATCAACTTCATCAAAATCAATTTCATCATGATCAATAGAATTAAGTTTGTTTTCTAATTCGTTTATTAATTCATTTATATCTAAAATTGAAGATTGAAGTTTTTGAGAAATATCTGAGTATTCACGATTAATATCTTCTAATTTATTGAGATTTTTTTCAATTAAACTTAAGTTATCATTTGAATTGTAATTAGATATTGATTTTTTAATTTCGTTTGAAATATCACTAAATTTTTTGATATTTTTATTTAAATTTCTTTTATTAATTAGCTCCTCGTATTCATTTTTAGTTGGATTTAAAATTTTAATTTTATTATTTTTTATTTTTAATATCTCAAGTTTTTCATTAATATTTTTTTCATTATTCAAATGGGACTGATAAATATTTTTTGAGTTCTTATATATTTCATATTTCAAATTTAAATCATTTTTTTTGATCCCACCTATATTGTCTATAAATTTTAGAAAATATTTGTTATCAAATAGTTCTTGTTGTTCAAAATTCTCTTGAAATTCAATTACATTTTTTAAAATAGATTTTACAAAAGAAAGAGGCTTTACCTCACCATTAATTAATAACTTAGATTTTTGATCTGAATTAATCTCTCTCTCTACAATTAAATAATCATCATCAAAATTTATATTAAGTTTATCAAGATTTTTTTTTATTAAATTATTAATTTCAAAAATTGCTTTTATTGTTGAAATTTCATTATCTTTTAAATTAAGACTAGTTTGATTTTTTCCACCTAGTGCTAATTTAAGTCCTTCTATAATAATTGATTTACCTGCACCTGTTTCCCCTGTAAAAGCATTGAAACCCTCAATAAAGTTAATTGATATTTTTTTAATCAAAAGAAAATTTTTAATTTCCAGCGAAACTAACATTATTATTACTTTATAGATTGTATCGATGTATTATTAGAATTATTTTCCACATTTTGTATGAATAATTTAACTGGATTAAATCTTTCGAACCATTTTTTATTTTCGCTGACTTCATCCAATTCGTTTATTATATTATATGATTTCTGATACCATTTACTTTCAGGAAAATTATAAGCTAAAATTGATGCATAATTTTTTGATAACTCATACTCATCTAAAGAATAATAAATTTTAGTTATTAAAAAAAGAGTTTCTTCAATTGAAAGGCTAGAGCTATGATTATTAAATATATCTTTTAAATACATTAATGAACCATTTGTATTACCCTTGTTTAAATAAAATTTTGCTACACTAAGTTTTTCTGCTGCTAAGTTATTATTAATTAGTTTAATTTTTGTTATGATATCAATCTCATATTTACTATTAGGATACGCATTTAATATAAAATTAAATTTTTCATAAGCTTTATCTGTATTTTCTTGACTATAATCAGACTTTTTAATTAATACATAATATGTCATAGCTTCTAAATAATTAGCATAAACAATATCTTTGCTTCCCGGGTAATAGCTTTTGTACATTTCGGCAATTGCTCTGGTTTTCTCATAATCTTTATTTAAAAAGTGAATATATGCTTTTACAAGCATACTTTTGTTAGCGAATGGACTGCTTGGATAGATTACTTCTAGTTTATCTAATTCAATCAAAGCTAGGTCTAGTTGGTTATTAATTATGTAATCATTTGCTAAATTAAATAATTCATAATCCTTTAATGAATTATTTTCATAAAAACTTTGATCATTTTTGTATTCATCTTTATCATTAGTTGAACAAGATATAATAAAAAAAGACAAAATTATAAGAATCGGTTTTTTCACAAATGAATTATAGCTTCAGAAGAAAAAATAAAATAGTCAAATATATTGTCATCCACTATACTGGCATGAAATCCCTAAAATCTGCTTATCAAAAATTATCAAATGATAATTCAAATGTAAGTTCCCATTATTTAATATCTAAAAAAGGCACTATTTTTAATTTATTATGTCCTAAATTTAAAGCTTGGCACGCTGGTAAGTCCAAATGGAAAACTCATATAAATATAAATGATTATTCAATTGGAATTGAACTTGAAAACAAGGGACATGAATTTGGGTATTCTAATTTTTCAAAAAATCAGTATGTATCTCTCAAAAAATTAGTCTCGTTTCTTAAAACAAACTTCAACATTGTTGATAAAAATATAATTTTTCATTCGGATATAGCCCCCAACAGAAAAAAAGATCCTGGAGAGAAGTTCTACATAGATAAAATTGGAGTAAAAAGATTTAAAAAACAGAATATTAATAAAATCTATAATTTAGATGAATTATTGGCTTTATATGGTTTCCATGAAACATACATAAAAAAATATAAAAAATTCTGTATCAAGGCTGTAAAGAGGTCATTAAATTATGTAGATATTAATCATTCACAATCAAGAAAATTTCTAAAAGATTTTTATAATTTATTATTTGGCTAATTTTATATATATTGCTCATGGGTAGCGTGCAGTCGCTTTGTATATCAAAGAGGAAAGTCTGAGCTCACGTAGAAAGTGATAACGGATAACATCCGTCGAGGGCAACCTTAGGGAAAGTGCAGCAGAAACAAACCGCCATAAGGTAAGGGTGAAAAGGTGAGGTAAGAGCTTACCGGATACTTAAAAACTATCGCAATATGCAAACCCTATCACGAGTAAGATCAAATAGAGGCTAAAGCTATTTCTACAGTTGGCCTGGGTTGATCGCTGGAGTTAACTAGCAATAGTTAATCTAGATAAATGACTGCAGTTTTTTCAAAATACAGAACTCAGCTTATAGCTACCCAATGTTATTTACTATTCCAATAAAATCCCATATAATCCCATAAAATACCATGATGATGTTTCTTTCTTCTTTTTATGGGATAATTGACTCTAAAAATAGAGTAGCCATACCATCTTCTTTCAGATCAATAATAAAAATCTCCAAAGAAAAAATATTCATATTCAAAAGTTTAAAGTATGAGTGTTTAGAAGTGCACCTATCTTCTAAGATTAATTCTTTAGTAAAAAGCTTTGATGAAAAAGATTTTTTTTCAAAAAAAAATGATCATTTTAAAACAGCAATTCTCTCTGATTTAGAGGAAATATCTATAGATAAAGAGGGAAGGTTTATAGTAAAAGATCAACTTCAAAAATTTTCAAAACTATCCAAAGAAATAATATTTATAGGTAAAGGAAATCATTTTGAGATTTGGGAAAAAAAATTAGGCGAAAAACACAAGAAAATATCAAGAGCAAAATTTAAATGATTAATAATTTACATATTCCTATTATGGCAAATGAAGTGTTATCACTAATTGATAATAAAAATAACTTATCTATTTTAGATTGTACATTTGGTGGGGGAGGGCATTCTACAAAATTTCTAGAAAAAGGACATCACGTTACTGCCAATTAGCTGATAGTGATATTGGTTTGTCATTTAAAGAAAATTCAAAATTAAATATGAATTATCTGGGTGGTGACTTAAATGCATATAAAATAATTAATTACTATGAAAAAGATCAACTTCAAAGAGTCTTCAAAATATATGGTGAAATAAATCAAGCTGAAAAATTAGCTAAATACATTATACAACAAAGATCCTTAAAAAAAATTAATACAAATTTTGAATTTATTAATGTCTTGAGGGATAGCGGAGTAAATTTTAGGTCTAAAAAAATACACTTTGCTACAAAGGCATTTCAGGCATTAAGAATCGAGTCAAATAGTGAATTAGAAAATCTTAAGATATTTTTAAAAAATATTCATTTTTTTTTGGATATTAATGCATATTTAGCAATAATTTCTTTTCATAGTTTAGAAGACAGAATAGTTAAGAATTACCTCAGAGAAAACAGAATTAAAAAAAACAAAAACTTTCAAAATAATAAAAATTGGGGTTATGAAATTCTTACTAAAAAACCTTTAACAGCATCAAAAAATGAAGTTTTAGAAAATAATAGAGCTAGATCTGCAAAACTTAGAGTAGGGAGGTTTATTATGTAAATAAAGAGATACTACTTTCAAAGCAAATAAATCAATTACAGATAAATAAATTAAATAATTTTGAATTTGTTAAAAATAAAAAAATTATACAATTTGATAGAAATGAGTTTGATGACTTTACAATAATAAAGGTCAATTATGTTCAATCTAAGTAATGAAACAGACTATAAATTATTATTAAAAACAAAAAATTATTACAATTTTTTTATTTTTGCAGTCCTATTTCTTTTTACTTCTATCTTTGTAAGGCTTTTATTTTTAAGTTTCGATAATAATAGCATTTCTAGTTCTAATGAACGAGATACAAGTCTTACAGCTTTACCCACTATTTATGATTTAAATAAAAATATCTTAGCATATTCTGACTATAACTATTCAATTAAAAATATTAAGAATAAAGTTAAATATTTAAAAAGAAATGTACCAATCAGTGTCATTCTAGAACCAATCTATAAAGGTGACCCATACATCAAATTTGAAAAAATTTTAACAAGAAAGTACCCACACAAAGCCATATTAAACAACATGATTGGAAATACAAATATTGATCATAAAGGAATATCTTTAATTGAGAAATTTATTGATCAAAACAATAGAGATATTGATATATCTATAGATATCAAGATACAAAAGAAAATATATGACTCATTGTTTAAAGATACATTAAATTTAAATCCAGATTACTCTTTGAATGTTTTAGTTGACTTAAGTAGAGAAGAGATTGTTAGTAACGTTTTTTTAGATAACAGAAATGTTGATGATAGATTTGATCAAACCTTATTGCCTTTAAAAGATCTTAAATTTGATTTTGGATCTGTTTTCAAAACATTTACAGTTTATTCTGCTTTAAAAAATCAGAAAATTAACATTAATGAGTATTTTGATGTAGATCAACCAGTATACATTGGTAGTAAAATGATAAATGACTATCCAAGAAATAGCGAAATACCCATGCAAGTAGGAGATATATTAAAAAAATCATCTAATAGAGGGGCGATCTTAATTAGAAGAAATTTGGATTGTCAAAATGAATTTAAAGCTGATTTAGATCAAATAGGTCTTTTAAAATCTACTCAAATTGGATTTGGAATGACTTCCGTCGAACCAACAGTAAATAATTTTAGAGGAAGATATTGTGACAATATTCCTTTTGGTTATGGATTGTCAATTTCTCCAATTCAGTTAATTAATGCTTATGGAAAAATAATAACTGGTAGGGATAATTTCAATGCTTCATTTGAGAAAAATGAAAAACAAAATAAAAATAAATATAATAAAATATCAAATACTGTTAATAAACTATTATTCTATGCAAATGAGACTGATAATGAATTATACAAAAACTTTTTAGTAGCAGGCAAAACTGGAACCGCTGATCAATTTATAACAAATGATGAAAAATTTCAAAATGTTACTTATATAAGTTTTTTTCCTTACAATAACCCAAAATATTTAAATTTAACATTTATGCAAAACCCCAAGGAATCCTATGGAAAATACATGACCGCAGGGAATACAGTAAAACCAACTTTTTATAATCTATTGAAAGAAATATACATATATTTGGACTTATCTATTGTTAATACTAAAAGTACAGATATTTAATGAACTTAACTGACTTAAAAAAAAAGGGTTTTAAAATTGTTACAAATTGGCAGGAATGTAGCAAAAATACTATTTTTCTATTTGATAGTAAAAATCAATCAAAATTTATTAAGTATATAAATTTAGCCATCAAAAAAAATTGTAATTTTTTTATTTGTAATATTAAGTTAAAGGGGAATATTAAAAAAAAATCTATTAATTTTTTTTTCTATAAAAATAACAAGGATTTAGAAAACATAGTTAAAATATTTTATAGATTTAATCGTCTTAAATTAATTTTTGTTACAGGTACTAATGGTAAAACCTCCATTGCTTATGGTGCAAATAAATTATTTAATAAAAATGAACTAAGATCTTGTTACATAGGTACTTTAGGTTTTTTTATTAATTCAAAAAGAATTAAAAAACTGAGCAATACTACACCTTCATATTTTGAAATTCTTAATTTACTTCAATTTGCGAATGATAATTACATAAAATTTGTTTTTATAGAAGTTTCCAGTATTGGATACTGTGAAGGAAGAATTGGAAATTTAAATTATAATTATTGTATTTTAACAAATTTAGAGTCAGATCACCTTGATTACCATAAAAATATAAATGATTATCATTTAGCTAAAATAAATCTTATTAAAGATCATAGATTGAAGAACTCAATTTTATTTTTACAGGATTATAATTTAAAAAATATATTTAAAAGCTTTGATAAAAACTTACTTACCCAGGATAATTTTATATCTAAAAATAAAATATCTATAATTAATAAAAGTTTTAACCAATACCAAATAACTTTAAAGGACAAATCTTATAAAATAAACTCATATAATGATTTTATGGTCAAAAATATTATAACAATATTGATGGTTTATAATAAAATTGCAAATAAATTTCCATTAAATATTACTAAATCATTATTTCCACCTGGTAGATCTGAAATCATTTATAATAAAAAAAATAAAGTAATAATAATTGATTATGCTCATTCAAAAGATGCGTACGAAAATTTATTAAACAAATTTCCTCTACTAAATAAAAGTGTAATAATTATTTATGGCTGTGGCGGTGATAGAGATAAAACTAAAAGACCACAAATAGCCAAGGTAATCTCAAAGTATACAAAAATACAGATAATTACTGATGATAACCCAAGATATGAAGATCCAGCTTTAATCAGAAAAACTCTTATAAAGTATTCCTCAAACCCAATTGAGATCCCTAGTAGAAGAAAGGCTATAAAATTTGGAATAGATTACATAAAAAAAAATGATGGTATTTTAATTATTGCTGGAAAAGGTCATGAAGATATACAAACATACAAAAATAAATCCTACTTATTTAATGATAAAGTAATTTCATCAAATTATGCTAAAAATTTATAAAATTATTGAAGATTTAAAATCGAAATATAAATCTGACATTGTTTTTGACACAAGATTAATAAAAAAAAATGATATTTTTATTGGTTTAAAAACAAAAAATAATGATGGTAGCTTGTATTATAACGAAGCAATAAAAAAAAAAGCAGCGTTGGTAATTGTAAATATTTACAATACTCACCCAAAATTATTATATGTTAAAGATACTCATCTATTTATAAAAAAGTTTTGCAAATTTTTATTAGATTCCTATAAAGGTAAAATTATTGCTATAACTGGATCTGTAGGTAAAACAACATTTAAAGAGAATATTTTTCACATTCTAAAAAATAATAATATTAGCGCATATAGATCTTATAAAAATTTTAACAATATTCAGGGTTTGCAGTTTTCTATAATGAATATGAATTTAAAAAGTAAATATTCTATATTCGAATTAGGAATTAATAACCCTAAAGAGATGCTTAAATTAGTTAATACTTTACAACCACATTATTGCCTAGTGACAGGTATTGAAAATTCTCATATAGGTAATTTTAGAAATTTTAGACATCTTGTAGATAACAAACTAAAAATATTCAAATCTAAAAGACTTATTAGTGGGTTAGTCAACTACAATTATGAACCTCATTATATTAATAATAAACTGAACCTAAAAGTTGATCTTATAAATTCTGAAAATCTAAAAAAATTTATTATCTCAAATAAAAAAATATACAGAGTAAATTTTATTTATAATAAAAGAAAATACTTTATAGAGTCATCTAGAGGGGAGTTTTATATTAACATTGCTATAATATCTTTTTTATTTATTAAAAAATTTATAAAAAAAATTAAATTTAAAAATTTTTTTTATGATGAGTCAATTATTGAGTCCAGGGGTAAAGAAGTTTTGACTTATATAGGAAGTAAAAAAATTAAATTTTATGATCATAGTTATAATGCAAGCCCATATTCACTAAATAAACAAATTTTATTCTTTAGTAAGAGAAATATTAAACAAAAAGCATATATTTTAGGTTCCATGAAGGAACTAGGAGATCAATCAGATTTTTTTCACATGCAAATTATTGAATTAGCAACTAAATTAAATTTAAGAAAAATAATTTTTATAGGAGACGAATTCTATAAGTTTAAAAAAAAATTTGATAAATTTATTTTTTACAAGAATTATATGCCAGCTATCAATTATTTGAATACAGAAATTAATAATATAAAAAATATATTTGTAATGGGTTCAAGATTAAACAAACTAGATAAGATTATAAAACAATATGTTAGGTGATTTATTATATTCTCTAAGAGATACAGAATTTTTTTTTAATTTATTTGGTTATATTTCTTTCAGGTCAGGTTTATCCTTGGTCACCTCTTTTTTAATAGTCTTAATACTTATGTCTCATTGGGTTAGAATTCAAAAAAGTGCTTTTCCTAGTGGACAACCTATAAGAAATGATGGTCCGGATACACATTACTATAAAAAAGGAACTCCAACGTTAGGCGGTGTGCTCATTCTTTTTTCAATAATTTTAAGTTCAATTTTGTGGACTTCGAATTTCTCAAGTTTTAACTATATATTGATATTGACATTAATTTTATTTGGATTGATAGGTTTTTTTGATGACTTACAAAAAGTTAAATTAGGTAAGGGAATAACATCTAAAATTAAATTTTTATGTCAACTATCAGCTACATTAATTATCTATTTTACTATTAAATATAATGGATTTGATTTAAACCAATTTAGCATTCCTTTTTTAAAAAATGTTTCAATTGAACTTGGCTATTTTTACTTTGTTCTAATTCTATTTATTGTAATTGGTTCAACAAATGCAACCAATTTGACTGATGGATTAGATGGATTAGTAACAATGCCTTTGATATTTGTATTTCTTACATTTGCTGTATTTGCATATGTTTTGGGTAACATGAATTTTTCTGATTATCTTTTAGTTAATTATATAAACGGATCAGGAGAAATTGTAATTTTTTGTACCTCAGCAATTGGAGCATTACTGGGTTTCTTATGGTTTAACTCAAGTCCTGCATCTATATTTATGGGAGATACAGGATCACAATCTTTAGGCGCTTCATTAGCCGTAACGTCCATCCTTCTAAAACAAGAAATAGTATTAGCTGTTGCTGGAGGTCTATTTGTAATTGAAACTTTATCTGTCATGATACAAGTTACATATTTTAGATTATCAAAAGGAAAAAGAGTATTTTTGATGGCCCCACTTCATCATCATTATGAAAAAAAAGGACTACCAGAACAAAAAATAGTAATTAGATTTTGGATATTAAGTTTCCTTTTTTGTTTGTTAGCTTTATCACTTTTAAAAATTAGATAATTGATAAAATTAAATAAAAAATTTTTAATTTATGGATATGGTGTAAGCGGGAAATCAGTAGAAAAATATCTTATAAATAATAATTGTAATTTTAATATATATGATGATTTTAAAAAAATTATAAATAAAAGAGTAATTAGCAAAAAGTATTTAGAAAATAAAATTAATCAATATAGTTATTTCGTAGTATCTCCATCGATCAAGATTGAAAAAAATCATTTTTTATATAAACATAAAAATAAAATTTTAATAGATTTAGATTTTTTAAGTTTAGAAATATCGACGCAAAAAATATTGGGCGTAACAGGAACAGAGGGCAAATCTTCAACTTGTAGTTATATTAATCAAATACTTTCAAAAAAATATAAAACTAAAATTATTGGCAATTTTGGAGATACTATTTTGGATAAAACAAATTTAAACAAATATTTATCAAAAATAGATATTTTAATTATTGAATTAAGTTCATATCAATTAGATAAATTGAAATTTTTAAAACTACATTATGCTTTGATTACAAATATATTTAGTGATCATTTAGATTACCATAGAAATATTAAAAATTACATCAGCTCTAAATTTCGAATACAAGATTTTTTATATAATAATTCACCTTTATTTTTATCAAATTACTTATTTCTAAAACATCGAAGTCATGTAAAAATCAATAAAAATAGATTAATTTTGAATGATAAAAAAATAATACATAAAAAAGAACTTCCCAACCATATTAGAGAATTAAATTTATATTCAATTAAAAATTTGATTTATTTTATCGACTCACGAATAAAAATAAAAAATATTAATGTTTCTGATGATTTAAGTCATAGAATTCAACTAATTTATAATAAAAATTCCCTAAAAATTTATAATGATAGCAAGTGCACTAACTTAAATAACGCTGTTTATAAAAATAATTTAATAAATAGTTCAAAAAAAATTTTAATTCTTGGAGGCATACTTAAGAAACAAGATAAAAATTTAAAATTTAATATTAAAAATACATTAGTACTTACATTTGGTAATCAAAAAGATTTATTTATTAATCAATTAAATCTTATTGACTCTAATTATTTTAAATTTAATAGACTTATTGAATTAATAAATTTTCTCAAATTAATAGTTAAATTACGTAAATATGAATATATACTTTTTTCTCCTGGTGGTGAGTCTTTTGACTCTTTTAAAAATTATATAGATCGTGGAAATT
>LUMT01000208.1_pt1 | contig 17955 bp, 20 predicted proteins | sample 729741 | NCBI WGS metagenome assembly LUMT01 (sample SAMN03860299, study PRJNA289734) | marine metagenome | biome: seawater column; feature: ocean; material: water; isolation source: Red Sea water column Station 192 - depth 50m | place: Saudi Arabia: Red Sea | collected 2011-10-15 | depth 50 m
CTGGGGGGGCGGGTGGCCTTCGACCTCGCCCCGGAGGGTCGGGGGACACGGCTGGACTTCGCCCAGGACGTGCGGGTGCGCGGGCTCCTGGCTGTCGCGTCGCTACCGGCGCGGCCGCTGCTGCGCTGGAACCACGACCGGATGATGCGGTCGTGCGTGACGGGTCTCAGGCGGCGCGTCGCCAGCGGGGGAGGTCGCGTCCCAGCTCCTCGAACAGCGCCTGGTTGAGCCCGAAGGCGACCTTGACCTCGGCGACGACCCGCTCGGTCTCCTCCGGGGAGGTGCCGAGGGCGTCGAGGCGCGCGCGGTAGGCGTCCTTGTAGGGCTTGGGCTTGCCGATCGCTGCGAAGTCGTAGAACGCGATGCCGCGGCCGTCGAGGTCGAAGGCGCGGTCCAGGCAGCGGCCGATGGCCTGGCCGCCGGACAGGTCGCCGAGGTAGCGCGTGTAGTGGTGCGCGGCGAAGAGGCCGCCCCAGGCCGAGGAGGCGCGCAGCCGGGCGGCGTAGGCGTCCGCGGCGGGGGAGTCGACCTCGCGCGGGCCGCCCAGGTCGACCACGAGCCCCACGCCGTCCTTCAGGCCACCGAGGTCGGCGCGGCGGTAGTAGGTGCTGGTGCGCCAGCCCGTCTCGGGGTTGCCGTCGACGGCGAGCCCCACGTCCTCGGGGTTCTCCTGGCCGTCCTGGCCCTGCGGGTCGAGGTCGCGCACCGACGCGATCCGCAGGGTGCGGGCCGGCGCCTCCTCAGTGGCGACGGTCGCGGTCGGCGGTCGGCGGTCCTCGCCGGTGAACCGTCCGACGGCGAAGGCGAGCAGCCCGACGACGGCGAGCGTGAGTGCCACGCCGGCGAGGACCAGCTTGCGGTCGCCGCCCGCGGTGGCACGCCTGGCGCGGTGCACGCTCCGCTCGAACGTGGTCGGCGGGGCCGGTTCGAAGGCCTTCGGACGTCGCCGGGGCGGCTCCAGACCGGGCGGGGGCCCCTCCGGCACGATCACGGGGTCGAGGCGCAGCAGGTCGGGCGAGGAGATGTGCAGCGGGCTCGGGTCGTCGACGTCGGCCTCGTCCTCGCCCGTGAGCCGCAGCGCGCGACCGATGTCGGCGGCCGTGCGCAGCGGGGTGCGGTGGTTCAGCGGTGGGCGCCCGAGGACCCGGTCGACGACGGCGTCGACGTCGCGGGAGACGCCCGCGCGCACCTGCCGGGGGCGCAGCAGCTTGCCGCCCTCGGCCGGCGCGGCACGCAGGCCATCGACGCCGACCCCGGGCCAGCGGGCCACGAGGCACGCGTACAACAGCTTGCCCAGGGCCTCGACGTCCATCTGCTCGTACGCCCGGAGGTCCTCGAAGGTGTCCTGGTGGCCGGCCGGTGCCAGGGCGGTGGCGACGCCGAGGCCGACGATGCGCACCGCCCCGGTCTGCTTGAGGAGGACGTGGTGCGGGGTGAGGCGACGGTGGAACAGGTTCTTCTCGTGCGCGTGCGCGAGGGCTTCAGCGACCTCCGCGACCACGGTCGCGGCGCGTCGGTTGGGCAGCGGCGACTGGCGCAGCAGCTGGTCGAGCGGGAATGCCCGCGCCCACTCCCGCACGATGACGTGGTGGTCGTGGTCGGCCTCGACGAGGTCGAGCACGCGCAGGAACCGTGGATCGGTGACCGACGTGGACTGTCGGGCGGCCTCGAGGAAGTTGTCGGCGCGCGGGTCGTCGCTGGGGACCATCTCGATGCCGACGTTGCGCGCGAGCACACGGTCGTGCGCGCGCCAGGTGGACGACCCGAGCTTCTCCGTGACGAGGTCCTGCAGCACGTAGCGACCGTCGAGCACGTCACCGGCGCCCAGGGCCCGCCGCTCGGTCATCGTCACCTCTTCCGTGTGCGGTCCATCGTAGGCCGACGGACCCCACGGCGCCCGGACCGCGAGCGGATCAGCCGACGAGGAACCCGGGCGGCGGAGCGGCCGGGGTGATGAGCAGGGTCATGCCGGCCTCGGCAGGGGTGCGGTCGGCCTTGCGGTGGTTGCACCGCAGGCACGCGGCGACGGCGTTCTCCCAGGTGAGCGCACCGCCGCGGCTGCGCGGCAGCACGTGGTCGACGGTCTCGGCGCGTCCGCCGCAGTAGGCGCACATACGGTCGCGGGCCTTGACCGCCGACTTCGTGCACAGGTGCCCGCGCCGGTGCCGCCAGCGGGTGACGACGTAGCGGACGAGCCGCAGGACCTTGGGCTTGGGGAACGGGCCGAAGGTGCCCTCGGCCTCCTCCTCGATGACCGCCACCTCGCGCACGAGCATCTTGATGGCGTGCCGCAGGGACACGCGTTGCAGCGGCTCGTAGCTGGCGTTCAGGACCAGGACGTGCTCGGCCATGGGCGGACCCTTTCCACGGCCAGAGTATCCGCCACGCCCGACATCGGGGGGTGAAGCGCGTGTGTCGTGCCGGTGAAGGTCAGAGCACCCACACGAGACCGGCGGCCGACGGCACGAGCGAGACCAGGACCCACGGCCACGAGAAGACCGGCCGGGCGGCCAGGATCGCGCGCACGGCGACGCTGATGCCGATGGCGAGGAACGCCGACATGACGACCAGCACGACGGCCCCGCTCTGCCGGCCCTGGCGGGCGATGACGTCGGCCACGACGACCAGCCCGATGACGCCGTGGATCGCGACGACGAAGAAGCAGATGGCGGTCGTCCGGCGGCGCACGACCTGTAGCGCACGGGTCTCCTCGGCCGACATCGTGCGGGCCGAGGGGCGGGGCTGCGAGCCGTGGCTGCTCATGGCAGCAGCCTAGGAGCCGTCAGTCGTCGCGGGTGGAGCGGCCCAGCACGGCGCCGAGCAGCGTCCCGAGCCCCAGGCCCACGACGAGCGGGCGCACGTACCCGACGTCGACCGGCTCCTCGTCGAGGTCGTCGTCGTCGTCACGGACGGCCTGCGCCTCGTCGTCGGCGTCCTCCAGCTCGGCGAGCTCGGCCAAGGTCGACTCGTCGGTGCACGCCCAGGAGATGCCGTACATGACGAGCCGGGAGAAGAAGTAGATCCAGACCACCAGCGTCAGGGCGATGGCGAGCGACGCGACCGGCACCGAGCTGGCGCCGCGCAGCACCAGGCTCGCGAACTGCTTGATGAGCTCGAAGCCGACGGCGGCGAACAGGGCGCCGCGCCACAGCGCGTGCTCGGGCAGGTCGGGCTTCGGCAGCAGGCGGAAGATCGCCCAGAACAGCACGGTGCTGACGGCCAGGCCGACGACCACCGACAGCAGCGTCAGCAACACGGTGCCGACCGGCCCGGGCAGTCCGACGAGGTCGAGCAGGAAGGTGCCGAGCGCGACGGGCAGGCCGCCGACGGACACCGAGAGGAGCAGGATGAAGCCCAGCACCACGAGCGTGACCAGGTCGGTGCCCTTCGCCTTCACGATGTTGCCGGTCTCCGACGTGGGCAGCTCGAGCATCTGGTTGAGCCCGTCGCGCAGCCCGCTGACCCAGTTGAGTCCGGCGTAGAGCGCCGTGAGCAGACCCACCGTGTAGATGGCCGGCGCGTTGGAGGCGATCTCCGTCAGCGCGATGCGACCGGGCTGCGGGTCGACGGACACGATGCCGGGAAGCACCCCGCTGAGGGCGTCGACGAAGTCCTGCTGGGCGTCGGGGTAGATCTCCGACAGCTGCCCCACGACGGCGAAGGAGACGGCCAGGAGGGGGAAGAAGCTGAGGAAGCCGAAGTAGGTGGCGCCGCCGGCGGCGAGGTTGCCGCGGTGCGCGCCGTAGTGGTCGAGGGTGCGGATGACGTGGGCGAGCACGGGGTGCCAGCCTGCGATCCGGTCCTTGATCCCGGGCTTGGACCCGTCGCCCTGCTCCGTCCGCTCCCCGTCGCCGCTCATGGCTCGACCCTAGGAGGAAGCGCGGTCCGCGGCCAACCGGCCGGGTGCTTCTGGGGTGCAGGCCGACCGGGTCTCCGCTAGACAGGTCACGAAACATGATCGACACCTCTCCTCCCTAGGGTGGCCCCCGTGAGCGACGCGCACCTCTTCGACGGCTACGGACCTGTGGCCGGGTTCGACGAGATGTTCGACGACTCGACGCTGCGCTCGGAGTACGCGCAGGTGCACGCGGCGTTCACCCGGATGGGCAACGACGAGATCCGGGCCCGCGCGGAGTCGCTCGCGTCGGCCTACCTCGACCAGGGCGTCACGTTCGGCGTCGGCGGCGAGGAGCGGCCCTTCCCGCTCGACATCGTGCCCCGCATCATCGAGGCGCGGGACTGGACCGACGTCGACACCGGCGTGCGTCAGCGGGTGAAGGCGCTCGAGGCGTTCCTGGCCGACGTGTACGGACCGGGCGAGGTGTTCACCGACGGGGTCGTGCCCCGCGAGACGGTGCTGACGTCGCCGCACTACCACCGCGTCGTCGCCGGGATCGAGCCGCCGAACGGGGTGCGGGTGCACATCTCGGGCATCGACCTGATCCGTGACGGCCAGGGCGACTTCCGGGTCCTGGAGGACAACTGCCGCGTCCCGTCGGGCGTCTCCTACGTCATGACGAACCGGCCGGCGATGTCCGCGGCGCTGCCGGAGGTGTTCGCCGACCACCGCATCCGTCCGGTGCAGCAGTACTCGCGCAACCTGCTCGCGGCGCTGCGTGCCGCGGCGCCGTCGGGCGTGAGCGACCCGAACGTCGTGGTGCTGACGCCCGGCGTCTACAACTCCGCCTACTTCGAGCACACGCTGCTCGCCCGCACGATGGGCGTCGAGCTCGTCGAGGGCCGCGACCTGGTGTGCCAGCAGGGCCGGGTCTCGATGCGCACGACGCGCGGGCTCGAGCCGGTGCACGTGATCTACCGGCGCATCGACGACGAGTTCCTCGATCCCATGCAGTTCTACCCGGAGTCGGTGCTGGGCGTTCCGGGCCTGGTCAACGCGGCCCGCGCCGGCAACGTGACCATCGCGAACGCGGTCGGCAACGGGGTGGCCGACGACAAGCTCATCTACACCTACGTGCCCGACCTGATCCGCTACTACCTCGGCGAGGAGCCGGTGCTGCGCAACGTCGACACCTGGCGCCTCGGCGACGCCGACCAGCGCGAGGAGGTGCTCGACCGTCTGGACGAGCTCGTCCTCAAGCCGGTCGACGGGTCGGGCGGCAAGGGCATCGTCATCGGTCCTGCGGCGTCGCGCGAGGAGCTCGACGAGCTGCGGGTCAAGATCCACGCCGACCCGCGCGCGTGGATCGCGCAGCCGGTGATCTCCCTGTCGACGGTGCCGACGCTCGTGGAGCAGGGCATCCGGCCGCGGCACGTCGACCTGCGGCCGTTCGCGGTGAACGACGGCGACGACGTCTACGTGCTGCCGGGCGGCCTGACGCGGGTCGCCCTGCCGGAGGGCGAGCTGATCGTGAACTCCTCCCGCGGCGGCGGCTCGAAGGACACCTGGGTGCTGGCCGACCCGTCGACGCCCGCGGACCCCAAGGACGCGGTCGACGAGGAGGCCGACGGTCCGGAGAAGGCCAAGAGCATGCGAGCGGCTGCGCCGTCGGTGCTGAACGAGGACGGGGGCGACCTCTGATGCTGAGCCGGATCGCGGAGTCGTTGTTCTGGATCGGCCGCTACCTCGAGCGCGCGGACGATACTGCGCGGATCCTCGACGTCCAGCTGCAGGTGCTGGTGGAGGACCCGGCGATCGACGAGGCGGCGTCGTGCCAGCAGCTCCTGTCGGTCATGGGGGTGGAGGGTCACACGGGTGCGGTCAACCGGTGGACGATCCTCGACCTGCTGGCGCACAACGTCGACTCGCCCGGGTCGATCGCGTCGGCGATCACGGCCGCACGCGAGGGTGCGCGGGGCGCACGGGAGACGTTGTCGACCGACATCTGGGCGTCGATCAACACGATGTGGCGCGGTCTGCCGTCGGCGCGGACGAAGCGCCCGCCGGACATGTTCGCGTGGGTCCGCAACCGGACGGCGATGGTCAACGGCATCGCCGACGGGACGATGCCGCGCGACGAGGGCTGGAACTTCTTCGTGCTGGGACGCAGCATCGAGCGCGTCGACATGACGGCGCGGCTGCTGTCGACGGCGGCGCTGGCGTCGGACACCCAGGTGGCCTGGCCGACGACGCTGCGGGCGTGCGGTGCGTACGAGGCGTTCATCCGTGCGTACCGGGGTCTGGAGGGTGACCGTCAGGCGGCGGAGTTCCTGCTGCTGGACCGGTGGTTCCCGCGGTCAGTGGTCTCGGCGCTGATGGAGGCCGAGCGGGCCCTGAGCCGTCTGGAGGCGCGCGGACAGCGTGCAGGCTTCGGCGACGAGGCGCAGCGGCTGCTGGGTCGGGCGCGCACCGAGCTGGAGTACCGGCCGCTGGCGGAGATCGTCGAGGCGATGCCGATCGAGATGGAGCGGCTGCAGCGCACGTGCGCGGCCGCGAGCGAGGCGGTCGGCGCGCGCTACTTCTCGCACTCGGACACGCACGCGTGGACGGGAGGGGTCTCGCTGTGAGCATGCAGGGACAGGTGCAGGGCCAGGGCTCGGCGTCGCAGTGGCAGAGCGGGTCGCCGCGACCCATGCAGCTGCGGGTGCGGCACACGACCGGCTTCACGTACGCCGAGGGTGCGGCGGCGTCGTACAACGAGGCGCGGATGACGCCGTTGACGACGTCGGACCAGGTGGTCCTGCGGTCGCGGGTCGAGGTGTCACCGACGGCGTGGTCGCAGGAGTACCGCGACTACTGGGGCACGGTCGTCACGGCGTTCGAGGTGCACGAGCCGCACGACGCGCTGACGGTCGTCGCGACGTCGACGGTCGAGAGCACGCCGCACGCGGTCGACGTCGCACCGGTGGGGTGGTCCGACCTCGCCGCGGTGAGCGACGAGTGGTGCGAGTTCCTCGTGCTCGACTCGTGGGTGCGTCCGCACGACGACCTCGGGGCGCAGCTCGACACGCTGCGGGCGTCGTCGGACACCCCGGGCGAGTACGCGGTGGGCGTGTTCGGCCTGGTCCACGACCACCTGCGCTACCTGCCGGGCGTCACGCAGGTGTCGACGACGGCGGCGGAGGCGTGGGAGGCCGGCGCGGGGGTGTGCCAGGACGTCGCGCACGCGACGCTCGGCGCGCTGCGTCGTGCGGGGATCCCGGCCCGGTACGTGTCGGGCTACCTGCACCCGTCGGCCGAGCCGGTGGTCGGCGAGACCGTCGAGGGCGAGTCGCACGCGTGGGTGGAGTACTGGGACGGCGACTGGCGCGGGTTCGACCCGACGAACGCGGTCGTGCCGGGCGACCGGCACGTGCTCGTGGCGCGGGGTCGGGGCTACGGCGACTGCCCGCCGCTGCGTGGCATCTACTCGACGCCGGGTGCGTCGGAGCTGTTCGTGAGCGTGGAGATCACGCGTCTGCGCTGACGGGCGTCCCGTCGTCGATCCCGGGCGGCTGCCGTCGGGCCGTGGCCGAGCCGGCGACCACCAGCAGCGCGGCGAGTGCGAGCGCCGCGGTCGAGGAGCCGAGGTCGACCATCGAGTCGAGTGCGTCGGGCCAGCCCCGCACCCCGTTCTCGTCGCTGAACCCGCGCAGGTAGGCGGCCCAGGCGACGACCGCGCCGACGGAGCCGACCACGGTGAGGACCTTCGCGACCCGCCGGGCCGACGGTGCCGCCGCCGGTTGGGCGACGACGGCCAGCATCGCGACCCCGATCAGCCCGACCACCCACGGTGTCGGCGTGACGAGGAACGGTGCCGTGCCGAGCGCCGCAGCCGTGACGATGCCGAGTGCACACGCCCCGAGCACCACGCCGACGACCGTTCGCATGCCCCTAGGGTGACGGTTCGCGGGCGTTTCGTCACGTCAGGATGGAGCGTGTTCCATCACGCGTCCCGTGGTGCGGCGAGACCACGAAGGGTCCGCCAGACGGCGACGGCCAGGACGAGCATGCCGACAAGAGCCGTGACCACCAGCACCGGAGGGGGCAGCATGCGTCGTGGTGGCCCCCGTGGCGGCTGCCCGATGGTCGGCTGGGGTCAGCGGTCCTCGCGGTGGAGTCCGGGGAGCACGACGGCTGCGGTGAGCAGACCGAGACCGACGAGGAACGTCATCATCCCTACGCTGGGAGGACGTGGGCGACCGGGCCGGCGTCCTGGTGCCGCACGGCGAGGACGAGGCAGGCACCCGACGTGGCGGCGACGGCTCCGGCGTCGAGGAGTCGACCAGTCTGCCGCCGTCGTTCGACCTCAGCCGCACGTCGAGCCGGGCTCCGCGCCCCGGCCTCGAGAAGCACGTGTCGCATCCGAGGACCGGTGCGGCGGTGGGCGAGCACCGAGAGGACGTTCAGGACCGCCACGCAGGCCCAGGCGATGGCAGACCATCGACCGAGCACCGTCTCCGACACGGCGGCCGTGGCCGAGAACGCGGCGATCGCCCAGGCTGATCGATGACGGGTGTCGAGCATGGAGAGGAGCCCCCGGTCGAGCTGGTCCTGATCCCAGGACGAGACCTGCCGGGCGGTCCGCCGAGGTGCCGAGAGGTTCAGCACGAGCCCGAGCGCGGCGAGCACCGCCATCGTCACGGGGAAGGCCATGGACCGAGGGTGCCACCTCGACGTCCGGCCGGCTCGCCGTCGTCGGTCCTGGTCGCTAGCGTCGGGGCCATGACCGAGGAGCGCTACTGGGCCGACGCCGTGCCCGAGACCCATCGTCCGTACGTCGCGGCCGAGGACCGCTACCAGCACCTGGACTACCGGCGGGTGGGCGACAGCGGGCTGCTGCTGCCGCCGGTCTCGCTGGGCCTGTGGTGGAACTTCGGCGACGACCGGCCCTTCGCGACGCAGCGCGAGATCCTGCGGCACGCGTTCGACCGCGGTGTCACGCACTTCGACCTCGCCAACAACTACGGCCCGCCGTACGGTTCGGCGGAGGAGAACTTCGGGCGGATGATGCGCACCGACTTCAAGCCCTACCGCGACGAGCTGGTGCTCTCGAGCAAGGCCGGCTGGGACATGTGGCCGGGCCCGTACGGCAAGCTCGGCTCGCGCAAGTACCTGCTGAGCAGCCTCGAGGCGTCGCTGGAGCGGATGAGCGTCGACTACGTCGACATCTTCTACTCCCACCGCACCGACCCCGGCACGCCGGTGGCCGAGACGATCGGCGCGCTCGACACCGCCGTGCGTCAGGGCAAGGCCCTCTACGTCGGCATCTCCTCGTACTCGCCGGAGCGGACGGCCGAGGCCGTGGCGGTGGCGAAGGACCTCGGCACGCCACTCGTCATCCACCAGCCGTCGTACTCGATCGTGAACCGCTGGATCGAGGAGGGCGGGGGTGCCGAGGCGGGGGCGGCAGGCGGGCAGAGCCTGTTGACGGTGCTCGACGAGCACGGCATGGGCTCGATCGGGTTCACGCCGCTGGCGCAGGGACTGCTGACGTCGAAGTACCTGGGCGACGAGCCGGCGAAGCGCTCGGGCGACCGCGGCTCCTTCACCGACGACGTCGTGACGCCCGACCTGGTGGAGCGGCTGCGCGGGCTGAACGAGGTCGCCGAGGGGCGCGGCCAGAGCCTCGCCCAGCTCGCGATCTCGTGGGTGCTGCGGCCGGGCGGTGTCACGTCGGCCCTCATCGGCGCGTCGTCCACCGAGCAGCTCGACGAGAACCTCGCCGCCGCCGGCCAGACCGACTTCAGCGACGAGGAGCTCGCCCGCATCGACGAGCTCGCCGGCACGGTCGAGGGCGTCAACATCTGGGACGTCTCCAGCGACCTCTGACCCGCAGCGGAGATTCCCAGGTCGACCTGGGAATCTCCGCCGGGCACGGTTTCCTCAGGTAAGCACGGAGAGCAAGCCGTGCTCGCCTGAGAAAACCGTGCCTCGCGCGACCGCTGGCGCGCTCAGGCACCCAGCTGCGCCGCTCGGCTCACGACGTCGGCCGGTACCTCGTCGTGGGAGTCCGCCGCCGAGACCGGGCTCGACGCGACGGTCGAGAGGGGCACGACGCCCGCCCACGCCCCGGCCTCGACGTCGGTGTCGTCGTCCACCGGGTCGCCGGCGCGCACCTTCACCGACGCCTCGCGCAGCGGGATCGCCAGCACGGCGGTCGCGGCCACCTCCTTGCGGGTGGGCGGGCGCAGTGTGGCCGAGCGGCCGGGCACGACGTGGTCGACGGTGAGGTCGAGCGCGTGCGCCTTCTCCTGCGGGTCCTCGACGATCCGCGCCTCGCCCACGACCACGGCGGAGCGGTAGTTCATCGAGTGGTGGAAGCCGGACCGCGCGACGACCAGACCGTCGAGCAGCGTCGCCGTGACGCACACGGTCCGCCGCTCCGAGCGGGTCAGCCACCGCGCGGCCACCGAGCCGTGCACGTAGAGCGTGCCGTCGGCGTCGGGACCGTCGAGGTCGACGGCGATCGCGACCGGCAGCACCACCGGGTGGTCGCCGACGTCGACGCCCAGGTGTGCGACGAGCGCCTCGCGCAGGATCGCGTGCAGCGCGGCCCGGTCGGTGAGCCCTCGCTCGCGCGAGCGCCCGAGGGTGGTGCGCCGGGTGGGTGACAGCGGCGTGGCATCGATCGTCGACATGGCTCAAGCGTCCTGCGCAAGTGGACTGACGTCCAGGTCCACTATCGTGGAGTACGTGCAGACCACTTCGGGACCGCCGACGCTGCCGCTCCGCCTCGACCGGACGGCCGACGTCCCCCTGGCGACGCAGCTCGCCACCGGGATCCGTCGTCTCGTGGGTGCCGGCACGCTCCGCCGAGGCACGCGGCTGCCGGCGAGCCGGGCGCTGGCCGTCGAGCTCGGCGTCTCGCGCGCCGTGGTCACGCAGGCCTACGAGCAGCTGGTCGCCGAGGGCTGGCTCGACGCGAGCCACGGCTCGGGCACCTTCGTGGCCGGGACCGCCACCGCCCCACCCCCGTCCACCTCACCCCCGTCCACCTCGACGCCGCGCGGCACGACGGCACCCGCGGAGCCGACCCTGGTGCGCCTCGACACCGGCACCCCCTGGATCGACCCACGTCACCGGGCGGGGTGGCGGCGGGCGTGGCGCGACGTGGCCGCCGCCGTCCCGCCCCCCGGCTACGACGACCCCTGCGGCATCCCCGCGCTGCGCGCCGCGCTCGCCGAACGTCTCGGTCGGCTGCGTGGCGTCGACTGCGACCCCGACGAGGTCGTCGTCACCCACGGCACGACCGACGGCCTGCGCGCCCTACTCGAGGTGCTGCCCGACGGCGCCGTCGCGGTGGAGGACCCCGGCTACCGGGCGGCGGTCGCCACCGTCCGCGCCGCGGGACGCACGGTCGTCGACGTCCCCGCCCGCGGTGTCCCGGTCGTGCCGCCGGACGTGGTCGCGACCTACGTGACCCCCGCCCACCAGCACCCGCTCGGCCACGTGATGCCGGCGGCCGACCGGGTGGCGCTGCTCGCGGCGGCGACGGCACAGGACGCCGTGGTCGTCGAGGACGACTACGACTCCGAGTTCCGCTACGACGTCGCACCCGTCCCCGCGCTCGCGTCGCTCGACCGCTCCCGCGTCGCCTACCTCGGCACCGCGTCGAAGTCGGTGTCCCCGAGCCTGCGCCTCGGCTGGCTCGTGCCGCCGCCGCACCTGCTCGACGCCGTCAGCGCCGCCCGCGCGGTCCGGCACGAGAGCGTCTCGTGGCCGGTGCAGCGGGCGTTCCTGTCGATGCTGCGCGACGGGTACGTCGACCGCGTCGTCCGCTCGGCGCGCCGGGTGTACGCCGACCGCGCGCCACGCGTCGCCGCCGTGCTCGCCGCCCACGCGGAGCCGGCCGGTCCGAGCGCGGGCATGTACTCGACCTGGCTCCTCCCGCCCGACCGCGCGCTGGCGGTGCACGACGCGGCACGGGCCGTGGGGTTCGACGTGCCGCTGCTCGCCGACTACACGCGACGCTCCACCCTCACGGGGCTCGTCGTCGGCTTCGGTGGCGTGAGCGACGTCGAGCTCGACACCGCGCTCGACGCCATCGCCCGGGGTCTGGACGACCGGGGGGACGGACGGGACCGCCGCCGACGGTGACGCGGCTGCAGGCACGACCCTGCACCCACGACACGCCTGGGGTTCACTGGTGCCATGGGTGACGACGCCTCCACGATGCCGCTGCCCGGCGGTGGGCACGCCGACCCGCCGGAGCGGCTCACCCCGTTCCAGCAGCGCGTCGCCGACGTGGTCGACGCCCTGCGACCAGGAGACCTCCTGACCTACGGCGAGGTGGCGCTCGAGGCGGGTCACCCGGGCGCGGGCCAGGCGGTCGCGAACGTGCTGCGTCGCGTCCCGGGACTGCCCTGGTGGCGCGTCCTGCCCACGAACGGCCGGCTCTACCGCCAGCACCGCGAGGCGGCCACCCCGCTCCTGGAGGCCGAGGGGCACGTCGTGGACGACGAGGGACGCGTCCGGTCGGGTTCCCGTCAGCCCTGACGACGCGCCGTCGCGAGCGCCTCGCGCCGCAGCTGCGCGGCGTCGTCGGGGCTCAGGTGGCGCACCGCCACCAGCCGGGCAGGACCCACCGACAGCACCCCGTCGTCGAGCGGCTCGCTGCGGATGCCCGCGTGGCCGCGCATCGCCTGGTGCGCCCCGGGCGCGAGCACCACGTCCATCCACGCGCACGGGTTCGCCCGGGTGAGTGATCGGAACGTGAGGCTGCGGCCCCCCTGCTCGAGCGTGAACTCGCTGTGCACCAGCGACTCGACGTCGAGCCCGCGCGTCAGCACGTTGCGGCGGGCCAGGAACGGGTCGAGCCCCGGCGCGTCGAGGCTCGCGCCGACCCGCGCGACCTCCTCGACCGCCAGGAACGTCACCGCCGCGAACCGGTGCCGGGTGCCGAAGTAGCGGTCGCCGACCACGCCCTTGTGCGCCCGGACGTCGACCGACGTCTGCCGGTCCGAGCCCATCGCCGGTCGCGGACCGTCGGAGGGCCGACCGTCGAAGCGGTGCCGTGGCGAGACGACCAGGCCGACGACGTCGAGGTCGACCGGCTCGAAGTCGACGGGGAGGGCGTCCTGCACCCTGACACGCTAGCCCCCGGGCGGTCGGGACCCCGCGATTTGGCCCGGGATCATGGGCACGGCTAGACTTCCGTGGTTGCCCGATCCGGGCACACCTCCTGCTGCGGACCGTCCGTAGCCGTTCAGACCGAAGGAGGACGCACCTTGTCGTTGCGTCACTACGAAGTCATGGTCATCCTCGACCCCGAGCTCGACGAGCGCACCGTCGCCCCGAGCCTCGACACCTACCTCAACGTCGTGAAGAACGACGGGGGCAGCGTCGAGAACGTCGACGTGTGGGGCAAGCGCCGCCTCGCGTACGAGATCAACAAGAAGAACGAGGGCATCTACGCCGTCATCGACCTGACCGCCACGCCGGACACGGTCAAGGAGCTCGACCGCCAGCTCGGGCTCAACGAGTCCGTCGTCCGCACGAAGGTCACCCGACCCGACGCGAAGTAAGGGCTCACCCGAGCTCCCTGTGGACGGTGACGCGCTCACTGTCCGCACCCCGGGGTTCACTGGTACAGCGTTCACTGGATCGAATCCCACCCCCGGCAACCACAGCCACCATCGAAAGGCTGGTCCCATGGCAGGCGAGACCGTCATCACCGTCGTCGGCAACATCACCGACGACCCCGAGCTGAAGTTCACCCCGTCCGGTGCGGCGGTCGCGAACTTCACCGTCGCCTCGACGCCGCGGTCCTTCGACCGTCAGTCGAACGAGTGGAAGGACGGCAACCCGCTGTTCATCCGTTGCTCGGTGTGGCGCCAGATGGCCGAGAACGTCGCCGAGTCGCTGCAGAAGGGCCAGCACGTCATCGTGCACGGCGCCCTCAACGTCCGGCAGTACGAGCGCCAGGACGGCGGACGCGGCACCAGCGTGGAGATGAACGTCTACGAGGTCGGAGCGTCGCTGCGCTTCGCCACCGCGAAGGTCACGAAGGCCTCGCGCGGTGGCGGCGGTGGCGGTGGCGGCGACTTCGGTGGCGGCGGCGGTGGTTTCGGCGGCGGTGGCGGCAGCTACGGCGCCGGACAGGGCGGCGGCAACGCCGGTGGCGGCAACGCCAACCCCTGGTCGCAGCCGCAGTCCGCACCGCAGGGTGGGAACGACGCCTGGGGCGGCGGCGCAGCCGCCGACGAGCCCCCGTTCTGATCCAGTCACACCCCGTTCTTTAGATACACCGTTCAAGGAGAACCATGGCCAAGCCAGTTGTCCGGAAGCCGAAGAAGAAGAGCAACCCGCTCGCGGCCGCCGGCGTCACCACCATCGACTACAAGGACACCGCGCTCCTGCGCAAGTTCATCTCCGACCGCGGCAAGATCCGCGCGCGTCGGGTGACGGGTGTCTCCGTCCAGGAGCAGCGTCAGATCGCCAAGGCGATCAAGAACGCCCGCGAGATGGCGCTCCTGCCCTACACGTCCAGCGGACGCTGAGAGAGGGACTGATCCACCGATGAAGCTCATCCTGACGCACGAGGTCAGCAACCTCGGAGAGCCCGGCGACATCGTCGAGGTCAAGGACGGCTACGGACGCAACTTCCTGCTCCCGCGCAACTACGCGATCCGCTGGAGCAAGGGTGCGGCCAAGCAGGTCGAGTCCATCAAGGCCGCCCGCGACGCGCGCGCCGTGCACGACCTCGAGGAGGCCCGCCAGATCAAGGGTCGTCTCGAGGCCGAGCCGGTCAACGTCGCGGTCCGCGCCGGCGAGGGCGGGCGCCTGTTCGGCGCCGTCACCGTCTCCGACATCGCCACCGCCCTCGAGGCGGCCGGCGGCTCGGTCGACAAGCGTCGCATCGAGGTCGGCAACCCGATCAAGGCGCTCGGTGCCCACACGGTCACCGTCCGCGTCCACCCCGAGGTGACCGCCCAGGTCCGCCTCAACGTGGTCGCCTCCAAGTAGGTCCTGCGACGGGGCTCGGTCCGGCACTGCCGGGCCGGGCCCCGTCGTCGTTCGTCCGTCCCGAGACCCCGTTCCCCCGAGGTTCCCGTGCCCCGTCCCCCGCGCACCCTCCTGCTCCTGCCGCTCCTGCTCGCCGTCGTGCTGGGCGGCTGCACCGGCGGGTCCGACCGCGACGCGCGACCCCGACCGTCAGCGACGGCCGAGGCGCGCGACGGGACCACCGCGTGGGTGCGCGCCGACCCCACCGACGTCCGGCGCGGCGGGACGTTGCGGATCGGTCTCGGGTCGCTGCCCGTCACCTTCAACCCGCTGCACGCCGGCGCCGTCGGCACCGACGTCGAGCGGCTCGTCGGCCCGACGACCGGCCAGGTCGTGCGGATCACCGAGGACGGTGGCTGGGAGGTCGACCCCGACCACGCCCGCGAGGTCGAGGTCGTCGCCGACGACCCGCTCACCGTCGCCGTCCGGCTGAACCCCGACGCCGTGTGGGACGACGGCACGCCCGTCACGGCCGCCGACATGGCGGCCACCTGGCGCGCCCTGCGCGGCACCGACGAGCGCTACGCGGTCGCGAGCAGCGACGGGTGGGACGCGATCGCCGACGTCCGCCCCGGCCGGGACCGGTTCGGCTACACGGTGCGCTTCGCCGAGCGGCGGGGCGACTGGCCGCTGTTCGTCTCGCCGCGACTGCCGGCGCAGGTCGCGGCCAGCCCGCGCGCCTTCAACCGCACCTTCCGTGACCATCCGCTGCCGTCGAACGGCCCCTTCGTCACGCGCGACGTCGACGAGGACACCGGCACCATCACCCAGGAGCCGAACCCCCGCTGGTGGGGCGACCCGCCGCGGCTGCGGCGCATCGTGTGGCGCGTGGCGGAGCCGTCGGTGCAGGCCGAGGCGTACGCCGCGGGCGGGCTCGACGTCGCGACGCTCGACACCGACCGCGACGTGCCTGCCGCCCAGGTGCAGCGGACGTCGGGCTCGCAGTGGTCGCACCTGACCATGAACGCGGGGCGAGGTCCGCTGCGCGACGTGGCGGTGCGCCGGGCCGTCGCCCTCGCCCTCGACCGCGACGCCCTCGCGCGCGACGTGGCGGAGCCGGTGGGTGCCGAGCCGCGCCCGGCCGACAGCCTGCTCGTCCTGCCCGGGCAGCGCGGCTACGACGCCGTGGCGCGTCCGACGACGCGCGACGTCGACCGTGCACGGCGTCTGCTCGCCCAGGCCGGCTACACCGAGGCCCGTCCCCTGCGGCTCTCCCTGCCGGTGGCCGGAGGCAGCGACGCCCTGGCGGCCCGCGCCCGCGCGATCCGGTCGCAGCTGGCCGAGGTGGGGGTCGCGGTGCGACTGCGCACCGTCGCGCCCGACGACTTCGCCGCCCAGGTGCTCGTGCCGCTCGACTTCGACCTGCTGACCTTCAGCTGGGGTCCGTCGCTGCTCGGCCCCGACGCCGCACGCGACCGGTTCCTGCCCGTCACCTCACCCGCGAACGTCACCGGGGTCGCCTCCTCCGCGGCGCCCTGGGACGCCGTGCGCGACGCCCGCAGCGCGCGGGCCCGGACGGCGGCCACGGCCCGGCTCGAGGCCGCACTGCGCCGCGAGGCCGTCGTCGTCCCGCTCGCGGTCACGCCGTCGGTTCTGGCCGTCCGCCCTGGCGTGGTGAACGTCGGCGCCGCGTCGTTCGAGCAGCCGCGGTGGGCCACGGTCGGCTTCCGGGCCGACGACTGAGCCGGTCTAGGGTGTCCGCGTGCCGAAGCTGCGACGAACGACGACGACCCACGTGGCGGTGCTGCGCGAGCTGGAGGTCGTGCGCGTCGAGGACGTGACGCCTGGCATGCGTCGGCTCACGCTCTCGGGGTCGGACCTCGCCGAGCGCAGCCTCGACGGGTCGACGCTGCCCGCGTTCGCCTCGCCCGGCTTCGACGACCACGTCAAGGTCTTCGTGCCTGCGCCCGACGCCGACCGACCGGTGCTGCCGCGGCAGCGGCCTGACGGTCTCGACTACACGACGGAGGGCGTGCGCCCGCTCGGCAAGGACTACACGCCCCGTCGGGTCACTCCCGACGAGGTCGACCTCGACTTCGTGCGGCACGGCCACGGCCAGGCGGCCGGGTGGGCCGAGCAGGTTCGGCCGGGCGACCTCGCGTGGATCGCCGGACCCACCGTCGGGCAGGCCTTCCCGCACGACGTCGACGCGTTCGTGCTGGCCGGCGACGAGACCGCGCTGCCCGCCATCGGGCGCTTCCTCGAGGAGCTGCCGCCGGGTCCGCCGGCCCAGGTCGTCGTCGAGGTCTCCGGACCCCAGGACGAGCAGGACCTGACCGTGCGCGACGGCGTCGACGTGACCTGGCTGCACCGACCGGTGGGTGCCGAGCCGGGGACCACCACGCTGCTGCTCGACGCGGTCCGTGACCTCGACTGGCCGGCCGGGCAGGTCTACGCCTGGATGGCCGGGGAGTCGACCGCCGCCCGCGACGTCCGCACCCACTGGCGTGCCGACCGGTCCGTCCCGCGCGACTGCCTCGACGTGTCCGGGTACTGGCGACGCTGACGCTCAGGCGCCGAGCACCATCCAGGCGGTGCCCCGCTGCCGCAGCCAGAGCGTGACGAGACGGGCGAGCTGGAACCCGCCGTAGGCGAGCCACAGCCAGGCGAGCCCGGCGCCGAGCGAGCCGGCCAGCAGGGCCAGGGGCGCGTAAGCCGCCAGCACCGCGAGGCCGGCCCACGCCAGGTACACGCCGTCGCCCGCCCCGATCAGCACACCGTCGAGCACGAACACGACGCCCGAGACGGGTTGCACCGCAGCCACCACGACCAGGGCCGGGACGAGTGCTGCATGCACCTGCTCGTCGGCGGTGAACCACGACCCCACGACCGGCGAGAGGGCGAGCAGCAGCAGCCCCGCGAGCAGACCGGTGCCGACGCCCCACGTGATCATCCGACGGGTGAGCTCCCGGGTGCCCTCGGCGTCCCCGGAGCCCAGGGTGCGACCGGTGAGCGTCTGGCCGGCGATGGCGATCGCGTCCATCGCGAACGCGAGGAACGTGACGAGCGACGTCGCGATCTGGTGCGCCGCCAGAGGCGCGTCGCCGAACGTGGCCGCCACCGCCGTGCCC
>LUMT01000777.1_pt1 | contig 17941 bp, 12 predicted proteins | sample 729741 | NCBI WGS metagenome assembly LUMT01 (sample SAMN03860299, study PRJNA289734) | marine metagenome | biome: seawater column; feature: ocean; material: water; isolation source: Red Sea water column Station 192 - depth 50m | place: Saudi Arabia: Red Sea | collected 2011-10-15 | depth 50 m
GTTGTGGGTTCAACATCTGTTGGAAGTACATGGTTGCACCCATGACCAGTGGCAAAATAAACCACGGATCCATTGCCGATAAATCTTGAATCCACAATATCCACGGCGCATGACGCAGCTCGACACTTTCCATCAATACCCAATACAAGGCAAGGAAAATTGGCATCTGCATCAATAGCGGTAAACAGCCTGACAACGGATTGACCTGTTCACGTTTATACAGCGCCATCATCTCTTGCGAGAAGCGCATACGGTCATCGCCAAACTCTTCTTTCATGCGTTGCATTTCAGGTGCGATGACACGCATCTTCGCCATTGAGCGATAGCTTTTTGCAGATAATGGCCATAAGATCAATTTGACTAAAATGGTCAATAAGACAATTGCCCAGCCCCAGTTGCCCACGATGTTATGGAAGAATTCCAAGCCCCAGAACAAGAGTTTTGCAATCGGCCACAACCAACCATAGTCTACAGTTTGGTTCAGACCCGTTGCCAATTCTTTCAGTTCAGATTGGATTTTTGGACCAGAATACAAAGTCGCACTGATATCGAATTGTTTGCCCGCAGGCACATTCACCAATGGCGAACGGAAACCAATGATATGCATATCATTGCTATTACGTGATTCTAATTGTGCGGTGTAACTCTTATCAGGAACCCAAGCCGAAACAAAATAATGTTGAACAATCGCTACCCAAGCTTCTTTGGCTTGGACATTCAATTTTTCTTCATTGAAATTGGCAAATTTTAACTTGTTATAATGCTCTTCAGGCGTACCCCAAGCACCACCTAAGAAGGTGCCTAACGTAAAAATCCCTTGATCAGATTTACCAGGATCGGCAGCGTCGTCACGTTTCAGCTGACCAAACATCTGACCTTGCCAGTTGCCTGCGCTACGGTTGACGATACGATGTGTCACCTGAATCGGATATTCACCTGAAGTAAATTTAAAAATTTTAAAAATTTCTACGCCATCAGAAGTTTTGTACACCATTGGTACTTCAAGCACTTTATGTGCTGTATCGTCCTTGGTGACTGTTGATTGTGCTTCGTCGATGCTATAGCTGTTTTTATCAACTTCATACATCGGACGAGTACGGCTATCAGGTCCATCCGCACCAATCAAACCAGACTGCGCTACATAGATATTTTTGTCATTATGCAACATCACAAAAGGCTGATCACTGTCTTTGCTCTTGTCATGTGACAACAGCTCCAAACGCACAATATCGCCACCTTTTGGATCGATCCAGACATTGTACATATCTGTTGCAACCGTCACCAATTGCTGAGAATTGGCAGTCGACGCAACTGGTGTGTCTGTCTGTGCTGTATTGGCTTGTGGAATATCTGTCGCCGATGCTGCTTGTGCCTGCGCTGATGGAATATCAGATGATGTATTGGCACTTTGTTGAACTGCAACAGCTTGTTGTGCTGTTTCAGCCTGCGCCCCACCATAATCTTTTTGCCACGCTAAGATGAGCAAATAAGCCGTCACAAACATGGCGCCGAGAATTGCAAATCGAGCCCATTGTTGCATAATTTTTACCCTAAATGATTGAAAACAGTTGAATTATTTTGACGTTCACGCAAGGGTACATAAACGTAAGAGATTTGAGAATCAGAAAGTTGCAACGAAATACATCGCAGTGGTTTTTTCGGTACAGGATCATAGCCATAACCACCCCACGGATGACATCGACAAATCCGCTTGGCGCTATAATACACACCTTTTGTTGCACCATGAAGTTGAATCGCTTCGATCGCATACTGAGAACAAGTAGGAATGTAACGACAACGTGGTCCAAGCAAAGGACTGATTGCAATTTGATAAAATCGAATACACCAATGAAGTAGCTTTCTGCCATGCCAATTGTAATTGTTGATGCAAATCTGCATTCGATATTTTTTCTATACCGATTTTGGGTAAGACCACAATATCTAAGCCAGCCAAATCTCGCTGATGTAAACGAAAACTTTCACGGCTAATACGCTTGACACGATTTCTCTCGTGCGCACGTCGAACTTTCTTCTTCGCAACGACTAAACCAATCCGTGCCGTAGCTGCGACTGGTTTTGCTGTTGCAAGGATTAAAAAGCTAGGTTGATGAACTTTAAATAACGTGTGATCAAATACACCCGAAAAATCTTTGGCGCATAATAATCGCTGATCTGCCCCAAAAGGATAAGATGTCATACGATTTCACAAATTATTTTTTGTTGCTCGCTTTGATTCAATAGTAGCACGCATCAAACCAAGCTTTAGTCAACAGACCACAGTATAATGCAATGATTATACTGTAAGGCTGTGACGACCTTTTGCACGACGACGAGCAAGCACTTGACGACCAGCTTTAGTAGCCATACGAGCGCGGAAACCGTGAACACGTTTACGTTTCAATTCACTTGGTTGGAATGTACGTTTCATCTCGAAACTCCAAATCAATGTTCAATATTAAAGGTGCGCAATTTTATGCATCTCAGCCTCAACTGTCAATGCAAAAAGTGCAGATAAGTAGGAAGTTTTCCACAAATTGATGTGTTTTTTGAATTTAAATTCAAAAACAGAGTATACAGCCTAATCATAGATTTTTGAATTCAAAACACCAATCGAATCTTATCACTATTATTGTGCTCTTTTTTTACGATGTATCATTACTGAAATGCATATTCTTATTAATCTAAGAAGTCCATAGTAAGACATGTATAAGACTGCAAAGTAATGTTTAAGCTTTTTTAAATTCAAAAAAGTTAAGTCTTTGATCTGCGATTTTCAAAGTTCTTCACTAAGGTCAAGGTTTCAAACTATAGAAGTTAAAACACACATCTCGCTTTTAATAAGACTCTAGACGAGCAATTTAACAACTTTGATAACGAAGCCATCATCACCTTCTATGCTTGAGTTGTTCACAATACATGGAGATCTAAATTTAAATTTATAAATTTAAAATTTAAATTTGTTATTATAAGAGCACAGTTTTTCTGTGGAATTTATCTTTATGTTTCAAATATTCATATAGATAGCTTGTGTATAACTATGTTTATCTAAAAATAGTAAATTGTGGATAAGTTTTCGTGTTATTTTATCCACAGCTTGAAGAAATAGTTATCCACATTCGTTTTTTGAATTTAAATTCATTTATTTGTGGATAATTTATGCATTCGCATCGATTGGCTTATGACAGCGTGATTGAACTTGGTTAGAATGTCGACCCCGAAAAGTACAAGTCGGGCATGGGTCGTTTTTTGAATTTAAAAAGATAGTTAGGGATTGGGAGACATCAATGCTTTGGGCAGAATGTTTAGAACGCTTACGCAAGCATGTGTCTGATAACCACTTCACCATGTGGATCAGACCACTTGAGGCAGAAGAACATCCAGATTGCTTAAAACTGTATGTGCCAAGTCCATATTGGAAGAGTCATATCGAAAAGGATTATCACGAAATCATTTCGATCATGGCTGAGCAGATCTCTGAAGGACGTGTGCGTCAAGTCGATATATTGGTTGGATCACGTCCAGGTAAAGATATTTTAAAACAAAGTGAAGTACCTGCAACGACTTCAGCTGCTTTGCAAAGTGCAACTTCACAAAATACCACCACACACCACTCTGTTCCACTTGCAAAAGCAACCTCAAACGACAGCGCAAAACCGAGAAAAGTTCGTCAGCTCAATCCTGCATTGAACTTCAATTTATTTGTTGAAGGTCGTTCCAACCAAATGGCAGCAGATGCTTGCCGTAAAGTTCTGACCAAGTTGGGTGCTGATGATCACAACCCATTATTCTTATATGGTCCGACGGGCTTGGGTAAAACGCATTTAATGCAAGCTGTGGGCAACGCGTTATTGCAACAAAAACCGAATGCCAAAGTCATGTACATGACGGCAGAAAGTTTTGTGCAGGATTTTGTCAGTGCCTTACAGCGTAAGAAAATTGAAGAATTTAAGAAAAATTGTCGTTCACTGGATTTGATGTTGGTTGATGATATTCATCTTTTGGCGGGTAAAGAAGCGAGCTTACAAGAGTTTTTCTATACTTTTAATGCCTTACTTGATGAATCTAAACAAATTATTCTCACTTCAGATCGTTATCCAAAAGAGTTAACAGAGCTTGATCCTCGATTGGTTTCACGTTTTTCTTGGGGTTTATCGGTTGGTGTTGAGCCTCCAGATATTGAAACACGTACCGAAATTTTGCTGAAAAAAGCTGAAAGTAGCGAGATTGATTTACCACGCAATTGTGCTTTGTTTATTGCACAGCAAGTGGTTGCGAACGTGCGTGAACTTGAAGGTGCATTAAACCGTGTGGTTGCAACGGCACGTTTTCGTGGTTCAGCAATTGATTTAGAAGTGGTGCGTGAGTCGCTCAAAGATGTTTTAGCGATTCGTGCACGAAATATCAGTGTGGAAAATATTCAAAAAGTAGTCTGTGAATATTTTCGTATTCCACTTAAAGAATTGACTGGACCGAAACGCACTCGAATTTACGCTCGTCCTCGTCAGATGGCGATGGGACTTGCACGTGAACTGACAGGTGATAGCTATCCTGAGATTGGTATGGCATTTGGTGGACGTGACCATAGTACGGTGATGCACGCCTGCGAAAAAGTACAAAGCCTACGCAATCAAGACCCAAGCTTTAATGATGACTATAAAAACTTACATCGCTTACTACAAAGCTAATTTATAAAATTAAATTAATAATTTAATTCAATAACTTAGTTTTATTTATCATGATGGTTTATGGCTTCTTTTTACTTAAAATGCAATAAATTATCAATTGTCAATTGTCCTTGAATATGCTTAGATTGAGCATTCATTTCAATCAATTCGCATTACACATTATTCTACCTTCGATATTGATTATATTTTGCTGAAAATTTGGATTTTAACTCATGACTAGCTTGCATTTAAAGATAGCGAAAGAAACTTTACTCAATGTATTGACCCATGTGATGGGGGCTGTTGAACGTCGTCATACCATGAATATTTTGTCCAATATCAAAATCCAAGTCAGCGATGCAGAATTAACCATTACTGGTTCTGATCTCGAAGTGGAGCTTGTGGCAAGTACTGCGCTCGAAGCAGGGGCATGTATCCAAGCAGGTGAAAGCACTGTGCCTGCTCGAAAGCTAATGGATATCTGCAAATCTTTGCCGAATTCAGCGTTACTGGATTTGCAAGTGACTGACGATCAACGTTGTGTACTCAAGTCTGGTCAGAGTCGTTTTGTACTCGGCACTTTGCCTGCGGAAGATTATCCGTTATTGACCAATGATGGTGCACAAGGCACTGAAGTCCAAGTTTCACAAGTTGCTTTAAAACATTTATTTGAAAAAACATCTTTTGCCATGGCGGTGCAAGATGTACGTTTTTATCTCACTGGCACTTTGTTAGAAATTGAACAAAATCAATTGCGTGCGGTAACTACAGATGGACATCGTTTGGCATTATCTGAAGCGACTGCAACTTCAAATACTGAAGAAGTACAACAAGCCATCGTACCTCGTAAAGCGGTTGGTGAGTTACAACGTCTGTTAACGGTGGAAGATTTGCCGTTAACGATTTTGATTGGTCGTGAACTATTGAATGTGACGATTGAACAGCCAAGCAAAGACAATGAATCAGCAATCGTAGTACGTTTCACGACTAAACTCATTGATGGTAAATTCCCTGATTATCGTCGTGTGATTCCAAAAGGTGGCGATAAAATTGCAACCTTGGCGCACGATGCCTTTAAGCAAACCTTGCAACGTGTGGCAATTTTGAGTAATGAAAAATTGCGTGGTGTGTTCTTGACTTTTAATGCTGACATATTACAGCTTAAAGCCAATAATCCAGAGCAAGACGAAGCAGTTGAAGATTTTGCCATGCAGTATCAAGGTGATACTTTGGAAATGTCATTTAATGCGCAATACCTACTTGATGTGGTGAATGTATTGGATGGCGATGATGTGCAAATGCAAATGTCAGAATCCAACCAATCAGTATTGATTCAAGATCCAAATCAGCCTGCGCAAACCTATGTCGTGATGCCAATGCGAGTCTAATCCCCCAATGCTGTTGCAAAAACTGCGTATCGAACGACTTCGAAATATCCAAACGGTTGCAATGCATGATTTGCAACCGTTTAATATTTTCTATGGCGCAAATGGTTCTGGAAAAACTTCAATTCTCGAAGCGATTCATTTGCTTGCCACAGGGCGTTCTTTTCGTACCCATATTCCAAAACACTATATCCAATATCATCAAGCCGACACCATGATCTATGCGCAGTCGCAGGACTATCGCATTGGTTTGCAAAAGCTCAGCAGTGGCGAACAGACCATGCGGGTCAATGGCGATAGTGTGGCAACACAAGGTCAAATGGCAAAATTACTTCCTGTACAGGTGATCGAGCCACAAAGTACAGACATTATCGATCATGGTGCAAAACCTCGTCGACAAATGTTAGATTGGCTCATGTTTCACGTGGAACCTGATTTTTTTGCGGTATGGCAAAACTATGCAAGAGCATTGAAACAACGCAATAGCCTACTCAAAAGCTACCCTGTCAGCCGTGAACAAGTCAGAACGTGGGATCAATTGCTTGCGACTTCAGGTGAGCAGATTCATTTATTACGTGAATTGATCGTGAGTCAATGGCATGCGGATGTACAAGCAGAACTCAAATTACTCTTGCCACATTTAGAGATTGATTTGGAATATGTGGCAGGCTTTTCAACCGATTTAGGTTTGTCTGAACATCTTGCACAAAGTCTACAAAAAGACATTGATCGACGCACGACAAATTATGGTGTGCATCGTGCAGATTTACGCTTTAAAACGCCAATTGGCTATGCCGAAGAAGTGCTATCACGTGGTCAAAAGAAGCTACTGATCGTGGCGCTGAAACTGGCCCAAATTGCCCTTTTAAATCGCTCAAATAAGGAAACTGTGGTATTATTGGATGATGTAACCGCAGAGCTCGATACGCAGGCACAACAACGATTAATACGCCGTTTGCATCAATTAGGTAGTCAGGTTTTCCTCACCACTTTAGATCAACAAGCCGTGCAACAATATATGGATGACATCCAGTTGCCGTATCAATTGTATTGTGTCGAATCTGGGCAAGTGCGTTCGGTTTCAATCTAAACCAATCTTATGCGATGTCGATCGATTGAAACCTTTTGGCAATGAAAAATTCAGGGAGAAATCATGAGTTCAGAGCAAAACAATGCAAACAACAGTGAACACGTGAATAACGAACAAATCAGCGATACAGAAGCACATCAAGCACCTGAACCTGTTGCTGAAAAGGCTTATGATTCTTCGAGTATTAAAGTCCTGCGTGGACTCGATGCAGTGCGCAAACGTCCCGGCATGTATATCGGCGATACCGACGATGGTACGGGCTTGCATCATATGGTGTTTGAAGTCGTTGATAATGCCATTGATGAAGCGCTCGCAGGTCATTGTGATGAGATTCAAGTGACCATTCATGATGATGAGTCGGTCAGCGTATCGGACAATGGTCGGGGTATTCCTACAGAGATTCACCCTGAAGAAGGCGTATCTGCTGCAGAAGTGATTTTAACCATTCTACATGCGGGCGGTAAATTTGATGATAATAGCTATAAAGTCTCAGGTGGTTTGCATGGTGTTGGCGTTTCGGTGGTCAATGCCCTTTCTAGCCAACTCTTCTTAAAAATTAAACGTCAAGGTAAAGTCTTTGAACAAGAATATCGTCACGGCGATCCGCAATTTCCACTGAAAGAAACGGGTACAACCACTGATTCAGGCACCACGGTGCGTTTCCTACCAAGTGGCGAAACATTTAGTCAAACCATTTTTAATGTCGATATTTTGGCACGTCGCCTACGTGAGCTGTCATTTTTGAATGCAGGTGTACGCATTGTACTCCGTGATGAGCGTGTTGATTTAGAGCATGTGTTTGATTTTGCAGGTGGTTTATCTGAGTTTGTGAAATACATTAATCAAGGCAAAACCCATCTCAATGAAATTTTCCATTTCACTGTGGATGCAGATAACGGCATTGGTGTCGAAGTTGCTTTGCAATGGAATGAATCCTATCAAGAAAATGTGCTGTGCTTTACCAATAATATTCCGCAAAAAGACGGCGGAACGCACTTGGCAGGCTTCCGTGCGGCGCTGACTCGTGGATTAAACCAATATCTTGAAAGTGAAAACATTCTCAAAAAAGAAAAAGTATCCGTCACTGGTGATGATGCGCGTGAAGGTTTAACAGCGATCATTTCGGTGAAAGTGCCTGATCCAAAATTCTCCTCACAAACCAAAGAAAAATTGGTATCCAGTGAAGTGAAGCCTGCGGTTGAACAGGCGATGAATAAGGAATTTTCGGCGTATCTTTTGGAAAATCCGCAAGCAGCAAAATCCATCGCAAGCAAAATCATTGATGCCGCACGTGCTCGTGATGCAGCCCGTAAAGCCCGTGAAATGACCCGTCGTAAGAGTGCATTGGATATTGCAGGATTGCCTGGAAAATTAGCCGATTGCCAAGAAAAAGATCCAGCATTATCAGAACTTTATCTCGTCGAGGGTGACTCGGCGGGCGGTTCGGCGAAACAAGGTCGTAACCGTAAAATGCAAGCAATTTTACCGTTGAAAGGTAAGATTTTGAATGTCGAACGTGCCCGTTTTGACAAGATGATTTCTAGCCAAGAAGTTGGTACGTTGATTACTGCACTGGGTACTGGGATTGGTCGTGAAGACTATAATCCTGACAAATTGCGCTACCACAAAATCATCATCATGACCGATGCTGATGTCGATGGTTCACACATCCGTACTTTGCTTTTGACATTCTTCTTCCGTCAAATGCCTGAATTGGTCGAGCGTGGTTATATTTATATTGCTCAGCCACCGCTGTATAAGTTGAAAAAAGGCAAGCAAGAACAATATATTAAAGATGATGAAGCACTTGAAACCTATTTGATTTCTAATGCGATAGATGATTTGGCATTACATATTAGTAGTGAAGCTCCAGCGGTGAGTGGTGCTGCACTTGAGCAACTCATCAAAGATTATCAAGTATCACAGAAGTCAATTAGTCGTTTGACCCAGCGCTTCCCTGCAACTTTGCTTGATGCTTTGCTTGAACTTGAAGCGTTCCATACCGAGCAAAAAACAGACCAAGCTTATGTGCGACAATGGACTGAACAATTGGTTGCGGTGATGAATCGTCTACAACCGAGTTTGCGTACCGTGTTTGAGTTGGAGCAGTTCGATGTACAGGTTGAGGGTGAAAGTACCATCAGCTATTACCCACGAATTACCATTTATGTCCATAATTTACCGCATCATTATCTACTTGATGGCACATTATTACATTCTGCGGAATATGCACGCTTACTGAAAAATTCAAAAAGTTGGTTTAACTTATTGGAAAAAGGCGCATATTTGGAAAAAGGCGAACGCCATTGATGATGCCATCGAAGCAGATCGGATGTTCTCTTGTTTGATGGGTGATGATGTCGAGCCACGCCGTATCTTTATTGAAGACAATGCACTGAATGCCGACATTGATGCCTGATCTGTAAAGCATCTCAGTATTTTAACTTTTCATCACAAACATGCTCAGTTAAAAGTGTCAAAATCAAAGCGTCGAAACGTCAGTTTTGGCGCTTTTCTCATGGAGAACTGAAATAGTTAAAAAGGAAATAAATATGGATATTCAACAACAAGACGATGGCAAACATAGTCTATTTCAAGCTCTATATAATGATAACGGCTAAGAAAAGCTCGCTGGAGAAATGGCATATACATGGGCAGGAGAAGGCATGTTTATTATTGACCATACCGATGTGTCAGAAGATTATCGTGGACAAGGTATCTGTCGTCAGCTTTTAGATGCAGTAGTCGTCTTCGCTCGGTGAAAAAACTTAAAAATCATTCCTTTATGCCCTTATGCAAAGTCTGTATTTAATAAAGACCCAAGCATTGCCGATGTGCTTAAAAATTAATTTTAAATTTATCAAAAACTTAATCTTAATTATTGTGATGAATTTCATTCGTCGGAAAGCCTTTCATTTTACTTTCGCTTTAAAAATTTTTGTGCGATTCTACGTCAATTCAAAATTTCGGATGCATGTTTTGAATCTTTAAAAAATGGACTTTTTGAAGCTGCTTTAGATGATTTTTAAAGTTGTGCACAGACTTGTCCACAGTTTAATCTATTGAATTAATAATGAAAAATAATATTTACACTAAAGGGTTATCCACAAATTTAAATTTATTCGCTAGACCTTATACTTTCTTTCCACAGACTTTTTAAATTTAAACGTCGTATTTCAATTTTGGTTTCGATATGAAAATCGCTATAATATATGCCAATGAATGCGATCAACACTACCGATGCTCAGCCTTTAGTTGGGATTATTATGGGCTCTCAATCTGATTGGGCGACACTTGAGCACACGGCAAATATGTTGAAACAGCTCAATGTGCCTTTTGAGGCGGAAGTGGTGTCTGCGCATCGCACGCCAGACCGCTTGTTTGAATATGCTGAAAGTGCACGTGAGCGTGGTATTCAAGTGATTATCGCAGGTGCGGGTGGTGCGGCACATCTCCCAGGGATGTGTGCAGCCAAGACCGATTTGCCTGTACTTGGTGTGCCTGTGAAATCATCGATTTTAAATGGTGTGGATTCTCTGCTTTCTATCGTACAAATGCCTGCGGGTATTGCGGTTGGCACTTTGGCGATTGGTCCTGCAGGTGCGACCAATGCGGCGATCATGGCAGCGCAAATTGTCGGTTTACAGCGTACCGACATTGCTAAAAATGTCGCTGATTTTCGCACCGCACAAACAGAAAAAGTTGCAAGTAAAAACATTCCTGGACAGGTTTAATCTCATGGCGAATACGACAATCGGTATTTTTGGTGGTGGTCAGCTGGGTCGGATGATGGCTCAAGCCGCTTTGCCATTGAATATTCAATGTACCTTTTTAGAAGCAAGTACAGATTGCCCTTCTGCAATTTTGGGTCAAGTGATATCTAGCCAAGAAGAAAATGGTTTAGAAAAATTCATTCAAAGTGCTGATGTGTTTAGTCTTGAGTTTGAAAATACGCCACTTACAGCTGTTGATCAGCTCATTCAATCTAAGCAAATTTATCCCCCACGTCAGGCTTTAGCGATTGCGCAAAATCGTTTGCTGGAAAAATCTTTATTTGATGAACTAGACATTCCTGTTGCGCCTTATCGTGCAGTGGATAGTTTAGAAAGTTTACAGCAAGCCGTAAGTGATTTAGGTTTCCCGATTGTGCTTAAAACCGCCACAGGTGGCTATGATGGCAAAGGTCAATTTGTCATCAAAAATGAAGCGCAAATAGGAGAAGCTTGGGATGAGCTGGGAACTGCCAAATCATTGATTGCCGAAAGTTTTGTACAGTTTAACCGTGAAGTTTCGATCATTGCGGTGCGTGGTCAAGACGGTGAAGTGCGAACATGGGATCTGGCAGAAAATCACCATCATCATGGCATTTTGTCGCATTCGATCGTCCCTGCGCCGAATAGCTTGCATCTTCAGCCAATCGCAGAAGACTATATTACTCGCTTGCTCAATCATTTGGACTATGTTGGTGTGCTAACCCTTGAGCTGTTTGTCACTGAACAAGGCATGTTTGCCAATGAAATGGCGCCACGTGTGCATAATTCGGGACATTGGTCTATCGAAGGTTCGGTATGCTCACAATTTGAAAATCATATTCGTGCAGTTGCAGGCTTACCACTCGGGTCAACCAAAACGATCCGACCAACGGTGATGGTCAATATTATTTCTCAGCATCCAAATTCAGCACTCATTCTCGCTTTAGACAGTGCCCATCTACATCTTTATGATAAGTCTGAACGGGAAGGCCGTAAGTTAGGACATATCACGCTTACACCAAATTCGAGTGATGAATTGACCGCACTGTGTCGTAAACTTTCGGTGATTTTACCTGAGCCATTGGCACTTGATGCAACCATGCAAATACAGTTTTAATTCACACTCATTTGATAATAATGTGATCTAATTGAAAATATTTTTATAATTTGTATTGTAAAATCTCATTTTTGCGATATAATGCAAAGCGTAAAATCCCTTTTTTGGTTTTATACGGTAACACACCCCTGTTGCCGTTTTTTTTTGACTAAAATTTGGCTTTAAAGCGCTCAATCGTATAAAAGCGATTAAACATTCAAATGCAGTCATGTGTTCCACGTGAAACAATTCAATTAAAACGCTTGCTTTGATGGCACAGATCCCAATGCAGATTTGAGCAAGTTCCAACACTTTTCAACGGTTTCAATATTTACCCTTTCTCCAGGTGCATGTGCGCCACGGATATCTGGACCAAAAGAGACCATTTCTAAATGCGGATAATGCTCTGCAATGATGCCACACTCCAATCCTGCATGAATCACTTTATGTTTTGCTTCGACGCCAAATACATCTCGGTAGGCTTGTTGCAAGCAGACTAAGGCTTGGGAACTTGGATTTGGCGTCCATCCTGAAACAAGAGGTGCTAAAGTCGCTTGAAGATTGTGGTTGATAAAGTGCTGTTGAATGCGTTCTGCCAAAGCTGAAGCATCTGAATTAATTAAAGAGCGAACCATAATGGAAGCACGCAGACCGTTTTGATTGACTTTAACCACACCAATATTATTCGAGGTTTCAACAATATCAGGAATCGTTTGGCTAAATTTGCTTACACCATAAGGGCAAATGGCTAAAGCTTGAAGCCAATGATTTTGCTGTTCTTCTTCTAAAATGTATTGATGATTTTGCGTAGATTTCTGAATTTGGATATGCAGATCATCATCTACATTTTGTAGTTTCTCTCGCCATTTGCATTCTGTATTGAATATAGCCTTTTGTAAGTTTTCAAATTGATTGGTTGGAATCGCAATAGTTGCAGAGGCTTCTCTTGCAATGGCATTACGTGCTGTGCCACCCTGCATAGAGATTAAATGACCATCTAGATTGTGCAGGTATTCAGATAAAAATTTCGCCAAAATCACATTGGCGTTGCCCCGCCCCTCATGGATATCTAGCCCAGAATGTCCACCTTTCAGTCCGAAGATTTGAATATCATAAAATGCTAAATTTGGTGGTGCTTCGATAAACTGAGCAGTTTGATCGACTTCAACATCCTGACTCCCTGCACAGCCCAAATACAACTCACCCCATTGTTCAGTATCAATATTGATCAGCCATTGTCCTGTTAAAATATCTGGCGATAGAAACCGAGCCCCACTCATCCCTGCTTCTTCATCGACAGTAAGCAGTACTTCGATTGATCCATGTGCAAAATCGTCTGATTCAAGTACAGCCAAAGCCAGTGCGACACCAATCCCATTATCAGCACCCAAGGTCGTATGTTTTGCAATGAGCCAACCCTCTTCGATCACTGGCTGAATGGGATCACGTAGAAAGTCATGTGCTGTATCTCGATTGACTTGTGTGACCATATCGAGATGACCTTGCAGAATGACAGGAATCGCATTTTCCATACCTTCGCTTGCAGGTTTTCGAATCACGAGATTGCCAATGTCATCGACTTGCGTTTCCAAGCCTCGTTGTATTGCCCACTGCTGAAGATAGTCACGCAAAACCTGCTCATGTTTTGATGGACGTGGAATATTGCATAAGGTTTGAAAATGTCGCCAAACGATTTGTGGTGTGAGTAAACCAATTTCAAAAGCAGGCATGATTAGTCTTCGTGTTATTTGATGTAATTATCTTAAGCCAAATCAGCAATAAGTTATGCAACTATTTTTAAACTTTGTAAGAAATCACTTACAACTTTTGGCGTAGATGTAGGCTTTCTGTCATTGAGTACAATTTATAAAATGATCACATCAACAGACAGGATGTCTGTGATAAAAAGACTTGCTGTGAAGCAATAGAGTAAATGGATTACTCATTGATAAATGAAATAGAAACAGGACGTTTCTTGATAACAGTGCTGTGAAGCACCAAGCGAAAGGACATTCGCACTAATCACAAGCAACTCAAAAAAGCCTTAAGATTCGTCTTAAGGCTTTTTTCTTATCACATGAAAAACAGTTTAAGTTTCTGCGTTGATCGAATTACAACAATATTGAACGGATATCGTGCAATAACTTAGTCAATTTATAGGTAAATCTTGCGGCATCAGCACCATTAATCACACGATGATCATAAGACAGTGACAATGGTAGCATTAGCTTGGGTTGGAACTGCTGTCCATCCCAAACAGGTTGCATGGTCGCAGGTGAAATCCCGAGAATCGCAACTTGTGGCCAATTGACCAGTGGTGTAAATGCTGTACCGCCGATACTGCCTAGACTGGTGATGGTGAAGTTTGCACCTTGCAAATCTTTCGGTGCGAGCTTCTTATCACGTGCTTTTTGGCTGAGTTCAGCAAGCTCGGTGGCGATTTGCGCAATCGACTTCAGATCAGGATTACGTAGCTCAGGCACGGTCAAACCATCGTCCGTTGCTACCGCAATACCCATATGAATTTCATTGCGTAATAACACTGATTTTTGATCATCGGCAAGATGACCAGCAAAATACGGCTCTTGCTTGAGCAAATGCGCAACTACTTTTGCAATAAATGCCAAAATCGTCAAACTGATACCACGTTTCTTAAAATCAGCTTTGAGTTCATTCCGCCATGCTTCTAGTTCGGTAATATCTGCAAGATCAAACTGCGTCACTTGAGGAATAAAATTATTTAAAGACAGCTGTGGCACGGATACTTGTTGCAAGCGAGTCATTGCTTTGACTTCACCACCACCATAATCATCAAAACATGGTATTTTTGGTAAGCCTGAGGCTTGTGCTACACCAGTAGCGCCTCCTGACGGTGACGATGTATTTAAACGATCTTTAACATAAGCATAAACATCTTCTTTCAGGATGCGGTCATTTGAACCCGTTGCTTTGACTTGGCTGAGCACGACGCCGAGTTGACGTGCCATTTGACGTACCGCAGGTCCTGCATAAACTTTGGCGTTGGCTTCGATTTCAGCATCAGTGAGTTTTGCGGTGCTTGTGCCTTGTTCAGTACTAGATGACGTTGCTGGCGCAGATTCTGCCTGTGGTTTTTCAGCAGAGGTCGTTTGTGCCTTTTCTTCAGAAGGCTTTTGCGCTTCTGTTGTGCTCGTATTCTCGCTACTTTGTGCACCTGCGCCTGATTTTGATTTTACCATCAACATCAACACGCCTTCTTTCACCATATCGCCAGCTTTAACAGCGATCGAGAGCACTTCACCACTGGCAGTACTTGGCACTTCGACAGTGGCTTTATCCGACTCCACCACGATAATGCTATCGTCCTCGGCAATGACATCACCGACTTTGACCAAGACTTCGGCAACCGAGGCTTTCTCCACGCCAATATCTGGGACTTTCAGTTCGATTTCACGACTTTCAGACGGTGCGTCTGCCTGAGATGCTTCTTTTGCAGGAGCTACTTCTACTTTTGCATCGTCAGTTGACGGTGCTGTGCTTTCAGGCGTTGCATCAGCTTTAGTTGCAGATTGCTCGCTCGCTTCTGATGACTCTCCAGCTTCCAGTTCAATCAAAAGTGTGCCTTCTTTGACTGTATCGCCAACATTGACCGAAATGGATTTCACTGTACCTTTGGCAGTGCTCGGCACTTCGACTGAGGCTTTGTCCGATTCTAAAACCAAAATACTGTCATTTTCAGCAATCTGATCACCGACTTTGACTAAAATCTCAGTGACTTGCGCTTGTTCCACACCAATATCACACCAATATCAGGAGTAATGATTTGCATGATTATTTCTCCTCTTTTGATGTTGGTTCAACGTATTCAGCAACTGGTTTGATTTTAGCGTGATCTTGAGGTTGCCAAGCAATTGGGCGATCCACGTCAATTTCAAAGCTGGTAATTGCATCTTTAACCAAACGATTATCCACTTCACCTTCGTCAGCGAGCTGTTTAAGCGTGGCAACAACGATATGTGCGGCATCTACTTCGAAGTAGCTACGCAGTTTTTCTCGGGTATCTGAGCGACCATAGCCGTCTGTACCGAGGGTGGCATAAGGACGATTGTCAGGTAAATATGGACGAATCTGCTCGCTATACATGCGCATATGGTCAGTCGCTGCGACGACCGTACCATGATATGGACGCATCTGCTGGGAAAGCCAGCTTTCTTTAGGTTCGTCGCTGAGCGGGTGATTGCGGTTGTATTCTTCACATGCCATGCCGTCACGAGCCAATTCGTTAAAGCTCGTCACACTCCAAACATTGCTATGAATTTGGTATTCTTCACGCAAGATTTTAGCGGCTTTGATCACTTCACGCAGAATCACACCTGAGCCAAGTAATTGAACGGTGGCATTGTCATCTTTTTCAAACAGGTAGATACCACGACGAATACCCTCTTCAGCGCCTTCTAACATTGCAGGATGCTCGTAATTTTCATTCATGACGGTGAGGTAGTAGAACACACGCTCTTGATCTTGATACATGCGTTTTAAGCCATCATGTACGATCACTGCAAGTTCATAACCAAAACATGGATCATAGGCAACACAGTTTGGAATAGTTGCAGCCAAAATGTGAGAATGACCATCTTGATGTTGTAAGCCTTCACCATTCAATGTGGTGCGTCCAGCCGTTGCGCCGAGCAAGAAACCTTGCGCTTGTGCATCACCCGCTGCCCATGCCAAATCGCCAATGCGTTGGAAACCAAACATCGAGTAATACATGTACATTGGGATCATTGGTAGGTCGTTGCTAGAATAACTGGTCGCCAAGGCAATCCACGCACTCATTGCACCTGCTTCGTTGATGCCCTCTTGTAGCATGTGACCGTCTTTGGCCTCACGATAGTTCATCAGCTGTTCATTATCTTCAGGTGTGTAGTTCTGTCCATTGGCCGCATAAATTCCAAGTTGACGGAACATACCTTCTAGACCAAAAGTACGTGCTTCGTCAGGCACGATCGGTACCACACGGTCTTTAATGGCGTTATCTTTGAGTAAAGCAGAAATCAAACGCACCATCATCATGGTGGTGGACAGCTCTTTTTCACCGCTGCCTTTGAGTACTGCATCAAAAATACTGAGCTCAGGGATTGGCAGAATTTCACTTTCACTGCGACGTGCAGGCAAATAACCACCTAAAGCTTCACGGCGTGCCTTCATATACTTGATTTCAGGTGAGTTTTCACTTGGTCGGAAAAATGGCAATTCTTGAAGTTGCTCATCGCTAAATGGCAAATTAAAGCGATTGCGGAAGTATTTTAAAGATTCTACAGGTAGTTTTTTGATTTGATGCGTTTTATTGACACTCGGCTGACCATTGCCTTGCATCGCAGCAGCATAAGCAGCGTATACTTTATACGGATCGTGACCACCACGATTGAGCGCATCAATATCTTCATCACTTAAATGCTCGACCAATTTTTTCGCTTCAGGATATTTCCCAAAGAAATGCTCACGGGCATAGCCACCGCCTTTGGCTTGGAAGCGTTGGAAATCACCATCTACGGCTTCTTCCATCACGGCTTTTAGCGCGCCTGAATCGTCTTGATTTAACAAAGGATCCCAATGGCGACCCCAAATGACTTTGATGACACGCCAACCTGCGCCACGGAAAATGGACTCAAGTTCTTGAATGATTTTGCCATTACCACGCACGGGACCATCCAGACGTTGGAGATTACAGTTAATGACCCAGATCAGGTTATCCAATCCTTCACGACCTGCCAGTGAAATTGCACCAAGGCTTTCAGGTTCATCCATTTCACCATCGCCAAGATAGGCCCAAACTTTACGGTCTTCTTCTTTGATCAAGCCACGATTCATCAAATATTTTTGAATATGCGCTTGATAAATCGACATGATTGGACCAAGACCCATGGATACCGTTGGGAATTGCCAATATTCAGGCATTAAATAAGGATGTGGGT
>LUMT01000351.1_pt1 | contig 17596 bp, 16 predicted proteins | sample 729741 | NCBI WGS metagenome assembly LUMT01 (sample SAMN03860299, study PRJNA289734) | marine metagenome | biome: seawater column; feature: ocean; material: water; isolation source: Red Sea water column Station 192 - depth 50m | place: Saudi Arabia: Red Sea | collected 2011-10-15 | depth 50 m
TAGTAGTAGTTGGATTTACATTTGGCATTTCAAAGAAACTAGTCACCCCTCCAGCAAGACCTGCCTTTGATTCTGTTGCTATATCACCTTTATGAGTTAATCCAGGTTCTCTAAAATGGACCTGATCATCAATCAATCCTGGTATTACATATCTACCATTTAAATCTATTACTTCTCTAGCTTCAGAATCTATGCAACTTGAAATTAATTCTATTCTTTGATTTTTGATTGCAATATCAGATTCTTTAATCTGATTTTCATTAACAATGCTGCAATTTTTTAAAATTATGTCGTACATTTATTTTTCAAGTTCAAACTCTTCATGAAGAACATTTACAGCCTTATCAATCAAAGATTCATCTATAACCATTGTAATTTTAATCTCAGATGTGGAAATAATTTGAATGTTTACATTATTTTCTGACAGAGCTCTAAAAGCCTTACTTGCAACACCAGCTTGAGATCTCATTCCCGTTCCAACAAGAGACACTTTAGCAATGTCGGAATTAATTATTAACTTTTTATAGTCAACTTCAGTTTTAAGGTCTTCAAGTATCTTTTCAACTGAGTCACTATCTTCATTTGAAACGGTAAAAGTAAAGTCTGTTTTATCATCAATGCTTACGTTTTGAACAATAACATCAACCTCTATCTCTGCATCACTTATAGGTCCAAGTATCTTAAAAGCTGTTCCAGGAATATCACCAACACTATGCAGGGTGAACTTTACCTGATCTTTTTGAAATGCTATACCAGATACTAATGCATTCTCCATACTTTCATCCTTTAATGAAATTAAAGTTCCACTCCCGTCATTAAAGCTCGACAAAACTCTCACTGGAACCTTATATTTATTAGCAAATTCTACTGCTCTAGTTTGCACGACTTTTGCACCCTGACCTGCAAGCTCAAGCATCTCTTCCATTGTAATCGAATCTAATTTTTTTGCATTAGGAACTACACCAGGATCTGTAGTAAAAATTCCATCAACATCTGTGTATATATCACATCTGACTGCATCTATTTGAGCTGCTATAGCTACTGCAGTTGTATCAGATCCTCCTCTGCCAAGAGTTGTTACATCACCACCCTCTGTCACTCCTTGAAAGCCTGTGATGATTGGGATTGTATCACTATCAATAACATCCAGTATTTTTTTAGCATCTACATCAAGAATTTTTGCTTTTGAGTATGAGCTAGTGGTTCTCATAGAAATTTGAGACGCTGAAAATGACTTTGCTTTAATACCTTTGGAATGTAGTGCCATAGATAATAGAGCAGAGCTCACAGTCTCTCCTGTAGATACTAAGGCGTCGAATTCTCTTTTATCAGGATCATCTCCAAACGCTTTAGCTAAATCAACAAGTCTGTTTGTCTCTCCACCCATTGCTGAGACAACAACAACTATTTGATTAGATTTAGAGGCATTTTTAATTATCTCAGCGACAGAATCTATTCTGTCGACTGTTCCAACAGATGTACCTCCAAATTTTTGAACAACAATTTCAGACATAGTATTTTTTATTTTGCGAGGGATTTTACTGAATTTGGTATAGAAGTCACGAAATCTTTAATGTTATCTGTTTCGCCAGCACCTTGGGCAAAATCAGATCTACCTCCACCCTTTCCATTAATTTGATTAGATAATTCAGACACAACTTCCTTCGCAGATAAAGATTCAGATAGATTTTTTGTAACTCCACAGACCAAAGCAATTTTATTTGATGACTCTGTAAAAATAACTACGCATAATTTTTCATTTGTATTTTTCTGTTCATCAGCAAGAGATCTTAAATCTTTTGTATCCTCAACATCTACTTGCTCAACAATTAATTTCCAATCGCCAAATTCATGCATTTCTGATGAAATTACTGATTTCTTGGCACTTTTGCTCTTTGAAGATTTCTTTAATTTCTTATTCTCTTCAATCAAAGAATTTACCTTTTCTTGAAGTTCATCAGCTGATACGTTAAGAGAATTTTGTAAAGATAAATTAACGTCCCTTAATTTTTTAACGTGCTCAATAGACTTTGACCCTGCTAATGCTTCAATTCTTCTAATTCCTGAAGCAACACTTGATTGGTTTGTAATTACAAAAAATCCTATATCTCCTGTTCGATTGACATGAGTTCCACCACATAGTTCTACCGAATATGAGTTTTCTCCCATAGTAAGAACTCTTACATCATCATCATATTTTTCTCCAAACAATGCCATAGCTCCAGACTTAAGAGCATCATCTAATTTCATTAATTCAGTTTTTACTTCCAGATTTTTTAGAGCCTCTTTATTAACAATATCCTCAATCTTAGTAATTTCTTCTTTCGTAAGTGGTTTAGTGTGAGAAAAATCAAATCTAAGTTTATTTTCGTCAACCAAGGACCCCTTTTGTTGAACATGATCACCCAAAACCGCTCTTAATGCTGCATGAACTAAATGAGTTGAAGAATGATGTATAGCAATTGCAGACCTTTTTTCTTTTTCAACACTCATTTTAATAACGTCACCAGTTTTAATGCTTCCTTTATCAACAATTGCCTTATGAATATATACTTTACCTTGTTTCTTACAATCTAAAATACTACCAGTTGACGATTGAGATGCAAATTTTCCTTTATCTCCAATTTGTCCACCAGCTTCAGCATAAAAAGGTGTTTGATTACATGCAAAAAATATTTCCTCTTTATTCTTAGCTGCATCTATTCTTTCCTGATCTTTCCAAATAACCAAAACTTTTGAATCAGACTCTAAATTTTCGTAACCTAAAAATTTAGTCTCTTCAATTCCAGATGCTGCTGGGAGCGAAGATACAAAACTGCTTGATGCTTTCGAGGTTTGTTTTTGTTGATTCATGCACTCATTGAATCTTTCTTCGTCAATATCAAGCTGTTTTTCTCTTGCAATATCTGCAGTCAAATCAAATGGAAAACCATAAGTGTCATGTAATTTAAAAACTACATCGCCAGACAGAGTTTTATTTTTCATATTGGAAATAGTGTCTTCAAGTATTTCTATTCCTGTCTCAAGCGTTTCAAAGAATTTAATCTCTTCATTCTTAATTAATTCAATAATATCTTTTTGTTTTTTCTTTAATTCTGGGTAAGCAGAATTCATTAGTTTTATTAAATCTTTTACAAGTAAATGCATAAATGGTTTTTTGGCACCAATTTTATATCCATGTCTGATGCCTCTTCTCATTATTCTTCTCAAGACATAGCCTCTTCCTTCTTTTTCAGGAATTACTCCATCAGATATTAAAAAAACACTTGATCGAATATGATCAGCAATAACTTTGTGAGATGTACTTCCTTCGCTGCCAAGTATTTTTTCTGAAGCATTGATTAAATCTTTAAAAACATCCGTTTCATAATTTGAATTAACGCTCTGTAGAACCGCTGCAATTCTTTCTAATCCCATTCCAGTATCAACAGATGGTTTTGGAAGTGGTTCCATTTTTCCACTTTCATCTCTATTAAATTGCATAAAGACAAGATTCCATATTTCGATAAATCTATCACCTTCATCACCCTCGGCCCCTGGAGGTGTTCCATCAATGTGTTCTCCATGGTCATAAAATATTTCAGAGCATGGTCCACATGGTCCTGTATCACCCATAGACCAAAAATTATCATCATCACCTAATCTAGCTATTCTGCCTGGATCAATTCCAATAATATTTTTCCAAATTTCTTCAGCCTCATCATCGTCTTTATAAACAGTGATCCATAATTTTTCTTTATCTAGCTTAAGTTCCTCTGTTAAAAATTCCCATGCGAATTTAATAGCATCTTCTTTAAAATAATCTCCAAAACTAAAATTACCTAACATTTCAAAAAATGTATGGTGTCTTAAGGTATAACCAACATTTTCTAAATCATTATGCTTGCCTCCAGCTCTAATACATCTTTGTGAGGTTGCAGCTCGTTTAAAATTTTTAGTCTCAGTACCTAAGAAAACATCTTTAAACTGCACCATTCCTGCATTTGTAAATAATAGAGTTTCATCATTTGATGGAACTAGAGAGCTTGAAGCAACAACTTCATGATTCTTTGAATTAAAAAAATCTAAAAAGGCTTTTCTAATATCACTTGTTTTCATCTGAATTCATTATTTGCTTATATTTTTTGTAATTTTCTACGTAATGAGAAGCACCAATAGAAACAACGCTTTGTTCTTCTTCGCTAAGAACCTTTTTAATTTTTCCTGGAATGCCTAAAACCATTGAACCATCAGACACTTCCATGCCTTCTGTAACTAGTGCCTTGGACCCGATAATGCAATTTTTTCCTATTTTAGCTCCGTTTAAAACTACAGAACCAATTCCTATCAAACTTCCGTCACCAATAGTGCATCCATGAAGCATAGCCATGTGTCCAACAGTTACCATCTTGCCGATAGTACACTTAAATCCAGGATCTGTATGTAAAATTGCGCCATCCTGAACGTTAGAGCCCTCACCAATTTCAATTGGTTCATTATCACCTCTTAAAACTGCATTGAACCATATACTTGCATCTTTTTTTAAGATTATGTCTCCAATAACAGTTGCGTTTGGAGCAATCCAAAAGTCATCTCCCTCAGTTTTAATTTTTTTGTCACCCAGATTAATTTTCATCGTATTTTCTTATTAAATCAAAGTCAGTTTTTATGGCAGCATCAAAACAAATATTCAAAAAATCAGCTGCTATCATGGCTGTGAGGCCCCAAATTTTATTACCATTATAAACCCAACTAGGAATATATAGTTTTAAATCATTTTTTTTAAATTCGTTATAGGTTATGTTTTGAGGTTCCATTAGAAATTCTAAAGGTACTGTAAATATCTCATCTATCTCATAATTTCCCTTGAAATCTTGATTCTTTATAAGATGCCCTACATATGGATGAACTTCGATCTTATGTCGCGATATCAAATAATTAAGTGCACCTAATTTTTTTAAATTCTTTGTATCTAAATTTATTTCCTCATTACTTTCTCTTAAAGCAGTTTCATAAAGGTCTTTATCGCCTTCCTCCCACTTGCCTCCAGGAAAACTTACCTCACCAGAGTGAGTTGATAGACTTGAAGACCGTTTAGTAAATAAAATTTTGATGCCGCTATCATTATCATTTTGTAAAAGAATAATCATCACACCAGCTTTTTTATGATCAGTAGTATCAATGAGATTTATTTGTTCAAGTTTTTGCTTTATGCTGTTAATCATATGGATAATTTTAACGTCTAAAGTATCTATAATCTTTAAATAAGGAAGGAAATTGAAATATTGTTCTAATTGCGGCAGCTCAAACCTGGAATTTATGATTCCAGAACATGACAATATTAAAAGATATTGCTGCCAAGACTGTGATTCAATCTTCTACACGAATCCAAACAATGTTGTTGGCGCGTTATGTATAAGAGATAACAAAATACTAATGGCAAAAAGAGATATCAATCCTCGAAAAGGTTTATGGACTTTACCTGCTGGTTTTATGGAGAATGCTGAAACTCTCCAAGAAGGTGCTATTAGAGAAACTTTTGAAGAAACTGGTTCAAAGGCAAAAATTAAAATGGCATATTCAATGTTTAGTCTGCCGCATATTAATCAAGTGCATATGTTTTTTTTAGCTGATCTTTTAGATGATAACTATGGTCCAACTTTTGAAAGTTCAGATGTGAGGCTATTTGATATTGATGAAATTTTATGGGATGAAATAGCCTTTCCTACTGTTAAAAAAACACTTGAGTACTATATTGAGGATCTCAAAAAAGGCGATTTTATTTTTAGAGAAGAAGATATAAAACTTTGGTAATTAATTTTTATCGCTAAATTTTTTTGCATTTATAAAAATTTGCATCCAAGGAGAGTACTCATTCCAGTCTTTTCTGTGCCAACTTAGTTGAACTTTTCTAAAAACTCTTTCTGGATGGGGCATCATAATGGTAACTCTTCCATTAGAAGCTGTAATACCTGTTATGCCATTAGGTGAGCCGTTTGGATTAATAGGATATATTTCAGATGAGTTTTCTGATGAATCAACAAAATGCATAGCTATTTGATTGGATTTTTCTAATTCCTGGAGATCATTATTATTAAATTGAGCTCTTCCTTCTCCATGAGCTGATGCAACTGGTATAATCCAATCCTCCATCCCATCTAAAAGAACTGACTCTGTTTTTGAAATTTTTACTTGAGCCAAACGGGCTTCAAATTGATCTGATAAATTTCTTTCAAAACTTGGCCAAAATTCAGCTCCTGGAATAATATCTTTTAAATTTGAGAGCATCTGGCATCCGTTACATACACCTAATGTGAAAACTTTTTCATCATTGAAAAATTCTTGAAATTGATCTTTAACAAGATTGTTGTACAAAATAGTTTTTGACCAGCCTCCTCCAGCACCCAGAACATCACCGTATGAGAAACCACCACATACTGCCATACCCTGAAAGTCCTTTAAATTTGTATTTCCATCAAGAAGGTCTTGCATATGAACATCAAAAGCATTGAAGCCTGCAAGGGTAAAAGCAGCTGCCATTTCATTTTGTCCATTTACGCCCTGTTCTCTTAAGATTGCTACTTTAGGCTTTGTTCTTTTGATGTTGATATGCTTAAGCTCATTTTCATCAAACGAGATATTGCTTTTAAGTCCTTGAAAATTTTCATCATCAAGCAGACTTAGTTCAGAGTTTGCAATTTCTTTGTTATCTCTTATAGATTGAATAGCATGAGAAGTCTCTCGCCAATTTTTTTCTAATTCAATAACTGACTTACTAAAAAGCTCTGAATCATTTTTAAAAATTGAAAATTGCTCATCATCTATTATTTCAGCTATATTTTTTACATAAATATTTTCATTCTTTAGAGTATTTGTAACTTCATCAAGATTATTTTTCTTAATTTGAATTGCAAAGCCAATTTCTTCAGAAAAAAGGAATTCATTAACGCCTGATGAATCATCTAAATCCATTCTCATACCAACTTTTTTGGTAAAGCACATTTCTAGCAATGTTGTTATAAGACCTCCATCAGAAATATCATGCATTGCTAGTATCTTTTTACTTTTCAAAAGATTTTGAATACCTGAAAACAGTTTTTCGAATACCTCAATATCATCTATGTCTGGGGTATGTTGATATTTTGTTTCAGTGATTTCTGAGAATATTGATCCAGCCAACCTATTTTTATTATTTAACTTAATCAAAAGAATGCTTGTATCATCAGAAGTGTTTAATTCTGGAGTAACTGACTCAGTAACATCATCTACTGGTGCCATTGCTGTAATAACTCCAGACAAGGGACTTGATACTTCATAATCTGAGTTATTTTCTGACCACTTAGTTCTCATAGATAAAGAATCTTTTCCGACAGGAATAGAAACTTTTAAATCGACCGCAATTTTTGATAAAGCCTCAACTCCAGACCTCAAGGCAAAGTCGTCTGAATTTTCTCCAGATGCTGCCATCCAATTTGCAGACACTTGAACATTATTTAATCCTTTAATGACAACTCCTGACATATTGGTTAAAGCTTCGCCAAGAGCCATTCTCATAGATGCGGCAGGGTTTATAAGAGCAATGGTAGGCTTTTCTCCAATACTTAGAACTTCTCCATTATTTGATGTATAAGATCTTAAGCTTAGTGAATAGTCAGAAACAGGAACTTGATATGGCCCCACTAACTGATCTCTTGCAACCATTCCACTTACTGTTCTATCACCAATTGTTATTAAGAAAGATTTTGATGAAACAGTCGGATGTTGAAGAACTTTAGTAATTGAATCACTCAGATCAATATCTTCTGAATTATCTTCATTAAGTGTTTCAACAGATTCTTCTTTAACTTCCATTTCTGTAATTGGAAGATCGCCGAATAGCATTGATAATGGCACATCAACTGGATAGTTTTTGTTTTGCTCATCATAAAGTTTTACAGACATTTCTTTTGTTGTATGTCCAACAATTGCATATTCACATCTCTCTCTTTGACATATCTTTTCAAAAGCATTTTTATTATCTTTATGAATTGCTAATACATACCTTTCTTGAGATTCATTAGACCAAATTTCCATAGGTGACATGGACTTATCTGCATTTGGAATTTTTGATAATTCAATATACACACCCAGATTAGAATCTTTAGCTAATTCAGGAATTGCATTGGATAGTCCACCAGCACCAACATCGTGAATAAACTCAATAAAGCTATTTTCTTGTGATGAACATTTATTAATGACCTCTTGGCATCTTCTTTCCATTTCAGCATTGTCTCTTTGAACGGAAGCAAAATCTAAATCTTCGTCGCTATCTCCTGATGAGACTGATGATGCTGCGCCTCCACCAAGACCAATAAGCATTGCAGGTCCTCCTAAAACAACAACTAAATAATCTTCTTTAATTTGTAATTTAAAGTTATTTACATCCCTTACTTCACCTATACCTCCAGCAAGCATTATTGGTTTGTGATATCCAAAGGCTTTGTTATTGTCAAAGTCGGTTTCAAAACATCTAAAATATCCAAGGGTTGATGGTCTCCCAAATTCATTATTAAAAGCAGCTGCTCCGATCGGGGCTTCAATCATGATATCTAGCGGGGATGCAATTCTTGATGGTTTAAGCTCATTCTTTTCCCAGCTTCTCAAAAGGTTTGGAATTCTTAAATTAGAAACATTAAAACCAACCAACCCAATTTTAGGTTTTGCGCCCCTTCCTGTAGCTCCCTCATCTCGAATTTCTCCACCAGATCCTGTTGAAGCTCCTGGATATGGTGAAATTGCTGTTGGATGGTTATGAGTTTCGACTTTAATAGTTGAATTTAAATTATCCTCTTTAAATTCATATTCATTAGATTCATTTAAATTCAATCTCTCAACTTTTGACCCCTCAATAATTGCCGCGTTATCTTTATAAGCTGAAATTATTCCATCTGGAGATGATTTGCTTGTCTCTTTTATTAAATCAAATAGTGTATTATTTTTTTGAGAACCGCCTACATTCCATTTAGCATTAAATATTTTGTGCCTACAATGCTCAGAATTAGCTTGAGCAAACATCATCAATTCTGCATCGGTGGGATTTCTTTTTTCATTATTGTAAAAATCATACAAATAATCTATTTCTTGATCGCTCATAGCAAACCCAAATGACTTGTTTGCTCTTTCAAGCTCTGATTTACCTGCTTCTAAAATGTTGATGTGATTCAAGGATCTGGGTTTATCTGATTTAAAAAGATTCTTAAAATCATCTTTATTGTTATAAATCGATTGAGTCATTCGATCGTAGAACATCGAAAGATCTAGTGCATTAATTTCTGAATCACACTCAAGATTAAATCCATATAGTCTTTCAACTCTTTCGATATTATCGAAACCAACATTTCTGATGATGTCCTCTGTTTTAGATGACCATGGCGAAATTGTCCCTAATCTTGGTCCTACATAAAAAGCAAACTCTGCGTCATTCTCTTTTGCAGCAAGAATGTCTTGAAGACCCTCATGATTAATTGTTTCAGATTTAGATTGAACCAAATAAATCTCATTAGATGATATTTTTGCATCGATTTTATTTGAATTTGAGAATTGGTGCTTGATCTGATCAAGCTTAGAACTTGAAAAACTTTGCTTACCCTTAAATATAAAGTTTTTAGTCTTTGACACTTCTTTAAGTCTGAAATATTGTATATAACATATTAATTATAAAGTCTTTATGAATTAAATAATTAAAAATGGGGAATATCTTTAGATTTTTTTTATTTTCAGCCATTACGGTCTTTTTGGTGGGTTGTTCTTTCTTTAACAAAGAAATGAGTTGTGAAGAAATTCTAATAAATTCTTATGAAGAGTCTTCATTAAACAACTTTGAAAAAAATAAATTTAGAGACTTGCTCGAAAATAGATATCCTCAATACGACGAAATGTTTGCATCAGCATCCAGAGAAACAAACATTGAAAAGAATCTTTTAGCAGCAATCTCATTTCAAGAATCTCAATGGGATCCAAGAGCAAAATCTAATATGGGTGTTAGAGGTATGATGATGGTTACATTAGAGACTGCAGCCTTAGTTGGCGTTGAAAAAAGACTAAATCCTGAACAAAATATTAAAGGCGGAGCAAAATATTTTTCCATGCTTCAAAATAAAAATAAAATCGGTCCCTCCGAAGCTGATAAATTATCAATTGTATTGGCAAGTTATAATCTTGGACCAACAAATATCATTAAAATAGCTGGTCAAATAGATTCAAATATTGAAAACGTTACTTGGGAGGATATAAAAGAAAAACTCAAAGTAACTACTGGAGAAGATCTTAATATGATGGATAACGGATCCTACTCGAGGGCTCAACAGGCTATAGATTATGTTGATAGAGTTAAGAGCTATTATCAATTAATGAGTGCTCATGCATGTGTAAATCCTAAAGATCAATTAACTTTCTTTTAAGCGAAGTTATTTTATCTCTGCAAACTGCAGCTTTTTCGAATTCCATTTTTTTTGCCAAAGCAAACATCTCATCTTCTAATTTTTGTAAAGTCTCAGTAATGTTATCTACAGTGTCATCCTTAATCTTAAAGGTAACAATTTTATCAATGTCTTCTTTTTTCTTTTTGGTATTTCCCTTAATTATTCTTGCGCCTTCCATAATATCTTTAACTTTTGTTGAAATAGATTTTGGCGTGATGTTGTTTTTGTCATTAAACTCTTCTTGAATGGACCTTCTTCTATCTGTTTCATCTATTGCCCTTTGCATTGATCCAGTTACTTTGTCTGCATATAAAATAGCCTTCCCCCTCAAATTTCTTGCTGCTCTTCCAATTGTTTGAATTAAAGTAGTATCAGATCTCAAAAACCCCTCTTTATCTGCATCTAAAACTGCAACGAGACTTACCTCAGGAATATCTAAGCCCTCTCTTAATAAATTAATGCCAACAAGAACATCAAATTTACCTAATCTAAGATCTCTAATAATTTCAACACGCTCTACTGTGTCTATATCAGAGTGCATGTATCTCGCAGATATATTATTTTCATTTAAGTAATCTGTTAAATCTTCTGCCATTCTTTTTGTAAGAGTGGTCACTAATACTCTTTCTTTCATTGCAACTCTTTCGTTACATTCGCCTATAACATCATCAATTTGTGTCGAGGCAGGTCTTATTTCTACTTCAGGATCTGTAAGGCCAGTTGGTCTTACTAGCAACTCGACTAAATTATCTTGCTTTTCATTTTCATATTTACTTGGAGTGGCAGATACGTAAATTCTTTGTGGTGCCAACATTTCCCATTCCTCAAATTTTAAAGGTCTATTATCTAAAGCTGATGGAAGTCTAAAACCATATTCAACTAGTGTTTCTTTTCTTGATCTATCGCCTTTATACATTGCTCCTATTTGCGGAACAGAAACATGAGATTCATCAATAAAAACAATTGCATCCTTTGGAATATAATCAAATAAACAAGGTGGCGACTCTCCAGGTTTTCTGCCACTTAAATATCTTGAATAATTTTCAATACCCTGACAATAACCAAGTTCACGCATCATTTCGATGTCATAATTGGTTCTCTCTTCTAATCTTTGAGCCTCAACAAGTTTATTGTTGTCTCTTAGAAAGTTAAGTCGTGTTTTCAGTTCATCTTTTATATCTGGTATGCAATTTGTAACTGTATCTTTTGGTGTGACGTAATGGGTTTTAGGAAAAATCGTGACTCTTGGAATCTCGCTAATAATGACTCCTGTAAGAGGATCAAACCATGATAATTTTTCAATTTCATCACCAAAAAATTCAATTCTTAATGCCTCCTTGTCTGAGTCAGCAGGATAAACATCAACGGTATCTCCTCTAACTCTGAAGGTTGCTCTCCTAAAATCTAGATCGTTTCTTGTATATTGAAGTGCAGATAATCTTAAAACAAGATCACGTTGAGAAATAATATCTCCTCTATCAAGATGAACAACCATTTTTAAATAAGATTCGGGTGCGCCTAAACCATAAATTGATGAGACAGTTGCAACTACAACAGTATCTTTTCTTTCTATAAGGGCTTTAGTTGCAGAAAGTCTCATTTGTTCAATATGCTCATTTATCGAAGCATCTTTTGCGATATATGTATCAGATGTTGGTACATAAGCCTCTGGCTGATAATAGTCATAATAAGAAACAAAATACTCGACAGAATTATTTGGAAAAAAATCTCTAAATTCACCGTATAGCTGAGCAGCAAGAGTTTTATTGTGAGCCATTATAATTGCAGGTCTTTGAGTTTCCTCAATAACTTTTGCCATAGTATAAGTTTTTCCAGATCCTGTAACACCTAATAGAGTTTGATGCAGCAATCCATCCTCAAGCCCAGATACTAAATTATTAATAGCTTCAGGTTGAGATCCAGCTGGCTCAAAATCAGATACAACCTTTAATGTTTTTGTCATTTACTTATATATAAAAAATTACTTATAATGCTCTGCTATTAGCGTTCCTCAGTAGCTCAGCGGTAGAGCAGTTGACTGTTAATCAATTGGTCGTTGGTTCGATCCCAACCTGAGGAGCCATTTAACTTTACAAATTATTCTCAATCATAAATTTTTTCATCAAATTATAAATATTTTCTCTAGTTTTTTGAAAAGCCATATTTAATTGAACATCGTTTAAATTATTCATAGCAGGATCTTCATTTATCCAGTGTAAAGAAATAGCATCCGTTGGTAAAACTGGGCAAATCTCTTCAGCACATAGTGTTATTGCAAAATCTAGATTATCCAAAAAATCTTTATTGCTACTGATATCAATCCCAATATCTTTTAGCGTTTTTACAGCAGAAGGATGCACTTCACCAACTGGAGCAGACCCAGCACTTTTAATAGTGTGATTATGACCGAACATATCAACAGCAAGACCTTCAGCGATCTGACTTCTGGCAGAATTTCCAACACATAAAAAAAGAATATTCATGGATAAATTGTAGATTTGCTTATATAGAGTTATCTTATATCTATTATAAATAATTTTAAAAGTGATTAATAAAATAAGCGTCAAAAGCATGCTAAGTGGACTTGAGGGAAAACTTGGAGAGGATGACTATACTGAGCCACTTGAAATTCTGATAAATTCAGCCAATAAAAATAACGAATTTAATCTTTTTGGTTCCATAGCATTTAAAAATCAGCTTAAAGATAGGCTGAAAATGAGAAGTAAATTATATGACTTTGTAAAAGACAGAGATCTCCCCTCTCCAGCTAATCCAGTTTTTGTTACTGGTCTTCCAAGGTCAGGTACTACTTTTCTTTTTAATTTACTTGCTCTTGATAATACTCATAGGTCTCCTAGATATTGGGAAATAATGTCCTTAATGCCATTAGTTAAAAATAAATTTGATATTAAAAGACGGGAATGGAAGATCAATGCTGAATTAAAGTTTGCGAGAACAATTATTCCTAAGTTAAGAAACATGCATCATATAAGAGCAAACTCACCAGAAGAATGTGAACTCCTTGCAACCATAAATGTAAGAAGTTTTGTCTATATGTGTATGGCAAATGTTCCTGAATACGTAGAGTATCTAAAAGACTGTAGCTTTGATTCTGTTTTTAAATGGCATAAACGATTTTTTCAAGTCCTAGAAATTAATGGAAGGCCTAAAAGATGGTTACTTAAAGACCCAAGTCACATAGGTCACATTCCAGAAATATTAACCACCTATCCAAATGCAAAATTTATAAATATACATAGAGATCCTATGGAATCGGTAGCATCTTTTTGCAGCCTTGCAAAAAATATAAGATCTGCCTTCTCAAAGAATGTGAATCCAGAGCAAATTGGTGAAGTTATTTTAGACTTTTGGCAACACAGTCTTCAAAAAGGCATCCAAGCTAAAGAAAACCTTTCTTCAGATCAAATTATAGATATTAGTTATAGCAACTTTATAGACGATCCTTTAAACATTTTGAAAGATATATACCAAAACTTTGAATTTGATATGGATATTGAAACCGAAAATAAAATTAAAAGCTATCTAATAAATCAGAGTAAGTTAAAAAAAGAAAAGCATTCATATTCAATAGAAGAATTTGGTTTAAACGAAGCTAAAGTTAAAGACTGTTTTAAAAACTACATGATGAACTATGAATTTTGATGATAAAATCAATATTAATATCTAAGGCGAATCATTGAAAACTAGAAACTTTAAAATCTTTATACCCCTTTTAGTCGCATTAACCTCATGTGTGGATGTAATTGAAAATGATGAAGCTAACAATCTTATGGAGAATAAAATGACACAAGTAACAATAAAAACATCTGTTGGAGACATTCAACTTGAACTTAATGACGAGAAAGCACCTATAACAGTTGAAAATTTTAAAACTATTGCCTCAAGTGGATATTATGAAGGAACAATATTTCATAGAGTTATAAATGGTTTCATGATTCAAGGCGGTGGATTAACTGCTGATATGAGTAATAAGTCTAGTGGAACTGGTCCTATACAAAATGAAGCTAATAATGGGTTGCCAAATGACAGAGGTACTATTGCAATGGCCAGAACGATGGATCCACACTCAGCTACAAGTCAGTTCTTTATTAATCACAAGGACAATGCATTTCTAAATCATACTGGTGAAACATCGCAAGGATGGGGATATGCTGTATTTGGTATGGTTACTGAAGGTATGGATGTTGTTGATCAAATAGCAGGAGTTGCAACTGGATCTTCTGGAGCCTATCAAGATGTTCCTGAAGAAGTGATAACTATTGAGTCAGTTACTATCTCTGAATGACATCCTTTTTTATATCGGACATACATTTAAGCGAAAGTAATAATAAACTATCTTCTGCTTTTATAAATTTTCTTAAAGATTCTAAAGAATCTTGCTCACAACTTTATATTCTTGGAGACCTATTTGAAGTTTGGATTGGTGATGATTATGAAACAAGTTTTATAAACGACATAAAATCTGAACTTTTAAGGTTTACAACTAACGGACCGGATACCTTTCTTATGCATGGTAATAGAGATTTTTTAATAAGTGAAAAATTTTTAACTGATACTGGTATTAAACTTCTTCCTGATCCATTTGAAATAACCATGCATAATAAAAAAGTTCTCTTAAGTCATGGAGACTTCTTGTGTACTGACGATATTGATTATATTAATTTTAGAAATCAAGTTAGAGATAAAGCCTGGCAAGATAATTTTTTGAGTAAGTCAATTGAAGAAAGAAGTGAAATTGCATCAAAACTAAGAAGTGATAGCAATGATGCAACCCAAGATAAATCCCAAGATATCACTGATGTTAATGAGTCATCGGTTAAAAAAATTATTGATGATTACTCTCCTGACATATTTATTCACGGTCATACTCACAGACCTAATATTCATGAATATGCATCTTCAAAACGTATTGTTCTTGGCGATTGGGGTGACTTTGGTTGGTATCTTCGTCTTGACGATGAATCATATAATTTAGAAAAATTTTCTATTGCTTGATTAACTACTTTACAAATAATTAGATTTAAATATACTGTATATATATACAGTATTAATCCATGAAAGTTGACTATATCGGAAAAATTTCTGAAGAAAATCTGCCGGCAATATTTGTGCCCTATTTTCTTGAATCAGTCCATGCCGGATTCCCCAGTCCGGCAAGCGACTATATTGAAAGTCCAATAGACTTAAATAAACACCTAATAAAAAATGGTGCTGCAACTTTTCTGGTTAGAGCGCAGGGACAATCCATGGTTGGTTCTGGCATTACCGATCAAGCAGTCTTAATAGTCGATAGAAGTATAAAGCCTTCTCACAACAGTATTGTGGTAGCAACTATAGATGGCGAATTTGTATGTAAAAGATTAAAGCTCAAACCAAGAATGTGTTTAATGCCTGAGAATCCTGAGTACTGTAACCGCAGCAATTAATAAATTCTAATGGCTTTTGCTCTTGTCGACTGTGAAAGTTTTTATGCCTCCTGTGAAAGAATTTTTCGTCCAGACCTAAAGAACGTTCCTATTGTTGTACTTTCTAATAATGATGGTTGTGTTATAGCAAGAAGTACAGAAGCAAAAAAGATGGGAATCGCAATGGGTGTTCCATGGTTTAAGGTTAGAGAATCTTTTCTGAAGCAAAATGGAAAAGTGTTTTCATCAAATTTTACATTTTATGGAGATATATCGGCCAGAGTAATGAATATACTTGAGGGATTTGTTCCAAGAGTTGAGATATATAGTATCGATGAGGCCTTTCTGGATTTAGATACTTTGAAGCAAAACTATAATTTGTATGATTTTGGTTGTCATATAAGATCTTTAGTGAGGCAATGGACAGGAATTCCAGTTCGAATAGGAATAGCTCCAAACAAAACTTTAAGTAAGATTGCTATAAATGAAATAAAGAGAAAAAATATACCAACATCAGTAATTGATCTATCAAATAAAAAGCAAATCGAAATTGCCTTGCAGCATACTCCAGTAGGTAAAGTATGGGGAGTTGGAAGAAGATTAAATGATCACTTAAATAATGCTGGTATCAATACAGCATTAGATCTTGCAAACGTTAATCCTCAAAACATTAGAAAAAAATTTAGTGTAGTTCTAGAAAGAACCGTTCGAGAATTAAGAGGAGAAAGATGTCTTAATATTGAGGATGATATTTCGTCAAAAAAACAAATAGTTGTGAGCAGAAGCTTTGGTGAAAGAGTTTCTAATTTAGAAACATTAAAACCTATAGTTAGTAATTTTGCTGTTAGAGCAGCAGAAAAGTTAAGAAGTGAAAAGCAAAAATGCTCTCAAGTATCTGTCTTTGTAAGAACTAGCCCTTTTAATAAAAATAAACCTCAACATTCAGATCTCAGAACGATTGGGCTGCTTACTCCTACAAGCGATACTAGAGATATTCTTGCAGCAGCAAAGAAAGGATTATTGCCTATCTTTAGATCTGGATATGATTATGCAAAAGCAGGAATAATCTTAAATAAATTCACTAACGAGCACGTTAAACAACATTCTTTATTTAAAGATCCTAATGATCCTAAGCAAAATACAAAACTAATGAAATATCTTGATCAAATGAATTCCTATGAAACTCAAATTTACTATGCATCACAAAATACAAAAAAATGGTCTTGATCAAATGAATTCCTATGAAACTCAAATTTACTATGCATCACAAAATACAAAAAAATGGTCGCCTATGAAACAAAACATGACTTCACCTAAATACACAACTAATTGGTATGACTTACCAAAGGTAAATTAAATGATAAAAAAATTAAATAAACATCGAGTTAGAAGAGAGAGACCTCTTACTAGTTTCTATTTTGATAAAGATACGTCAGATTATTGGAAAATAAATATTCAGTTATGGGATATTGAATTTGAGTTAAAAGAACTGAGAGAACAAATATGGATACATGTACTGAGACTAAGGTTTGCAATAGCTAATACAAAATCATTCGAAACAAAAACTCAACTAAAATTTAAAGAGAAAATAGTCTTAGAGCACGTAGCAAATATAGAGAAACTAAGAGAAGAGAATAAAGATGCCTGGAGAAAAAACTTAAGAAATGAATATGGCGAAAATGCTACATGGTTTGAAAATTGATATAGAAAATTAAATAAATAATTTAGGAT
>LUMT01000563.1_pt1 | contig 17551 bp, 18 predicted proteins | sample 729741 | NCBI WGS metagenome assembly LUMT01 (sample SAMN03860299, study PRJNA289734) | marine metagenome | biome: seawater column; feature: ocean; material: water; isolation source: Red Sea water column Station 192 - depth 50m | place: Saudi Arabia: Red Sea | collected 2011-10-15 | depth 50 m
CTGTACTTCATCGGTAATGTTGCCAGTAAGTGTGCAATTGGATATGCCATTAAAAAACAAAACACCGTAACAAAGAATGCAATCTCCAAAGTCCTCATCCATAAAATTCTATGAACTCTTCTATCTTCAGGAACATTGATTATTTCTCCTTTTTCATTTTCATACATATCAATCCCCTTTAAATATTTTTGATAAGTATATGCAGGAGCTCTTCTTTTAATTGCTCTCCAATATTCAACATCAGCCCATCTTCGATGAACAGACATAATTTGCTCTTTATAATTACCCTCTTCAAAAGATTTAGACTTTCTTCTTAATTTTTTGATAATACTTTTGAAACCATTTTTTGTATAATTTAGTTGTGTTGAAAGTTTTCCTTCTCGTTCCTCTTCAATCAATTTTTGGAAATCAAAATAGAAGGCTTCAAATACTTCTTCAGGAGGAAGATCTTGTCCATCCCATTTTTCCATGGATTTAAAAGTTTTAGGAAGCATTTCAGTTACCATTTTATCGTCAACGCTTCTCATAAGCATATCCCCTATTGGAAACACATATGTAATAATTATGAACAACAACAAGGGAGCAACAAGTAAAAAAGCTTTAATCTTATTTTTCTTTTCTGCTTTTTTAAGGCTTACTTCTAAAGGAATTCCGTCAGTTGTTAAAATTTGTTTTGTTTCTGAGCTCATAAATAAAAAGGGCGGTTATCAAATAACCGCCCTCTCAATATATTATAAAATTTTAATCTTTAAAACTTAAAATTAAAATCCTGCTTTCATTGCTTCCCATTTTTCACCAAGTTCTGTTCCGTTATCAGCCCAGTAAAGTGGAGCAATAGATGATTTTCTCCAAGGAGCATATGCAATATATTTTGCACTTCCTGCTAAACCTTCTGTACTTGTCATCTCAGCTAAAGCTTTTTTAGCATCAGCTTCATTTGGCGAACCTTTAACTAATACAAAATACTCATAGTCTAGACCTTGAGCATCCCATACTTGTACGATTGGAGCACCTTCTCCAACAGCAGCATTAAAGAATCTACCATTCCAGCCAGTTGCCATAACAACTTCACCACTCATTAATAGTTCTGGTGGTTGAGCACCTGCAGACCAAAATACACATCCCCCTTGTGGGTCTGTGCAAAGTTTTTTGATCTTATCCATAGCTCTTTGAACACCTTTGTCAGTGTTTAAAGCTTTATAGATTTTTGCTCCACCTTTACCTGGTTTGATACCATCTGCAGCTAAAGCAATCTCTAAGTTTGTTAGAGCGCCTTTGTAGATAGCTCTTTTTCCAGGGAATTTTTTAGTGTTAAAGAAATCTTTGATAGTCTTTGGAGTACCTTTAACGTTATCTGAGTTATAAGCGTAGTTCCAAGAGTATAAAATATTTCCTACAGCACATTCACTTGGCATGCTAGTAAAGAAATCTTTACTTGCAGGAGTTCCATCTGGAGCTGCTGGGAAGTCTTTGTCAAAATCAAATTTAACAAATAAACCTTCATCACAGCCATTGATAGTATCCATAGCAAATACGTCCATTATATCCCACGTAATTTTGCCAGCTTCTTTCTGTGCTTTAATTTCTGATAATCCACCTGAGTAATCGACCCAATTGATCGGTATACCTAACTTTTTAGCAGTAGGATCACCATAACCTAACTTTTGACTTTCTGTATAAGCTCCACCCCAAGACGCAACTGTTACTGCGAATGCTGATGTAGTTATAGAAAATAAAAAAGATAGGGCTAGTAATAATTTACTAATTTTTTTCATTTTTCCTCCGTTTAAACGTTTTGTATAAATACTATTACAACAAGATCGATAATGAGAGTCAACAGCCCTTTTTTACTTGTTTAATTGAGATATTTCTGGTGTTTATTTTGGATCTAGTGCTCTTGCATCCTCACTGTTCCAGCCAATCTTAATTTCATTTCCTAATTTAATATCAAGATTAGACGAACTATTGGGGACTTTAAGAATAAATTCAGAATTACCTAATAAATTAATTCTAACTCTTGTGTGATCTCCATGGTAAATTACTTCTTCAATTTTTCCTTTATGAATATTGTCCATTTTATCACTTGGATTAATTAAAGCTCTTTCAGGTCTTAATGAAACTGTCGTTCTCTCACCTTTTCCCTTAACCGAGATTGGGTTTGCTAATATATCTGCACTCGCTAACTTAACTTTACACTTTCCACCTGAAATATCAGAAACTTCTCCTGCAAAAGTATTATTCTCTCCAATAAATTCTGCTACAAAAGAATTAACAGGTTTTTCATATAACTCATCTGGGCTAGAAAGTTGTTGAACCTTTCCATCATTAAAAACTGCAATTCGATTAGACATAGTTAATGCTTCACTTTGATCATGAGTTACATAAACAACAGTCACTCCAATACTTTCATGAATATGTTTGATTTCATATTGCATACTTTCTCTTAAATTTTTATCTAAAGCTCCAAGAGGCTCATCCATTAAAACTAGTTGTGGATCAAAAACTAAAGATCTTGCTACTGCTACTCTCTGTTGTTGTCCACCTGATAATTGACCTGGCATTCGTTGTGCAAATCCTTGTAAGGACACCATGGATAAAGCTTTATCAATTTTTTTATCCGCTTCATCTTTTGGAATTTTCCTTACTCTCAAAGGGAAAGCCAAATTCTCATATACTGTCATATGAGGAAATAAAGCATAGTTTTGGAAAACCATTCCTATACCTCTTTTATGTGGAGGAATACTGGAGATCGCATTTCCATCAAGGTATATTTCTCCATTAGTTGGTGTTTCAAATCCAGCTAGCATCATTAAACAAGTGGTTTTACCCGATCCAGAGGGACCTAACATGGTAATGAACTCACCTTCTGCAATGTCTAATTGGAGGTCTTTGACAACTAAAACTTTGCCATCGTAACTTTTGTCTACTTTGTCAAACTTAACGAATTCTTTATTAACCGACATAAATTAAGTAACTATAAAACATTTGTAAGAAAAAATATCAACCTTAAATAATTAGCTTTTAACGTGAAGTTCTTTTGACATATTGCAAAATAATTCTGATCCTTTGTCAGTAACTCTAATAGCTTCTGAAGCTTCAACACCCCAATCTCCAAATTGCATAACAGCGATCATATGAAAACAAACATTTGGTTTTAGAACAGTCATATCACCTTTATAAATATTTAATGTATGCTCTCCCCAATCTGGTGGATAGCCAATACCAATTGAATAACCAGTTCTTGATTTCTTTTCTATTCCATACTTGTCCAAAACTTTCCAGAAAGCTTGCGCTACATCATCAGCAGTATTACCTGGTTTAGTGGCACTTATACCTGCATCAATTGCTTCAATAGTTTTTTTCATTGTATCGATTTTTAATTGATCAGGTTTTCCTAACAAAACTGTTCTAGCCATTGGAGCATGATATCTTTTAAAAACCCCTGATAATTCAATAATAGTTGCTTCACCCTCAAAAAATTTGTCTTGTGATGCAGTTAAATGTGAAGCTGAAGTACCTTTTCCAGTTGGTAATAAAGTTGCGATACTTGAATATTCCCCACCAAATTCGGGTGATCCATAAAATAAAGATTTTTGAATTTCACCAACAGCATCACATTGTCTAACTCCTGGTTTAATTACGTCAAAAGCTGTTTTCATTCCAATTTCAGAAATTTTTGCTGCAGATTTCATATAATTTATTTCAACGTCAGATTTTACTAACCTCGCCCAATTAACCAGTCTCTCTGAATCTTTCAAATTTGTATTTGGTAAACCTTGTTTAATCTTTTCATAACAAAATGCTGTAAAGTAATGAGCATCCATTTCTAGTCCTATAGAAAGTTTATCCCACTTTTTATCTTTAATAACTTTAACTAAATAATCGTAAGGATGTTTTGGCCAACTATGAATATAATGTTCATCATAAACAATTATGTTTTCTTTTTTTAAATATGTTTTTATGTAAGCCCCTCCAGCATCTTGATCTCTTACAAAACATATAGGTTCATCAGCATTTATATGAACCATTGCACATTGAGCGTAATAAAATGACCAAGCATCATACCCAGTCAGGTAATTGATATTATTTGTGTCATGAGAAATCAAAAGTTCAATGCCTTTTTCTTGCATCATTTTTTGAACTTTAGATAATCTTTGTTTGTATTCTTCTTTTGTAAAAAACATAATTAATAATTGGTAAACAAACTTCCAAAACCTTTGATATTATTATTTTTTCCAATTTTTTCTAAAGTATCCCAAATCAATGTTTGATTGCTAGATAAAACAGGTTTGTTTAATTTTTTTTCCAATCTATCTATAATGCTTAAAACCGGCAAGGCTGTACAAGAAATGAATAAAGCATCAGCATCTTCAATATTCATATTAACTAGAGAGTCATAGATAAAATCTTGATCAACTTTTCCAATGTCATAATCTGCAGCTATATCTAAATATGAATTGGAAACCACTTCAAATTTTTCCTCTTTGAAATATTCAACAACCTCATTATTTAGTTTTTTACTATATGGAGTAAAGATCGCTAATTTTTTTACCTTTAATTTTTTTAACGCTTTTATTGTGGCTGTGCTAGGAGTTGTTAACTCAGCCTTAGGTTTTGCTGCCCTTACTTTTTTCTCAATCACATCATGACCTGTTGCTATTGTTCCAGAGGTACATCCATAAACAACACAATCTATATTCTCATTGGGTAAAATATTATTTGTAACTTCAGTTACTTTGTCAGACATTTTTATTAAATTTTCTTTTGTTAAGGGATTATAACATTCAATTCTGTTAACAAAAAAATCAATCTCTTTATCTTTAATAACGTTTATAAAATCCTTCTCAATCATAAAATCAGTGGCTAAAGCAATTAATCCAATCCTAGGATTAGAGATTTTTTTAAATCGAGGTTCTATTTTGTTTAATTTCATACTAAATTAATATGAAGTAAGTCTAGATTAATTAAACGTATTATAAAATAAGATAATTTGCTTGTTGAAAATCTTTACAAATCGGATTTAATTAAATTTATATAAAATAATTGTTAACTAAATATAGAGGATAATAATGAAAAGACTAATTGTTGCTGCTTTCATATTTGTTTCAACTTTTTCAACAAATGTTTTGGCAGAAATTAAGATGGGTGTAATTTTGGGTTTCACTGGCCCTATTGAATCTTTAACCCCCGCTATGGCTGCATCAGCCGAGCTTGCTTTCAAGGAAGCTTCAGATTCTGGATCTCTACTAGGTGGAAAAAAAATTTCAGTGATTAGAGCTGACTCAACATGTGTGGACTCTGCCGCTGCGACTGCAGCCGCTGAAGGAGTTATTTCACAAGGAGTTGCAGCAATAATGGGTGCTGATTGCTCAGGAGTAACTGGCGCAATAGCATCAAATGTTGCGGTTCCAAATGGTGTTGTGATGATTTCACCCTCAGCAACATCACCAGGATTAACAACTCTTGATGATAAAGGATATTTCTTTAGAACTGCTCCATCAGATGCAAGAGGTGGTCAAATCCTAGCTGATATTACTAAAGACAGAAAAGTTAAAAGTGTTGCAATTACCTATACAAATAATGATTATGGAAAAGGTTTAGCAGATGTTTATAAGGCAGCTGTCGAGGCACACGGAATTAAAGTTACTACTGTAACTGCTCACGAAGATGGAAAAGCAGACTACTCTTCTGAAGTAGCAACTCTTGCCTCAGCAGGCGGAGATGCAGTAGCTGTAATTGGATACCTAGACCAAGGTGGTAAAGGAATTATTCAAGCTTCTTTGGACTCTGGTGCATTTGATAAATTTATTTTATCTGATGGAATGATCGGCCAATCATTAGTTGATGCTTTTGGAAAAGACTTAAGAAAATCTTTTGGTTCAATGCCAGGATCAACAGGAAAAGGTGCTGGGGTATTCTCTAAAGTTGCAAGTGCTGCAAACATAGATAGCTCTGGTCCATACACTGGTGAGTCTTACGATGCTGCTGCTTTAATAGTTTTAGCAATGCAAGCTGGTAACTCAGCTGATAGGGCATCAATTGCAAAAAATGTAATGGATGTTGCTAACAGCCCTGGAACAAAAATTTATCCAGGTGAACTAAAAAAAGGTTTAGATTTATTAGCTAAAGGTAAAAAAGTTGACTACGAAGGTGCAACTGGAGTTACTTTTACTAGCGTCGGTGAAGCTGAAGGTTCTTTCTTAGAACAAGAAGTTAAAGGCGGAAAATTTAAAACTAAAAAACAAAGATAATTTATCTTAAAATTTAAACCCCTAACATTAATTTGTTGGGGGTTTTTTTTAAAAAAATAAATATTTATCAGCCATATATAAAGCCCAAGCCAATGCAGCACCTGTAATGATATATTTCATAATTTTATTTTATTTCTATTTTTTCAGGAAGTATACCTTTTGGTCTATATCTCATTATGACCAAGAGACCTACTCCCATCATTAAAAATCTAAAATATGGAACACTTTCAATTAAGTGTACTTTTAAAAAGTGTGTGTCATCTAATCCAGCAGTAGTTAAATTTACTAAGTAAAGACCAATTGGTGCAGCCTCAATCCATAAGAACCAAACAACAAAACCTCCAAGAATTGCACCAAAGTTATTTCCACTTCCACCAATAATAACCATTACCCAAATTAAGAAAGTATATCTCAAAGGTCTATAACTTCCTGGGGTAAACAAGCCATCTTGAGTAACTAACATTGCGCCCGCAATACCAACAATGGCTGAACCTAAAACAAAAATTAAAAGGTGTTGTTTAACTACATTTTTGCCCATTGCATTAGCTGCTTCCTCGTTATCTCTAATTGCTCTCATCATTCTTCCCCAAGGAGAATAGAGAGCTTTTTGAGTTAAGATTAATAAAATAACTACTACAACTAAAAATAATCCAGAGTAACAAAGTTTTACAAAAACTGATGATCCCTCGATTACAAGTTGATTTAGTGTAGCTTGTCTTTCTGTTAAATCAGTAATTAGATTTAATTTACTTGAGTTAAATTTTTCAACAAGACTTATAAACCAATCTGTTTGTTGTAAATTTACCTCATAAGGTGCAGGTCTTTTTAATCCAATTACATTTTTAACACCTCTTGTTAACCAATCTTCGTGTTTTATAATTGCAATAACAATTTCTGATATTAGTAAAGTTGCTATAGCAAGATAATCAGCTCTTAAACCCAAGGCAACTTTTCCTATAACAAAAGCTAATCCACCTGCAAAAAAAGCTCCAACAACCCAAGAAAAAATAATTGGAAGACCTAATCCACCAAGAAAACCAGTTTTTGCAGGATTAACTCCCTCAATAGCTTCAATTCCTGGTTCAGAAATAAATCTTATGATTACAATTCCTAAAATTATAATAGCAGCTACTATGTAAGTTCTGTTTTTTGATTTCTTATAATTTTTTAAAATATACCTAACAGCTAATACCATTGCTATTATAAGAAAAAGACTGATTAAAATATTAAATCCACCTGCACTCCATGCTTCTTGAACAGGATCTACTGAGATTAAAACAGCTGCTAAACCACCTAAAGCTGTAAAACCCATTATCCCAAAGTTAATAAGACCAGCATAACCCCATTGAATGTTGGCACCCATTGTCATTACTGCTGAAATTAGACAAAGATTAAATATTGATAAAGCTATGTTCCAAGACTGGAATATACCAACAAGGATAATCAGCCCCATCATTATACTGTATGCAGCAATTACATTTAAATTTTTTCTCACAACACCTTCCCTTTAAATATACCTGATGGACGATAAAGTAAGACGATGACTAAGATTGAAAAAGATACTGCAAATTTATAATCTGTAGAGAGTAATTGAATTAGACGATCTGGCTCCATACTTTCAGGTAAAACGTACATGAAAAATTTTCTATAAGCGTAAGTTAACAATATTTCAGAGAAGGCAATTACATATCCACCGAGAAAGGCTCCAAATGGATTACCAATGCCGCCCACTATAGCCGCTGCAAATATTGGTAGCATATTATTAAAGTAGGTGAATGGTTTAAAGCTTTTATCTAAACCATATAAAGCACCACCAATTGTTGCAAGAATGCCTGCTATGACCCAAGTTATCATGACAATTTTTTTGGGATCGATACCTGATAATAATGCTAAATCCTCATTATCAGAATACGCTCTCATACTTTTTCCAGTCTTAGTTTTATTTAAAAACCAAAACAAAGTTGAAACTAAAATCAACGTAACAATAATCGTAATAACTTGAGTAGATTTTATTGCAAGACCCTCGTTTAATCCTGTCATTTCTTTAAATTCACCAGCTTTAATTAAAAATTTTTCTCCATCAAAAAATCTTCTGTCTGAAGGGCCAATAATTATACGAACCACTGCCTGAGTAACAAACATCACGCCAATACTTACCATTGCTAATTGCACGGGGGGACTTTTGTTTATTCGGTAATATTTAAATACTAATTTATCTACTATCAGCATGTAGCCAACCATAAAAATAATACCAAAAGGAATTGCTAGAAGGGCTGTAGGTAAAACCCCAAAACTAATTCCAACAGACTGAAAATAGAAAGTGAATAAAATCACAAACATTGTCCCAAAAGACATCATGTCCCCTGTAGCAAAGTTTGCAAACCGTAAAATTCCGTAAATCAATGTTACAAAAATTGCACCAAGTGCTAGTTGAGATCCGTACGCTAAAGCTGGAACAAAAATATAATTTAATAAAAGTATAATTGCATTTACAAAGTCCATATTAACCACCTAGAAAAGAGCTTCTTACTCTTGGGTCTTCTAGTAGTTCTTTTCCAGTGCCAGAGTGCCGGTTCTCCCCAGTCACCAGAACATAACCCCTATCAGAAATATTTAATGCTTGTTTTGCATTTTGCTCAACCATTAAAATTGCTACGTTCGTTCTTTTTACTTTTACGATATGATCAAATAATTCATCCATCACAATAGGTGATACGCCAGCAGTTGGTTCATCCAACATCAATACAGAGGGCTTGATCATAAGTGCTCTACCTAATGCAACTTGTTGTCTTTGTCCTCCAGATAACTCACCAACTAATTGATTTTTTTTTTCTTTTAGAATTGGAAATAAGTCAAAGATTTCATTAATAGTCTCTTTAAATTCTGTGTTTATTAAGAAAGCACCCATCTCTAAATTTTCCTCCACCGTCATACCTGCAAAAACATTTTTTGTTTGAGGAACGAATGAGATGCCTTCTTTTACTCTGTCTTGTGGAGAAAGTTTTGAAATATCTTTACCATTGATAATTACTGAACCAGATTTTAAATTTAATAAGCCTAACATTGCTTTCATCGCGGTAGATTTTCCAGCTCCATTAGGTCCAAGGATCGATACTATTTCTCCTCTTTCAACATTTACCGAACATGAATTAATTATGTCTGGGCCATTTCCATATCCGCCGGTCATGTTATTCCCTTCAAAAAATGCCATTTAATTATCCTTTAATTTTGAGCCTCTACCTAAATAACTTTCAATAACTTTTTCATCTTTTTTTGCATCCTCAACTGAACCTTCGAAAAGGACTGAACCTTCTGCCATTACGATCACTGGATCACATAATCTTCCTATAAATTCCATGTCATGTTCGATCATACAAAAAGTGTAACCTTTTTCTTTATTAAGTTTTTCAATAGCTGTTCCAAGATCCTTTAGTAAAGTTCTATTAACACCAGCACCTACCTCATCTAACAATACTAATTTTGCATCAACCATCATTGTTCGACCTAATTCTAACAATTTTTTTTGTCCCCCAGATAAATTTCCCGCCAACTCATTTTTTAAATGGCTAAGATTAAGAAAATTAATAACTTCCATAGCCTTTTCTTTAATTTGACTTTCTTCTTTTGCAACTAATGAGGGTTTTAACAAGGCATTAACCAATTTTTCTCCAGATTGATTTCCTGGAACCATCATTAAGTTTTCTAAAACAGATAAATTTGTAAATTCATGAGCTATTTGAAAAGTCCTTAGCAATCCTTTTGAAAATAATTCATAGGAAGGAACATCAGTAATGTTTTCCACTCCGATACTGCCGCTAGTCCTCCAAAATATTTTGACAAATTATTAATTTCTAAAATATTTTGTGACATTAATTATTTGTTTAGTCTTTTGTGTATATCATTCAAAGTTTTTACAACTGAATTATAAACACCTTTATTTCTCATAAGTTTAAGACCTTGCTCATTTAATCCTTTAGGGGTTTGAGACTCTTTTACTAAATATTTGAGTTCCTTCTTTGAGTTTACGACTGCATCTTCAGACAAAGCTACAAATAGAGAAGTAATATATTTCTGTGCATCTTGTCTCTTTACTCCTTTTTTTACCAACCAATCACTCATGATCTTTAAAATTTCATAATAAGCAGCCATCATTCCCGATGTTGACCAAAAATTAATTGATAACTTTTCATTTTTAATCTCTACAGTTGAGCCAAGTTTATCAAAAAAACTTTTTACTTTTTTATTTGGAGGACAAATTGGAACTGGTCCTTTTTTTAAGGAAATTGGAGGTAACGGTATCGCTCTTACTATGTCTGATTTAACTTTTATTATTTTTTTCAATTGGGGTATAGTGATTGTTGAAATAAAACTTATTACAGTTTGATTTGATCTAAATTTAAGATTCTTTAATATTTTTTTACCTACAGTTGGTGTGACAGCTAGAAATATCCAACTGCAACTATCAATTATTTTTTGATTATTTTTTTCGATAGAAATTTTTTTAAATCTTTTTTTGAGATTTTTGGAGATTTTATTATTCCGTGAAGAAACAAATATCCTGTTATATTTTATAGATGAATTACAAATACCAGTTATAACTGATGATGTGATTTTACCCGTTCCAATAAAACCTAATTTCATAATTTAAATACTTATAAAGAATTGTTTATATTAATTAATAAAAAAAGAACCCCTTATTCTTAATAATTCTCTACTTAAATCTTTATTTTCTTTAAAAGGTCTTCGTCCATGAAGCCAAAAATAGTTGTTTGCTACAATTGAAGATCCCACTGGAAGTTTTGTGATTATCTTATTTTTACTCTCTTCTAAGTTGTCAGATAACTTTTGTAAAAAAATACCTTGTTTCATATTTTTTGGTTCTGGAAACTGATCTATATAAGAAATTTGAGCTCTACCGTTTTGATCTGTTGAAAATATAGGATGTTCAACTTTATAGTCTATATTTTTACTTTTTGGTGATCCCCAAAGAAAATTTTCCTGTCCTGTTGGATCATTAAACAATTCATCACAATGTTCCCAATCATCGAGATGCAACATGGCAGTTTCACCACCTTCTGCATTTCTTTCCTCTAATTTTGACATTAATAACCAATCAGTTTTCTCTTTTACGTAAGTGCCATCTGTATGAAGATCCATGTTTGTATACGCTTTCCTCAAATAAGAGTCGCTTTTATCGACGTGCTTTACATGAAATCTTGCATAATATTTACCAGCCATAGCATCGTAATTAGGTATACCTACTAAATGAGAGATGGCAGTTGATAATTTAACTAAAAAATTATCATCAATTTTTGAATTTAAATTTTGAGGTTTAATAATAAAACATCCTGTATTTCGATCTTTTAAAATTTCATTTAAAAATTTTGATAATTTATTATTACTCAAGTCGTCTAAACTTTTTGCAATAGTGAATCTTGTAAAAGGTTTATATTCTAGAGCAGTAATATCGAACTTATTAAATGGAAAAATTAGTTTACTTAAAACTTCATCGCCGATGTCGATATTGACAATTCTAGATGATAGTTCGTGTTTTTCTATTTGAAATCCATCAATCTTTTCGCTCATACAAAACTTGTAATAAGAGATAGTATGATAGCAGAGAAAATTGTAGGGTAAACTAAATTTTTTTTAGTTAAAAAGAAAATAATTATACATAAAGAAACCACAAAAATTCTGACTGATAAATCTACTTCTGATAAAGATCCTAATGGAAAAATAACTATTCGAGCAATTAATGCAGCAAGAGTTGAATAAGCAAGACAATTAAACCATCTGAACATTTTTGAGGTTTCTTTAATTTTTTCTGAACTAACAACTCCTAAAAATCTTGATAAGTATGTAGCTAGAGATGTGACAAATATAACAATTAAAATATTACTTGCCATTTTTTTCTCCAATTAAAAACGCTATAGTTCCAGCCGTGAAGCCACCAAACAAAATACACCACTCAGCTGATAAAAAATAAAAAATAGGACCAAGGGTTGCACCTAAAATAATCGATAAACTTATTTGAAAAGTTTTCATAGCTCCAACCATCATACATATAAAATATATTGGATTTATAATTGCTAGACCAATAAGTATGTCTTTGTTAAAAAAATCAGAAGCTACATAGCCAATAATTGTTGAAAATATCGCAACTGACCAGGTTGCTACTCCAATTCCAATCCAAAAATCAATTCTATTTTCTTTTTCTATATTTTCATAATTATCCTTCATTATCAGCCACGAAGAAACTGCTATAAAATGACAGGATAAATAATATTTCCATCTTGGCTGGTCTTGGTGCATCAACAACGGCATTAGTGCGACAGTCATTGGATATAATCTCGCATTAACCAACCAAACGGCTAAAAAAATATTTATCAAAGATGCTCCGATTAACATTGACTCAGCCATCACTAGTGAGCCAGGTAAAGCATATGTGAGGAAAGTTGAAAAAATACTTTGTTGAATTGTGAAACCTAAATTTTTTAATAGTGCGCCTATAGCTATAAAACTTGCACCTAAAGCTATGGCAGGACTACCAACACCCTTTATAGCACTGAAGCCTTTTAAAAAATATTTTGTACTAATCATTAACCACCCAAAAACAGGCGACCAACATCCGGATTATTTAAAAGATCATCCCCTTTACCTGCAATTGCAGTCTGACCAGATACTAGCACGTAACCAATATCTGCGAACTCGAGTCCCTTTTTAGCATTTTGTTCGACTAAAATAATTGTCTTTTTTTCATTCTCTTGGAGATCTCTTAAAATTTCAAATACCATATCGATATACCTTGGTTCTAAACCTATTGATGGTTCATCAACTAATAAAACTGATGGCTTCATTACCAATGCTCTTGAAATTTCTAACAATCTTCTTTCTCCACCTGATAATACTTTTGCAGGTTGGTTTCTTCTGTTTCTTAATCTTTCGTATTTCTCAAAAATTCGCTCAGCTTCCGCGTATGACTCTTCTGTTTTTTCTTTAATAAATCCACCCATTAATAAATTTTCCTCCACAGTCATATCTGGGAAGACAGAATTATCCTGGAGTATGTATGCTATTCCAACAGTTTTCAATTTTTCAGCTGGTGTTAAATTTGTGATTTCTTTTCCATCTATTTCTATTTGCCCTGAAAAAATATTTGTAAACCCATAAATAGAGTGAAGAATAGTAGATTTACCAGCTCCGTTTGGTCCAATCAGACATAAGGATTGAGCCTTACTGACAAATAAATCGAAATTATGAAGAATTTCCATTTTACCATAACCAGCATTCATATTTTTAATAGTAAGATGAATATTATTTGGAGATAGTTTTTTTAAGTCTTCTGCTACTGGAGCTTTTCCTAAAACTTCATATTGATTTGACATTATTGTGCTCCTAAGTACGCATCTATTACACGTTTGTCATTTTTAATTTCGTCAGGTGTCCCATTAGCAAGCATCTTACCATGTGCTAAACAATAAATACTTTCTGCTAGTTGCATGATAACTCTCATATTATGTTCAATTACCAAAAGTGTAATACCAAAATCTTGATTTACTTTAATCAATCTATCGATGATACCATTTATAAGAGTAGGATTGATCCCTGCAGTAGGTTCATCTAATAATAACATTTCAGGTTCATTCATCAGAGCCATTGCTAACTCTAGAAGTTTTTGTTGACCAAAAGATAAATCTCCAGCTCTTAATTTTCTTTTTTGATAAAGTCCAACGAAGTTCAGAAGATTTTCTGCCTTTTCTGTTAAATCTTGTGGAATTTTTGAGAATATTTTTAATATACTTTCATCACTACCTTTATGACTAATTAACATATTATCTACGCAATTTAGTTTTCCATAAATTCTAGTTTGCTGAAAAGTTCTAAGTAAACCCAGTTTTGCAATAACAGGTACGGGTAAATCTGAGACTTCTTTATCGTTAAATTTTATTGAACCATTATCTATTGGATATGTTCCAACAATAGAGTTGAACAGTGTTGTTTTACCAGATCCATTTGGACCGATCAGTCCAAATATCTTGCCTTTTTCTACTGACATTGAAATATCTACATTAGCTTTTACTCCGCCAAAAGATTTACTAACATTGTTTACTTCCAAAATACTCATTTAAGTTCTACTTGAGCCTTTCGATCTTTTTCATCAATTACTTCACCAAATTTTTCGGGATATTTTTCTCTTAACCAGCCCATAATCCCTTCAGGAAAATAAATTACGATTACAACAATTAAAACTCCTAAAGCAACATACTGCCAACCTAAAAAGAATGTCCAAAATCCTTCTTTGAAAATATGAAATACTGTTGCACCAATAACTGGTCCCCATAAAGTTCCTTTGCCTCCTAAGATTGCCATTAAAACCATGAATACTCCCATTTCTCTTCCATCAAAAGCAACATCAGTTGAGTCGATGTATCCAACTAGTCCTCCCATAATACCACCTGCTAAACCACAAAAGAATGCAGATACCATCCAACCAATAATTTTATATTTCATTGTTTCAATACCCATTGCCTCAGCTTTATCCTCATTATCTCTAATCGCATTTAAGATTAATCTAAATCTTGTTGAATAGATTGCTCGTACCGCAACAAAAGTTAATATGAGAGCTCCAAAACTTAAAAAGTAAAAAAATTCTCCCCTTGCTTCAAGACCGCCAACCTCAGGAAATGGAGGAGTAGTAAACCCCTGACCTGCACCTATAATTTCTATACCTCCAGAAATTTCTCCTGCTGCAACACCTAAACCTAAAGTACAAATAGCAAAATAATGTCCTCTTAAACCTAAAATCGCATATCCAATTAACCCAGCTACTATTGTTGGAACTACTGCAGCTACAACAAGTCCAACAGCCATACCTTGAAAAAATTGAGCTGGAGTATGAACAAAAGTTTTTTCACCTCCACTTTCTGTCCATTCTGCAAGAGGGAAAAACATACCAACTTGAACAGATGCACATAAATACATGCCTAAACCATAAAATAGTATATTCCCGAATGTATTGTATCCCATTTCACCACCCTGAATATTCCAAGTCGTAGCTAAAACTATCAATACACATAGAATGGATAATTGAACTTTAAATGCAGGAAAAACAAATGGTGCCACCAATCCAAAGATTACAATTGCTGAATATAAAAGAATATTTTTACTCATTATTTTAAATACTCTCTCTTCCTAGACAGTTTAAATCTTCTGTAAACGAGAATTAAAACTAATAATAAAAATACTGCACCAATTCTAAATTCAGTTCCTAAAATATAGTCAGCAAATTCTTCAAAAACTCCAAGTCCCATTCCAGACATTGCTACTCCTGGTAAATTACCAAGTCCTGCAACAATTACGATCATAAAAGACCTTATTGTATATGGTAATCCCATGTATGGATGAATTGTAAATGTAATGGATATTAAAGCACCTGCTACCCCACAAAGCGCAGCATTAATTCCAAATGTAGCTGCATAAACTTTCTCTGTATCAACACCCAAGATTTTTGCAGCTCTTGAGTTTTGTGCTGTTGCACGAATTGCTCTCCCTAATTTTGATTTTTTCATGTAAATAACTAAACCAATTGCAAAAACAATACTGATTACAGCTGAAAAGATTTTTGAATTAGGTAGAGTAACATTGTTATCAAATAACATAGTTGTTCCATAACCTGAATTGGCTAGAACAACATCTGCGCCAAATGCAAAATTCATTAATTGCATAAATAAAATACTTATTCCAAAAGTTGCAAGAATGGAGATGAATAAATCTCGATCGACCACTTTATTAATTACTAATTTATAAATTCCAACTCCAATAAAATACATTATTATTGGAGAAACAATTACACCCCAGGCTGGATGTATTCCATAAAGATACATGAAGTAAGCAATATAGCCTCCAAGAATGACTAGGTCACCTTGAGCAATATTTATGATATTCATAACTCCCCATTGCAATGCCATGCCGTATGCAATTAAAGCAAATAAAATACCAAGAAGTAATCCGTCCAAGCAAGCCTGAACAGTAATCATTGGATATTGGAAAACCATGAAATCCATAATCAACTCTTAAAAAAAAATACCCCCTAGAATTTAGGGGGTATTTATAGATTAGTTTTTATCTTTCAGACCACTTAGGAATTGGGTGAATTAACTTCGCTGAAGCCCACTTAGTTGGAGCTACAACTTTGTTTTCACATTTTCCTGAGCCATCACACATTACCTGGAAAAGAACCATCGGCTTGTCAACGTTCTGACCACCTTCTGCGAACTTTATATTTCCATAAAATGTTTGCATGTTAGTAGCTGCAAGAGCATCTCGTACTTTTTTTTGATCAAAAGAGTTTGCTCTCTCAAATGCATCTTTAAATACTAACAGCGCAGCTGAAGACTCTGCTGACTGATATGGCGGATCATAACCAAACTCTTTTTCAAAGTCTGCTGCATATTTCATACCATCTTTAAAGAAATTATCTTTATAAGTTAATGTCTTATGCCATTGAGATGCACATAAAGCATACTGTGAATTTTTACCATGTTGTTTTGATAATTTCGCAGCATCGCAGTGTGTCATCGCTAGCATAGGGACATCTACTTTCATTTCAGCTATTTGTCTAATTGCAGTCAGTGCACCTTTTGTATGACCTGATACTACAAGAACATCTGGCTTCATTTGTTTTACCTTAACTAATGTAGCAGCCATATCATTTAACTCTTTCGGTAATTTATCGTCTATTACTTTTTTAGAGCCTGTTCTTTTAATTGCATCAAGCACTCCCAATCTTACATCTTGAGAAAATGCATCTTGTTCGAATGCCATTGCAACTGTTACTGGTTTACCGTTATTCTTTTCAACTGCTAAATCTATAGCAACATCAAGATATAAGTTTGCTGGAGCTAACACTGCAAATAGATATTTGTATCCTTTTGTAAACAAAGATCTAGAAGCACCATTTGCTTCAACCATTGGAACACCATATTTTTCTGTAACTGGTGCAATTGCTTTTGTTAAACCTGAACTATATGGTCCAAGCATGAACTCAACACCATCTTGTGAGATTAATCTTTCTGCTAACTGAGCTGCTCTTTTTGGGTTTGATTCATCGTCATAATAAATGATTTCAAACTTATAAGTTTTTCCACCAACTTTTACTCCACCCATGCTGTTAATTCTATCAACAGCCATGTTGTAACCGTTTTGTGTATGAACACCATTAGATGAATATTTTCCAGTTAATGAAATGGCAGCACCTAAGACAATCTTATCTCCAACAACTTTTGCAAATGATGTAACAG
>LUMT01001561.1_pt1 | contig 17540 bp, 19 predicted proteins | sample 729741 | NCBI WGS metagenome assembly LUMT01 (sample SAMN03860299, study PRJNA289734) | marine metagenome | biome: seawater column; feature: ocean; material: water; isolation source: Red Sea water column Station 192 - depth 50m | place: Saudi Arabia: Red Sea | collected 2011-10-15 | depth 50 m
CAAAGAAGGTATTCTCTCAATTTGATTGAAATTACTACTAAGGGGATTAACATGCTGTCTCATACAATTATCAATATATTGCTAGGCAATAATATAAGGATGCATAATATTCATAACTATGACAATAGTAAGTTCAAAAGTAACAGTTTGATGTTTAATTATTATGTGTTTAAAAAGAAAAAGTTTTGAACGTTTTTAATCAACTTTCTATTTGGCTATCCTTTCAACTTTCAATAATTTTCCTTATTGGTATTCCTGTTACTCTATCTTTCTGGTCATTTAAAAAAAGAAATAAAGCAGTTACTAAACTTCTATCAATTTATTGGAAAGTCTCCCTTTTATTTTTTATAAGCCTTTTACTTTTAATAGGAAAATATAATTATGCTCTTGTGATAACAAATATTTCAACATTATTAATAACAGCTTCAGTTTGGTTTTGGAACGATATTAATGATGAATTAAGAGAATATGATTTTTCTTACTCCCTTACCACAACGACAAAAATATGGAGATGGACGATAACTTTTATATCTCTCAATTTCTTTATTCAGAGTTTACAAAACTTCAACTGCTTTTCTTTTATTAATTCGGATGCGTGTGCAATATGGCTTCAGCCTTCTTCAAATTTATATCTTATTTTAAAAAATTTATTTAATTTTTTCTTTGGAGCTAACTTTACCCAGCCGATATCAAAATTCTTAGGATTATTTTCATTATTAATCTATATTTTAGGCCTTATTCAATGGTCAATAATCAAATTACCTAAAAATGGAAGAAACTCCTGCTTCTCAGAAAATGGCAAAAATTGATTTAATAAATAGTCTTGAAAAAATAAGTTCCGAGATACCTGATAGGATACTTAAACTAGAGGGATTTATTCTAAAAGAAAATCAAAAAGAACAATTAGAAATAATTATTTTCAGAGGTTACAGTAGCTCAACAACTCATCCAATTGAAATAGATTCAGAAAAAAAAGTAATAACACTTTCTCATATAATTACAAACTTTAAACTTTATAAAGCACCGTTAACAGAAACCGAAGAAAATTTTATAAGAGAAAATCAAAACTCAGTTTTCTTTTTGAATCAAAAAAACTGGATTTAAATAAATTCAAAATTAATAATATTTGAACATCTTTTGCATAATTTTGTATTTTGGATTCCATTAAAAGTTTCTTTTTGATAATGCCAACATCTATCACATTTTTGACCTTGAGCTTTATTTATTTGAATTTTACCAAGTGCATTGTTATCAATAATCAGAGAATTCTCCACCAAATCCGATACCACTTGGAAGTTTGATACTATAAGCCAATCCCTAAATAAATCTACATCTTGATTGCCAAATTCTTTTAGCCAAGTAAGTGAATCTTTTAAAGCTTTATCTTCAGGTAAATAATTAACTTCAGTTTCCAAAGCTGCTCCAATTATTTGTTTGTTCCTACATCCTTCTATAGCCTTGTTAATTTCAACTCTCAAATTTCTTAAATTTGCAATGTGCTCATTAAGTATTTGATTTTTCCATGACTGCGAAAATATTGGCCATCCTCTTTGAAAGACTGATTTTTCTTTAGTTGAATATGGAATATTTTGCCAAATATCTTCAGCCATATGACAAAGCACTGGAGAAATAAGTACAGCTAAATTTTCAACAACTTTTGACATGACGAACTGACAAGATCTTCTCCTAAATTGTGATTTAGAACTTACATATAACCTATCCTTCGCAATATCCAAATAAAAATTTGATAGATCTACAACGCAAAAACTTTGCAAAATTTGGAAAAATTTTGAAAATTCATAATTTTCATAAGCATTTGATATTTGATCTGTAACCTCAACTAATCTGCCTAACATCCATTGATCTAAGAGAGGCAATTGATCAATTTCAAAACTATCAATTTTAGGATCATAATCATGAATATTACCTAGAAGATATCTTGCAGTATTACGAACTTTTCTATAAACGTCTGAAAGTTGCTTGAGTATATTTGAACCAATTGGAACATCTACTGAATAATCTACAGAGCTTACCCATAGCCTTAAAACATCAGCACCATAAGCAGGATCAGTTTTTTTATTATTACCTCCATTAATAATTATATTTGGATCAACAACATTTCCTAAAGATTTGCTCATTTTTCTTCCGTTTTCATCAAGTGCAAAACCATGAGTTAAAACTTTCTTATATGGAGGTTTATTATTGACTGCAACAGATGTTAGCAAAGAAGACTGAAACCATCCTCGATGTTGATCTGAGCCCTCTAAATAAAGATCTGCTGGATACTTTAATTCACTTCTTAGTTCACATACTGCGGCCCAGCTAGATCCTGAATCGAACCAAACATCCATTGTATCTGTTCCTTTTTTCCATAGATCAGATTCTTTTGCATAATTTTCTGGCAAAAGATTCTTAACATCCCAATCCCACCAAATATCTGCTCCATGTTCACTAAAAAGTTCTTGAATATGATTAATTATCTCTTTGTTAAGGAGAATGTCATTACCATTTTTTTTATAAAAAACTGGAATAGGGACTCCCCATGACCTTTGTCTAGAAATACACCAATCTCCTCTACCAACAACCATAGAATAAATTCTTTTCTTTCCAGTCTCTGGCATCCATTCAACATCTTCGATTGCCTTTAATGCAGATGATCTAAAGCCATTTACAGATGCAAACCATTGTTCTGTTGCCCTAAAAATAGTTGGTTTTTTGGTTCTCCAATCATACGGATATCTATGCTTATAATTTTCTTGTAATAGAAGCAAATTATTTCCTTTTAAATGTTCAATAATTAAATCATTTGCATCTTTCAGGACATTTGATCCTTTGAATTGACCAGAATATTCATTTAAGTTACCTTTTTCATCAACGACACATGTTATTGGTAAATCATATTTTTGACCCACATTAAAATCATCTATCCCATGACCAGGAGCAGTATGAACAATTCCAGTCCCTGATTCTGTAGTAATATAATCTCCTCCAATTACAATTCTGCAATTTTTATTCTTAGAGGGATGTTGATATTCAATATTTTCCAATTTGGAGCCTTTAACCTCTAAAAGCACCTTGAAATCTTTATTAAATTTCTTACTTATTTCAGAAGATAAATCCTTTGCAAAAAGGTAAATTCGTTTCTCTTCATCGATAGCAAAAACGTACTTTATTTTTGGATTTACTGCAACTGCTTCATTTGCAGGTATGGTCCAAGGAGTAGTGGTCCAAATAGTTATGAAAGAATTATTTTGAAAAAAATCTTTTTTGATATTAAGATTTTCTTGGATGAAATTTAATAAAATTTCCTCAGGTATTTTAGTGATTTTTAATGAAACATAAATACTTTTTGAATAATGTTCATCAGGGTATTCTAATTCTGCTTCTGCAAGTGCAGTCCTTGAACTTGGACTCCAATGCACAGGTTTAAGACCTCGATATATATAGCCATTTAAAAACATTTTCCCAAATACTCCAATCTGAGCAGATTCATAACTTTTCTTAAGAGTTAAGTAAGGGTTATTCCAATCTCCCCATATGCCCCACCTTTTGAAACCCTCCTTTTGATTATTAATTTGGATATGGGCATAATCTGTTGCTTTTTTTCTTAAATTTAGAGTGTCAAGATTCTTTCTTTCATCAGATTTTAAATTCTGAAGAACTTTTAATTCAATAGGTAATCCATGACAGTCCCAACCAGGTACGAAATGAACCCTAAATCCTCTTAAGGTTTTGTACTTATTTATTATGTCTTTTAAAACTTTATTAAGGGCATGACCCATATGAAGAGCTCCATTTGCATAAGGAGGGCCATCATGTAATGTAAATATTTCGCCTGAGTTGCTAGCACCTAGTTGGAAATCAATATTATTGTTAGCCCAAAAATTCTGAATCTCAGGTTCTCTTACAACTGATTAATAAATCTAATACATTATATTCTTTCTTAATTGACCTGTAGTATTTTTGGGATGTTTCAAATAACCAATTTATTTGATTTCAGATTTTTATATTATCATTTTTATCATTTCTTACCCACTTTTTTTGGGTTGTATTTTTATTATTGCTACCAAAATTAAAAAAATTTGAAGGTTTCGTGAAATCACCAAATACAAGATTTATAGACTCTAATATTTTCAAAAAGTTATTTTTAAACTCCACAAAGGTAATTAATTTTTTCTTTTCGTTATCTGTCAATTGGTACCATCTAGATAAAAAAAGCTCTACTAGATAAAAAATAACTAGTACTGTTAAAAAAAGGAAAATTACAAAAAATGATTCATCTAGTGTTTTATTTTTAATTATTAATATCAAACCTATTAATAAATTTAAAAAAGCTTTAATTAAGTCTTTTGGTTTGCCGAGCTCAAGATAAATTATCGGTACAGTTAGAAAAATTGTCCCAACTAAAATATAAAAAGTTCCCAAATAAAATATCAAACTATTCATTAAATTAAGTACTTAATTAAAGTATAAGAGTAGATATCAATAAAAAACTATCTATCAGAATTTCCTTAAGTGCGGTCGGGGAGACTTGAACTCCCACACCCGAAGATACGAGTACCTAAAACTCGCGCGTCTACCAATTCCGCCACGACCGCTCAAATAAAATAATAATTGAAAGAGGTTTATTTTAAAAATTTTTTTTCTTAAGATGATTAATTTGACACATTAAAATTAAATTAAAAATCTCCTAAAAGAAATTTTTTATGTTTAAGCATGCAATCATCTTAAAATATTAGTTATATTATTTAAAGAATAAAAGAAACGATTTCAAACTTAACCAGTAAAAATACAACGAAAAATACTAATTCTTCAAAAACATTTAATTGGCAAAAAGAGATTAAAAATTACGTAGATCCGCCAAGTTTTTGGAATCCAACATTAGGTTTATTTTTTGGCGGTTATTTTCTCGCTTTTCTTAGCATATGGCAATGGTATAGAGGTGTTTGGCCTTTACCTTTACTTGTAGCCACTGCTTTTTTAGCTTTACATATTGAAGGTACTGTTATTCATGATGCCTGTCATAAAGCTGCTCATCCAGTTCCTTGGATAAATCAAGCAATGGGCCATGGCTCAGCTATTTTATTAGGGTTTAGCTTCCCAGTTTTTACGAGAGTTCATTTACAACATCATATTCACGTAAATCACCCCAAAAATGATCCAGATCATATTGTCAGTACTTTTGGTCCAATTTGGCTAATTGCTCCAAGATTTTTTTATCATGAGGTGTTTTTCTTTCAAAGAAAACTCTGGCGAAGATATGAATTACTACAATGGGGAATTGAAAGATCCATATTCATAACAATTATCTTGGCAGGTTTGAAATTTGACTTTATGAATTTAATTTATAATTTATGGTTCGGCCCAGCATTAATGGTAGGAGTCACTTTAGGAATATTTTTTGATTATTTACCCCATAGACCATTTCGATCAAGAAATAAATGGATAAATTCTCGAGTTTATCCAAGCAAATTTATGAATTTATTAATAATGGGACAAAATTACCATCTCATTCATCATCTTTGGCCTTCGATTCCTTGGTTTGAATACAAAATAGCTTATGAAAAAACTAAGCCTTTATTGGATAAAAAAGGCTCCCCTCAAAGGGTTGGGATATTTGAAAGTAAAGAAGACATTTTTAACTTTATTTATGATTTATTAATAGGTGTAAGGAGTCATAGCAAAAAGAGGGGGAAAATAAGAAAAATCATAAATTTATATCCAGGCTTTAAAATAAAAAAATTTTTATTAAAGATAGTCAACAAAACATTTATTGGAAGCAACTAACTTACTCATTCATTAATAATTTTTGGTACTTTAAAATATTTATCTTCTCTCGATGGACCCAATTCTAAAAGTTCTTCATTGCAATCAGAATTTTTCTTTTCGTCTTTTCTAAATACATTTACAACCTCTATAGCTCTCGTTGTACAGGGGACATCATCTGTATCAATTTTTTCAAGTTGTCTTATATAATCCAATATCTTTTCTAATTGTTCTGCATGATTATTAATTTCATTCTCGTTAAGTTCTAATCTCGCTAAATGAGCAACTTTTTTTACTTCCTCTTTAGTTATTTTTGTCATACATTTAATACCTTTCTTATTAAATAATAGTTTATTAAGAACAACTTATTTACATATCCTTTGAATTTCAAATAATTTAAAAAAATAATCACATCTTTTTGAAAATCAATATCAATTAATAGCCTTAATTATTTTTCTCAGCTAAATATGTTATTAGATAGATATTGAAAAATAGAAGAAGAATTATTTCCAAAAAATTTTTTTTATCGGCACTCTAAACTTGTTGCTCCTGATTTAATAGGCTGTCACCTCATAAAAAAAAATAATGAGATAGATCAAGTTAAAGGGGTTATTGTTGAAACTGAAGCTTATTCACAGGAAGAAGAGGCCTGTCATGGCTACCGCAAAATGACTGAATCAAACAAATCATTATTTGGCAAACCTGGCACATTTTATATTTACAAATCTTATGGCATTCATCATTGTTTAAACATAGTTACTGATAAAGAAAATTTTGCGAGTGGTGTTTTGATAAGATCAGTTTTTATCTCTAATAAGAATGAAAGATTAGCTTCTGGACCTGGCCTAGTAACAAAAACATTCAGTGTAGACATTTCATTTAACTCACTTGAAGTTCTTAATAACAAATCTTTATGGATTTCTCCACGAGACTCCACTCTAGAAGAAAAAGATCTTATTCAAACTACGAGAATTGGCATATCAAAGGCAAAAAATATAAAATGGCGTTGGTATCTCAAAAATAGTAGGAGTGTAAGTAAAAGATTAAAAGGTGACAGAACACCTAAATTTCAATAATCATTTATCTTTTTAAGCGTAATGCAAATTTGGCCTCATAAACATATCCACACACTAGCTAATTTTTCAATTAAAGATTATGAGTCAGTATTTGAATTAGCTAATAGATTTGATGCACTAAAGAATGCAGGAACAAAAAAGATACCGGCCTTACAAGGGACTTTGGTAACGTCTTTATTTTTTGAAGCTAGTACAAGAACAAAAAATAGTTTTGAGCTTGCAGCAAAAAGACTTTCTGCTGATGTCCAAACGTTTGCGCCATCCTCCAGCTCTTTAACAAAAGGCGAAACAATAATTGATACAGCCATAACTTATTCTGCTATGGGGGCAGATACATTAGTTATCAGACATTCATCAAGTTACATAACCTTTGAGATCGCAAAAAAACTTGATGCAATAAATTCCAAGACTTCGGTTCTTAATGCGGGAGATGGATTACATAGTCACCCCAGCCAAGGATTGCTTGACATCTATACATTGATAAAATTCTTTTCCCAAAAAACACTGAATCCAGAGGTTTTAAATTCCAAAAAAATTTTAATAATTGGAGACGTTAATCATTCAAGGGTTGCCAGGTCAAATCTTTGGGCTTTGAGTGCATTCGGCGCCGATATAATCTTATGTGGTCCTAAGACATTAATACCTGATGAATTTATCAATTTTTTAAAAACCCCCGCGCCAAATCAAACAGAAGATCCTGTTAAATCAAGAGGTTCCATAACAATTTCTAGATCATTGGAAGAATCAATAAAAATTGCAGATGCGATTATTGTTTTAAGACTCCAGAAAGAGAGAATGATGGAAAATTTACTAAGTAGCATTGATTCATATAGTTTGGATTATGGCTTAACCCCAGAGAAATTATCTTTAAATAATAAAGAAATTCCAATTCTACATCCCGGTCCCATTAACAGAGATATTGAAATTAGCAGCAAAGTGGTAGATCGATATCCTAATTGCTTAATTAATAATCAAGTTGCAAATGGTATCCCTATAAGAATGGCTTTGCTTTATCTATTACAGAAACACAACAAGTAAATTTATAGCAACTTAAGACTTTCTGTAAAGAAACCATAAAATAATCCTAATCTTAAAGAATCTAATAAAAGTACTAAAAATTTCTTTTTCCTTTCAAATCTAAAATTTCTTCTCAAAACTATTAAAAACTCAATAAAAACTACTGATAAAAAAGCGGCTACAGGATCCATGAGTTCCACAACGGCACTTACCATACCAAGAGAACTTCCAAAAAAGTATCCGATTAAAAGTGTAATCAATGATATTGAATATCTTCGCCATGGATTATTAGCCCAAATACTTAATGTCTGAATATTTTCCACAATTTTTAGCTGAAATTTTGTCTTTTGAGGTTTAACAACCATTTTGCATTAAACTAAGCCGCTTCAGAGTTTGATTGAATTTTAGTATTTCCTTCTATTAATTCAAGTAATGCTTCCAACTGAGCCATTAACCCTCTTAATTCGCCTGGCTCAGGGAAAAGGTCATCTTCTTTTATTCCTAAATGCATTTCTCTGAGCTCTTGCCTTAAATAGCGTATGTGACTAATGACTTGCTCTCTTTTGGTTTGCGACATGATATAAATTTTTGCATATATTTTAAGAAAGAATATTTTTGAAAAGGAGAGTTTGCATATTTATGACTGAGAATGAAGATAAATGACCTAACAACAATTTGAAAAGATTATGAAATTTGAAAATTATCATATCCTTGAAAATATGTACTTAATTCTTATATCAATTTTAAATAATTACTTGAGGCTTTATTATTAGAGTATATTGACTTTACTCAATATGAAATTCATTTCTGAAAATAAAATAAGTGAGGAACTAGTAAATTCTTTTGATGAAGAAATGACCCTTGAGCTCGCTAAAAGGCTAGAGGAAGATAATTATAATACTCCATTTGATGGTTGGTTCTTTTATTAATAACTGGAAGTATTGCAGCTGTAAGAATTCCATTATTAGTTAGCCAATTAGCGAAAGAAAATTATGAAATAAGATGCGTTTTATCAAAAAATGCAGAAAAATTAATAAAGCCGCTTTCTCTTTCTATTTTAAGTAGAAACCCGTGCATTTTAGAAAATGATCAATGGTCTGATGGTCAATCAACACCTCTTCACATAGAACTAAGTAATTGGGCTGATATTTTAATCATCGCCCCTTTAACAGCGACAACATTAGCAAAATGGGTAACTGGAAATGCAGAGGGATTGATCCCAAGCATCTTAATAGCAAATATAAAGCCAATTATTGTTGCACCAGCAATGAATACACAAATGTGGCTAAATAAAGCTGTCCAAAAAAATTATGAGAATTTACAGAATTACGAAAATGTTTTGTCTTTGCAACCAAGTGAAGGCCTCTTAGCATGTGATGCTATTGGCATCGGTAAGATACCTCCAAATGATCTAATCCAATTAGCTCTTGAATTTATAGCTTCACATAAACAAAATGAATATCGCAAAGATTTACTTAATAAAGAAATTTTAATAACTGGAGGGTGTACCTCAGAGAAAATTGACGCGGCAAGACACATTACTAACAAAAGTTCTGGAGCTATGGGCCTACTTCTTTCTCAAGTAGCGAGGTTCAGGGGAGCACAAGTAAAATATGTTCATGGTCCTCTGAAAATCGATAAGAATCTTACTGATGGAATAAAAAGATATGAAATTGAAACTAGTGTTGATTTAATTAGGGCACTTAATAATGAAATATCAAATTGCGATTATTTTTTCATGAATGCAGCAGTATCTGATTTCAAAATAACCTCTGATACTTCAGCTAAAATTCCAAAAAATCAAATTAATGCTCATTTGAATCAAAACTTTGAGCTAGTCCCAGATATTTTAAAAACAATTAGTAAATCAAAAAAAGATAACCAAGTTTTTGTAGGCTTTTGTGCTTTTACAGGATCTATCGAAGAAGCACGAATGACAATTAAAGAAAAGATTATCCAAAAGGGTTGTGATTATCTATTCGCAAATCCAATTGATCTTGAAGGCCAAGGATTTGGCTTTTTGGCACAAAATGAAGGTTGGTTATTCGATACTAATAATATGGAACACTACATTAACAAAACATCAAAAATTGATTTAGCAAATAAATTAATAACCCAAATTATTTCATTAAAAAAATAAAAAAAAATTTTTTAATTTGTATTTTTTTGTAATCTTAATCATTAAAAATAATGTGATAGCTTAAAATAATTCCAGTTTTTTAAAATCTAAAAAGCTACGGGTTGTTTCGAGGATTTAATAGTCCTATCTTTTATGGTCCTTTCCCTTGTAATATCCGTACTGAACTTATTAGATGACCTTTAATCTATCGTCACAGAACTTTACTGCAACTTTAATTATGAGAATTCGTTCTTTCTTAGCTTTTGTTATTTCAATTTGTATAACTTTTGCTTTCGTACCTGTTAAAACATTTGCTTTTTCTGAAAGAGGAAATGCACAATTTACAGATGTTGTTAACACAGGAAAAGCTAATGATTGCCCTACATTAGACTCATCTCTTGTCGGATCAATATCTCTAGGGAATGGAGATAGCCTTAAAGGAATATGCATGCATCCAACAGAAGTTTATGTAAAAGTGCCAGGGACAAAACGAAAAGCTGCAGAATTTGTTTCTACAAAAATTATTAGTCCTAGAAATAACACCACAGTGACAGAAGTTTATGGAGATATAGATTCAGGAACTTTCACTGAAAAAGGTGGTATTGATTTTCAACTTATTACTGTATTAACTCCTGGTGGTTTAGAGGTGCCATTTGCATTCTCAGCAAAAGATCTTACAGCTGATTTACCTTCATCTATTGAGCCAGGCACTGAGGTTAGTGGTTCAACATTTACACCTAACTACAGAACTGGTGACTTTCTAGATCCTAAGGCAAGAGCTAAAAATACTGGTGTTGAATATGCTCAAGGTTTAGTTGCATTAGGAGGAGATGACGAAGAACTTGCAAAAGAAAATATTAAAGTTGATGTAAACGGTACTGGCGTTATTACTCTTTCAATCAACAATGTAGATTCTGACACAGACGAATTTGCTGGTACTTTTGAAGCTATCCAACCTTCAGATACAGATATGGGTTCAAAGGATCCACTTGATGTAAAAATAATTGGGGAGCTTTACGGAAGAAAGGCATAAATCCTACTTTAAGGGAAAAGGGGGTTAAACCCCTTTTTTTTTTTCAAAATTTTTCTTTATCAATTTAAAAAATGGAATTACAACAAAAAACTAAAACAGATACTAATGGACTAATACCGCCTTATGGAGGGGAACTAAAAAATTTAATTATCAAAGATAAAAACCTTAAAAATGATCTTATCTCTAAAGCTACTTATGAGTTTGAATGTAGCGAGAGAAATGCATGCGATGTAGAACTTTTGATGGTTGGAGCTTTTTCTCCATTGGAAGGTTTTATGGATGAAAATAACTACAATTCGGTAATTAAAAATAATAGAAATACAAATGGGTTGCTTTTTGGCTTGCCTATAGTATTTGATTCAAATAATGAAAAAGTAAAAGCTGGAGAGACAATATTGCTTACTTATAAAAAACAAAAAATAGCAGTTTTAGAAGTTAGCTCTAAATGGGAGCCTGACAAATCCTTAGAAGCTGAACTTTGTTATGGTACTAATTCTTTAGATCATCCTGCTGTTAAGATGATTTTTAACGAGAGAGGGAGATTTTATATAGGAGGAAGAGTTTATGGTTTCGAACTACCAATTAGAGAATTCCCCTGCAAAACCCCAGAAGAAGTTAGATCTACACTGCCATCAAATCATGATGTAGTTGCATTTCAATGCAGAAATCCAATTCATAGAGCACATTATGAATTATTTACTAATGCCTTACTTTCAGATAATGTCTCCTCTAACTCAGTTGTTTTAGTTCATCCAACTTGTGGACCAACTCAACAAGATGATATCCCTGGAAAAGTTAGATATTTGACCTATAAAGAATTAGAAGAGGAAATATCTGATGAAAGAATAAAATGGGCTTTTTTACCTTATTCAATGCATATGGCAGGGCCAAGAGAAGCTCTTCAACATATGATAATCAGAAGAAATTATGGCTGCACCCACTTTATTATTGGTAGAGATATGGCTGGTTGTAAGTCTTCATCAACTGGTGAAGATTTTTATGGTCCATATGACGCCCAGAATTTTGCGAATAAGTGTGCAGATGAATTGATGATGCAAACTGTTCCTTCAAAAAATTTAGTTTATACGAAGGAAAAAGGATATATAACAGCTGAAGAAGCCAAAGAATTAAATTATGAAATTATGAAACTTAGTGGTACTGAATTTAGAAAGAAATTAAGGAATGGCGAACCAATTCCTGAATGGTTTGCATTCAAAAGTGTAGTAGATGTTCTAAGACGCTCTTAATATTGTTTTATTATTAGTATTATAGATTTATTAAAGATTTTTTATCGTGAACAAACGTTGGAGAAACGTAGGACTTTATGTCCTAGCTGTTATTACTGTAATTTTCATTGGTACTTCAGTTTTTGATAAACCTAGTACTGAAAGTTCTACAAAGACCTTGAGATATAGTGATTTTATAGAGGCAGTACAAGATAAAGAAATCAGTAGAGTCCTAATATCTCCAGATAATGCCACAGCTCAAGTTGTTGAAAATGATGGGAGCAGGTCTGAGGTCAATTTAGCCCCTGACAAAGATTTATTAAAAATACTGACTGAGAATAATGTAGATATAGCTGTAACTCCTACAAAATTAGCCAATCCATGGCAACAGGCTGTAAGTAGCTTAATTTTCCCAGTACTTTTGATTGGAGGCCTATTTTTTCTTTTCAGAAGATCCCAAAGTGGTAATGCTGGAGGTGGTAACCCTGCCATGAGTTTTGGCAAAAGCAAAGCTAGACTCCAAATGGAACCATCTACACAAGTAACCTTTTCAGATGTTGCTGGTGTAGAAGGTGCAAAATTAGAACTCACAGAAGTTGTAGATTTTCTTAAGAGCCCAGACAGATTTACTGCAGTAGGAGCAAAAATTCCAAAAGGAGTTCTTCTTGTTGGCCCTCCTGGTACTGGTAAAACTCTGTTAGCAAAGGCAGTAGCTGGAGAAGAAAGAATGCTCCTTGTATTGTTTTTATTGACGAAATAGATGCAGTTGGAAGACAAAGAGGAGCTGGTATGGGCGGAGGAAATGATGAAAGAGAACAAACATTAAATCAACTCTTAACCGAAATGGATGGTTTTGAAGGTAATTCAGGAATAATAATAGTTGCTGCAACCAACAGACCAGATGTCTTAGATTCAGCTTTAATGCGTCCTGGAAGATTCGATAGACAGGTAACAGTAGATAGACCAGATTATGCTGGAAGATTGCAGATATTAAATGTTCATGCGAAAGATAAAACTCTTTCAAAAGACGTAGATTTAGATAAAGTTGCTAGAAGAACACCAGGATTTACTGGTGCAGATTTAGCTAATCTTTTAAATGAAGCAGCAATACTAGCAGCTAGAAAAGATTTAGATAAAGTAAGTAACGATGAAGTCGGTGATGCCATTGAAAGAGTTATGGCTGGCCCAGAAAAGAAAGATAGAGTCATCAGTGATAAGAAAAAAGAATTAGTTGCTTATCACGAAGCTGGTCATGCACTCGTTGGAGCATTAATGCCTGATTATGATCCAGTAGCAAAAGTCTCAATCATTCCAAGAGGTCAAGCTGGGGGTCTAACCTTCTTTACTCCAAGTGAAGAAAGAATGGAATCTGGTCTTTACTCTCGTTCTTACCTTCAAAATCAAATGGCTGTAGCTCTTGGTGGAAGAGTTGCTGAAGAAATTGTTTATGGAGAAGAAGAGGTAACAACTGGAGCTTCAAATGATTTACAACAAGTTGCTAATGTAGCAAGACAAATGATCACTAAATTCGGTATGAGTGACAAAATAGGTCCAGTCGCTCTAGGTCAATCTCAAGGTGGAATGTTTCTCGGAAGAGATATGAGTTCTACAAGAGACTTCTCTGAAGACACAGCCGCAACAATTGATGTAGAGGTTTCAGAACTTGTTGATGTTGCCTATAAGAGAGCTACAAAAGTTTTAACAGATAATAGAACTGTTCTTGACGAAATGGCTCAAATGCTAATTGAAAGAGAAACTATAGATACTGAAGATATCCAAGACTTGCTCAACCGCTCAGAAGTAAAAGTCGCAAACTATATTTAACGCGGAATTTTAAATTTTTAATGCATAATAAAGAAGATTCTTTTTCGGAGTACCTGAAAATTGAGTCTTTTTTTTTACTTATAAAACCTGAAGATAATATTTACTCAAATACCTCTATAAGAAATTCATTTTTTGAAGAATTAGAAAACTTAGTAAAATTAGGATTAAAGAATATTGAAATAAGTTGGTCTAACAACGAAAATTGGTTCGATTTTGTATCCGATATCAAAATTAAATATCCAAGAATTAATTTAGGCTCTGCCTCCATAGTTAATAAGCAATCAATAGAAGATTCTTTAAAAATTGGATTAAATTTTTCGATGATGAAATTTTGGGATAAAGATCTTTTCAATTATGCGCAGTCAAAAAATTATTTATTAATTCCTGGAATTAATAATTTAAAAGATCTTAAGGAAGCGATAGATTTAAATTGCAAAATTATCAAAATTTACCCAATAAACAGTAAAGATAGTTCGATAGATATACTCAACTATACAAATATTGATTTCATTGCTGCTGGAGGACTATCAATCAATGATTTAAAAACTTATAAATCTTTAGGGTATAAAGCAGTTGTAATTGGAGATAAAGCTATCAAAAATAAAAAATTTGATCCAAAAATATTTGAATGGCTCAAAAATAATTAAATCAAAGATAAATATAATTTATTCAACAAAAATACTACTTATTTATTAAGTCACATTGAGCATGATTTAGAAGCAAATGATCAGCAAGTACTAAAGCTACCATAGCATCAACCATGGGAACTGCTCTTGGTAGAACGCATGGATCGTGTCTCCCTTTTGCTTTCATAAGTACTTCTTTACCTTCAGCATTTACTGTTTTCTGTTCTTTCCCGATGGTTGCTGTAGGTTTAAAAGCTATCTTCATCTCGATATTTTCACCATTACTTATTCCGCCCTGTATACCTCCTGAATTGTTTGATGTTGTTCTTAACTTACTAATATCATCAGACTTGATGAAGGCATCATTATGTTCGCTTCCTTTTAAATAAGTTCCAGAGAAACCTGAACCTATTTCAAAGCCTTTCGTGGCAGGCAAAGACATCAAAGCCTTTGCTAAATCAGCTTCTAATTTATCAAAAACAGGCATTCCAAGACCAGAGGGAACATTTCTTACTAGACATTCAATAACACCGCCGCAAGAGTCTCCTTGACGCTTTAATTCCTTAATTCTCTCGATCATTTCTGTTGATACCTTTTCATCAGGACATCTAACAATATTAGAATCTATTTTTTTGAGAGAAATCTTCTCTTTATTTATATCAGAATCAATATCATGTATACGCTTTACCCAAGATAGTATTTCAGTGTTACAGAAGGTTTTTAATAATTGTTTTGCTACAGCACCAGCAGCTACTCTCCCAATTGTTTCTCTAGCAGAGGCTCTTCCACCGCCAGAACTTGCCTGAATTCCATATTTCAGATGATATGTACCATCTGCATGAGAAGGTCTAAATACCTGCTCCAAATTATTATAATCTCCTGGTCTTTGATCCTTGTTTCTTACCAACATTGCTATTGGAGTTCCAAGTGTTATCCCTTCCTTTATCCCACTTAATATTTCAATTTTATCTTCTTCATTTCTGGGTGTTGTAATGTCACTTTGGCCAGGTCTGCGCCTATCTAATTCATTTTGTATCAGATTTATATCTATTTTTAACTTAGGTGGACATCCATCAAGGATAACTCCTACTGCACCACCATGTGATTCTCCAAAAGTACTAACACGAAAAATTTTTCCAAAACTACTACTCATAGAAATATCAAGAACTTTAAGCTTAACCGATAGCTGGAGCTGAAAGAGCTACTGTTGTAGACTCAGCTGCTGCTAGATCAAGTGGGAAGTTGTGAGCGTTACGCTCGTGCATTACTTCCATACCTAGGTTAGCTCTGTTAAGAACGTCACCCCATGTAGGAACAATCTTACCGTTTGCATCAACAACTGACTGGTTGAAGTTGAAACCGTTAAGGTTGAATGCCATTGTGCAGATACCCATTGAAGTTAACCATACACAAACAACTGGGAATACAGCTAGGAAGAAGTGAAGACTTCTGCTGTTGTTGAATGAAGCATATTGGAAGATCAAACGACCGAAGTAGCCATGAGCTGCAACGATGTTATATGTTTCTTCTTCTTGTCCGAACTTGTAACCATAGTTCTGAGACTCTGTCTCAGTTGTTTCTCTGATTAGAGATGAAGTAACAAGTGAACCGTGCATAGCTGAGAATAAAGATCCTCCGAACATACCAGCAACACCAGCCATGTGGAATGGGTGCATAAGAATGTTGTGCTCTGCCTGGAAAACAAACATGAAGTTGAATGTTCCAGAGATACCTAGAGGCATTCCGTCAGAGAATGAACCTTGACCGAATGGGTATACAAGGAATACTGCGAAAGCTGCTGAAACTGGTGCAGAGTATGCAACACAGATCCAAGGACGCATACCTAGACGGTATGAAAGCTCCCACTGTCTTCCCATGTATGCTGAGATACCAATTAGGAAGTGGAAAATTACAAGCTGGTAAGGACCACCGTTGTATAACCACTCATCTACAGTAGCTGCTTCCCAAATTGGGTAGAAGTGTAGACCAATAGCGTTAGATGAAGGAACAACTGCACCTGAGATGATGTTGTTTCCATATAGGAATGAACCAGCAACTGGCTCTCTAATTCCGTCGATGTCTACTGGTGGTGCTGCGATGAATGCAACGATGAAGCAAGCCGCTGCTGTAAGAAGGCATGGAATCATTAAGACGCCGAACCAACCAACATAAATTCTGTTGTTAGTTGATGTTACCCACTCACAAAACTGTGGCCAACCTTTTAACAGCGAAGAACGCTGCTGCTGAATAGTTGTCATGAGTTCGTTTATTGCCTCTGTATGAGACGTTTATGTAAGGACGAATTTTAAAATTCTGTCCTGCTAAGCATAGTCCAATAACGCAAAAATTGTGCGGAGTAAATCTTATGACATTGATAAATTATGCTTATTAATTAAAACGCATTGTCTAAATCTAATTTGTATTTAATACCCGTCCAATATGAGTTAATTCTATTACGAAAATAAAAAAAAATAAAGTTGTAATTAAGGAAAATTTTATACCTAAATCACTACATTTTAATTATATGTTTTTATCAGAAAAACTATTAGAACAGACTTATGAGTTGAGGGAAATTAGATGACAAATAATAGATCTCATACTAAAACATCCCTTAAGTGGAATAAAAATGGTGACTTAGAATCAGGAGATATGCTTTTGATTTTAGAGAGGCTCAAAAATAAAGATTTAATAAGTTGTTCTCTAACAGAAAAAAAAGATTTCTAGTTATTCAAAATTCAAAATTAATTCGGAGGACTTTATGGATAAAAGAATTCCCTACACGATTATTCCTAACTTTTTCAATAGCATTTATGAAAGAGAGCCAATTGCGAAAATAAAAGTGATTTATTGGAA
>LUMT01000264.1_pt1 | contig 17458 bp, 19 predicted proteins | sample 729741 | NCBI WGS metagenome assembly LUMT01 (sample SAMN03860299, study PRJNA289734) | marine metagenome | biome: seawater column; feature: ocean; material: water; isolation source: Red Sea water column Station 192 - depth 50m | place: Saudi Arabia: Red Sea | collected 2011-10-15 | depth 50 m
TTTAGAAGAAATTTTTGTATTTAAAGTATGTCCAACGCATTTGACAGAACCAATTATCCAACACAAGAACCTGACACTATTGTTATAGGCGATAGATTATTGTGGCGTAGAGATGATTTAGCTGACACTTATCCCACATCTGCTTATGCACTTACTTATGAATTCCACAAAGATTCAGGTGGTGGTGGCTCTCATCAATTTGAAATAACTGCAACTGAAGCCGATAGCACATATTTTATTGAAGTTGCTTCATCAACTACCGCTAGTTATACAGATGGTGATTATATTTGGAACGCTTATATAACAAGAAGTGCTGATTCTGAAAGAATTAGAATAGACACAGGCAGATCAACAGTTGTTCTTAATCTAGCTAATACCAATGCTGATTTAAGAAGTCATGCAAAAAAGGTCTTGGATAATATTGAAGCTGTTTTAGAAAACAGAGCATCAATAGACCAATCTTCTTTTTCAATAGCTGGTCGTTCATTATCAAGAATGTCGATAGATGAATTATTAACTTTTAGAGATAGATACCATGCTGAATATTTGGAAGAAATAAAAAAGGCTAGAATCAAAAACAAACAAAGGTCAGGTAATACAATAGAGGTTAAGTTCTAATGGCTTGGTACGACAGATTCACAAGAAAACCAAAAAAAAGAAAAACTCTTAATTTAAGAAAATACAATGGTGCAAGTACCAGCAGATTATTTTCTGACTTCTTGCAAACATCTACATCTGCCGATGAAGAGATAAAAACCAATTTACGATTGCTTAGAGATAGATCAAGAGATTTAGCAAGAAACGATAGTTATGTACAAAGATATTTAAATCTAATGCAATCCAATGTTGTTGGCAACAATGGTATTCGTTTATCAATGAAAGCAAGAAACGATGATGGCAGTTTGGATTTAATAGCTAACAGAATCATTGAAGAAAAATGGCATCAATGGTGTAGGTTAGGCAACTGCACAACAAATGGCAGATTAACATTTATAGACTGTCAAAAATTATTCATTGAATCTTTAGCAAGAGATGGTGAAGTGTTAGTTCGTCATGTTAAGTCAAGAGATTCAGAGTTTGGTTATCAGATAGAGTTTTTAGAAGCAGACCATTTAGACGAAACTAAAAACGACAATCCTGAAAAGGGTGGTAATAAAATAAAAATGGGCGTTGAGTTAAATGCAAGTAACAAACCTGTTGCTTATTATCTGTTTAAAAATCATCCATTTGATAACCAATACTATGCAACACAAAAACATATTAGAGTAAATGCAGAAGAATTAATCCACGCTTACATTCCAAACAGACCTGAACAAAATAGAGGTGTGCCATTTACTGCATCTGCTATGGCAAATATAAAATTATTGAATGGTTATCTAGAAGCAGAGATAGTTTCTGCAAGAGTATCAGCAAGTAAGATGGGTTTCTTTGTTTCTCCTGATGGTGATGGCTATGTGGGAGATGGCGAAGATGAAGAATACGTACCGATAATGAACGCTGAAGCTGGAACATTTGAACAGCTACCAGCTGGAATGGATTTCAAATCTTTTGATCCTGACCATCCAACATCAGCTTTTGAATCATTCAGCACACAAGTTTTAAGAAGTATTGCATCAGGTTTAAATATTTCTTATCACGCCTTAACCAATGACCTTAGTTCTGTAAACTACAGTTCATTAAGAGCTGGTGCATTAGAAGATCGTGAGATGTATAGACTGTACCAAAGATTTACCATTGACCATTTCGTTAGACCTGTATTTGAAAAATGGTTAGAGATGTCAATATCAAGTGGTGCTATCTCAACATCTCCAAGTACCAACCAACCTTTGCCAATGAGCAGATACGATAAGTTTGCTAATTCAGCAAACTTTATACCAAGAAGTTTTTCGTGGGTTGATCCACAAAAAGAAATGATGGCTTCTATAAGTGGTATGCAGTCAGGTCTAGTAACATTTCAAGATGTTCAAGCAAACTATGGTAGAGATGTTGAGGAGTTGTTTGAGCAACACGAAAGAGAACAGAAGTTGGCAGAACAATATGGTGTTAAAACAGCATTTCAACCTTTCGGAATGAAGATGCCTGTTGAGGCTGACATTCAGGGTGGCGAGGGTGGCGATGGCAACTGATTTCCCAACAAAAGGTGAGGATAAAAAAATCAGTTTAAGAAACTCTAATTATCCGCAGTTTGATTATGGATTCATTGCTGGTGTCAAAGAAAATGATCCTGATATCTATAAAGCTGGTGGCAATATTAGAGGTAACGAAGCATTTAATCTATGGACTAAAGCAAGAGATGGTGAAGAAACTGCTGGTGTCATTAAATGGATTAAAGAAAGAGAAGCATGGGCGGCTAGACATTTTGAAGATGGCAAACAGTTTCATAGGAACTCTTGGTGAACAAGGTATGAAAGATGTAATATTAGAAGCTATCAAATATGTAGAACAAAAAGAATCAGGTTCAGCTAGTCAAGCACAACAAGACAGACAAGTTTCTGATACTGTTGAAAAAGGTTTGAGAAAAAAAGTAGAAGAACACAATGAAGAAGTAGGTAACGTAGCTTCTAAAAGAACAACTTACAGAACAATCCTTTCAGTATTTGAAAGGGGTATAGGTGCATACAAAACAAATCCAGCATCAGTCAGACCTAATGTTGGCTCTGCTGAACAATGGGCGTATGCACGAGTAAATAGTTTTCTTTTCGCTTTGCGAAATGGAAGATTTCAGGGTGGTAAGCACGATCAAGACTTACTTCCTGAAGGGCATCCTTTATCAACCAAAAACAAAGAGGATAAATCTATGGAATATAAAGAAGATAGACATATTCTCAATGTTGAGGAAACAGATGATACTTATGTAATATCATTTGCTAAACATGAGGATATGATGGGTGAAATGGAAGATGATGAAAAAGATATGGAATCTCGACCATTTCATTATGATGAAGAAGATAAAGATGAAGAAGAAAGACTAGATAAGTCCGATATTGTCTATCGAACTTTAGACCTTTCAAGAGCATCTTATATCGATGAAGAAAACAGAAGAGTGAGAATCGGAGTTAGTTCCGAAGAACCTGTTGAAAGAGATTTTGGCATGGAGATAATCTCACATTCTGAAGAGGACATTGACACTAGCTTTATTGGTAGTGGCAGAAGTCCTTTACTCTTAGATCACGACATGACTAAACAGATTGGTGTGGTCGAAAGATACGAAATTGATTCTGCTGAAAAAAGTGCGAAGGCAATAGTTCGCTTTGGTCGAGGTGAACTTGCAGAAGAAATTTTTCAAGATGTCAAAGATGGTATTCGTCAAAATATCAGCGTTGGCTATAAAATAAATGGCATGGAACGAATGAGAGGAAACAAAGATGATAAGCCTATGTTCAGAGTGCAAACGACACCTTTAGAGGTATCGGTTGTTTCTGTACCAGCAGATCAATCTCAAGCTGTAGGAGTAGGTCGTTCTGAAGATAAACAATCTTTAATAAAGGTAAATACAATGACTGAAGAAGTTAAAAATGAAATAAACCTTGATGAAGTTAGAGAACAATCTGTTGCTGAAGCTAAAGCTGAATTTGTAAGAAATTCAAAAGAAATTATGGATTTAGCTGTTAGACACAACAGAAGGGATTTAGCTGACAAGGCTATTCAAGATGGCAACTCAGTAGAAGAATTTAGAGGTATTTTATTAGATCAAATAGCGACTGATAAACCTTTAGAAACTGCTGATATTGGCATGACAAAAAAAGAGGTGCGACAATTTTCACTTATGAAGGCAATCAATGCTTTAGCAAATCCTTCTGATAGAAAAGCGCAAAGAGATGCAGAGTTTGAATTTGAATGTTCAGAACAAGCATCAAAACACTATGGCAGAACTGCACAAGGTATTATGTTACCACCTGAAGTTATGGCTAATTGGAACACTAGGGATTTAAACGCATCTGACGATGCTGGTCTTATTGGACAAGACTTTAGACCTGAAAGTTTCATTGACGTACTCAGAAACGCATCTGCTGTAATGCCATTAGCTACAAATCTAAATGGCTTAACAGGTGATGTTAAGATTCCTAAGAAAACATCTGCCGCTTCTGCTGCTTTCATTAGCTCAGAAGGTGGCGCTTCAGGTGAATCTGAAATGGTAATAGGTTCTGTTACTATGACTCCAAAAACTGTTGGCGTACACACAGACGTTACTCGTCAATTAATGCTTCAATCATCTTTAGATGTTGAAAACTTAATTCGTGATGATTTAGCTAAATCAATGGCAATTGCAATTGATGATGGTGCTTTAGAAGGTAGTGGTTCAAGCGGAAATCCAACAGGTATTACTAATACTTCAGGTATCAATACTGTTTCTTTATCATCTGCAGCAGCTCCCACGTTTGCCGAGATGGTCTCTATAGAGACAAGTATAGCTGTCGACAATGCTTTAGTAGGTGACTTGGCTTACATCATTAATCCTACTAACTATGGAACTCTAAAAACTACTGCCAAAGATTCAGGTAGTGGTTTGTTCGTAGCAGAAAATGGGCAAGTAAATGGCTATCCTGTAGTTATTTCTAATCAATTAACTGCTAACAACTATGTGTTCGGAAACTTCAATGACCTATTAATTGGGTTCTTTGGTGGTTTAGATATAACTGTTGATCCTTTCACTAACTCTACTTCAGGTACAGTTAGAATCGTTGCTCTACAATCTGTAGATGTAGCTGTAAGACACGCAGTATCTTTCTGTAACGCAAGTTAATAGATGGTATTAACAACTGAAAAGGCAGTAGGGGTTTTCTCTACTGCCCTTTCAAAAAACAAGGAAAGTAAAATGAAAGTTTTAATTCTTAGAGATACAGTTGCCGATGGTAAAAAAGTTTCTGCTGGTGATGTTGTCGAAATAGATAACGATACTGCTAATACTTTGATTAGTTATGGCAAAGCGGAAGCATCCGATGGCAAAGTATCTGAAAAAAAAGATAGAAGTGTAGGCTTGGAAAAATCAGAAGTTAAAGTCAAAAGGAGAAAGGGAAAGTAAATGGCTTTAGAATTTGATGCTGATTTTGATGGCTACTTTGATGATTCTTATGGACATGGTGTGTCTGCTACATATACTCCATCAGGCGGTTCTGCATCAACTATCAAGGTTATCCTTGAAGATGAATATTTATCAGCAGATGGTCTGACTGTAGGAGTTGAGGGCAGTACACCTGTCGCATATTGCAAAACCAAAGATGTATCTTCTGCAAGTCATGGTGATACTTTGGCTTTTTCAGCACAAACTGATTTAGATGGTAATACTCTAAAAGGTGCAAAAACTTATTCTGTTGTAAATGTGCAACCTGATAACACAGGCATTACAGCTTTGATATTACAAGAACAATAATGGCAAATCACATCAGACAACAAATTAGAGAAAGAGTAGGCACAACCTTAACAGGTCTAACTACTACAGGCTCTAATGTTTTTCAAAGCAGAGTTTATAATTTAGAAGATTCTAAGTTACCAGCAATAATTATTTATACAAAATCTGAAGATTCAGAATTACTAGAAATGGGTTCAACAAGAACATTACAAAGGAATCTATCTCTAGTAGTTGAAGCGTATGTGAAAGCAAATAGCAATTATGACGATACTATTGATACGATTGCTAAAGAAGTTGAAGCGGCTATGGGTGCTGACGTAACTCATAACGATTTAGCAAGAGATTCTTTCCTAGACTCAACAGAAATCAATTATAATGGCGAAGGCGAACAACCAATTGCTGTTATGACTATGGTTTATAATATAATTTATTTAACAACAGAAACAACAGCAGATGTTGCATTGTGAGGTTTTTTATTATGGATAAAAATGTAATGATTTCTCCTGATGGCAAAAGCAAAGTAACTGTTTTTGACTCAGAAGTTGAAAATCTGAAAGCAAATGGGTGGACTCTTGAAGGAGAGTCTAAAATTAAAACAAAATCTAAAGAGGATTAATAATGGCGGTATTTACAGGTAAAGCTGGTGTAGTACAAACAGGCAGTAATTCTATTGCTGAAGTTAGGTCTTACAGTATCACTCAAACAGGTGACACTACAGAATCTACTTCTATGGGTGACTCAGCAAAGACTTTTGAAGCTACTCTTACTGAATTTTCAGGATCAGTTGATGTATTTTTTGACGATACTGATAGTTCAGGTCAGGTTTCTTTAACTATAGGTTCTTCATTCACTTTGAATTTAGCACCTGAAGGAACAGGAAGCGGTGCATACAAATTGTCAGGTAGTGCTATCGTAACTGATATTACTAGAACTGCGGCACATGATGGACTTGTTGAAATGTCAATTGCATTTCAAGGAACAGGTGCATTAACTATTGGTACTTACTAATAATGACTAAAGCGATAGACAATGTCGTTGCTCACTTTGATTCTCAAGAAATAAAAAAAATTGAAGTCAAAGAATGGGGAACAGAAGATCAACCTTTAGAAATTTTTACAAAACCATTAACATTACAAGAGTCTAAAAAACTCTACAAAATGGCAAATGGCGGTGATTTAGAAGTCATGGTTTATGCAATCATTACCAAAAGTCTTGATGCAGATGGCAACAAACTTTTCACATTAGCTGATAAGGAAACTCTTATGACAAAAGCTGATGTGGAAGTTTTGTCTAATGTTGCATCTGAAATTTTAGGTAGTGTTACATCTGAAGAAGCACAGGAAAAGTAAAAGCCGATTCTGACTTATTTGCTATGTTTGCTCTTGCGGACAGGCTCGGCATGACAGTTCAACAGTTACAAAAGAGCATGACTGTAGAGGAGTTTGTTTATTGGTTAGCATATTTAGACGAAATGAATAAAAGAATGGAAAGAAATGGGTAACTTAGGTAAATTAAACATTGTCATTTCTGCTGTCAATAAGACTCAAAAAGTATTCAATACTGTCAAAAGAGGTTTAGATGGAGTTAAAAATGCAGTTGGCAAAGCACTTAAAGCCTTTGGTATGCTTACCGCTGGTATTGGTGCTGTTGCTGGTGCATTAACTGTTCTATTTAAAAAATCTTTTGATTACATAGATGTTATTGGCAAGATAGCATCTCGGACAGGTGCAACAACCGATGTTATTCAAGCCTTTCAATTATCTGCTATTCAATCAGGTGCTTCGATTGAAACTGCAAACAAAGCGATTCAAAAATTTGCCAAAATGGTTGGTGAAGGTCGTAAAGGCTTAAAAACTTATACAGATATTTTTGATCGCTATAACGTGTCTTTAATGACCGCCACAGGCGAAGAAAAATCTTTTAACGAAGTTTTGTTTCAAATGATGGAAGGTATGAAACAAAGCGGAGATATATTTCTCAGAAATGCAGACTTAGCTTTGTTATTTGGTCGTGCTGGTCAAGAACTTACTAATACTATTTTGATGGGTGGTAAAGCCTTTGAACTTTATGTTGAAAAACAAAAAGAATTAGGTTTAATTTTAGATGGCAAAACAATATCAGCAACAGAAGCATTTAACGACAGATTATCAAGAATAGGTTTTACTTTTAGAGTTATTAGAGATGCCATAACTACAGCTTTTTTACCAGCTTTGGATAAAATTGCAGATCACTTTGAAACTACTTTATCTGAAATAAATGCCATGCAATTAGGCAGAAATATTGCTGTAAGCATTGTTGATGGTGTTATAGCTTCTCTACAAGCATTAGACGATTTTAGGATGCAATTTCAAAAAACATTTAGATTAATGGTTGCTACTGTAGAAACTTTAAGTCTTGCTTTTGATGGTTTAGGTCATACTTTCAATGTTTTAGCTTTAATTTTTGGCAGAAATATTGATGATTTCAAAAAAAGATTTCACGAACTTACTGAAAGCACAGGCAAATCATTTGAAAATATTTTTGGTGAGATTGTTCCTAGTAAATCTATACAAGCTGGAATAACAAATTTAAACAAACTTAGAGAAAGTTTAAATTTAACTTTAGGTGATGCTGATGGTAAAAATCCAATAGATACAGCAAAAGATAAGCTAACTGGCTTTGAAGAAAAGTTAAGACAAATGGTTGCTGATATACAAACACCATTATCTACATTTGGTGAAAGTTTTAAAACTACAGGCACTATGATTGGAGATACTATAGTTTCATCAATGAAAAAATTTGAAGATACTATTGTTGATGGCTTAATGAAAGGTAAATTATCTTTTAAAGATTTTGCAGATTTTGTTATTAAAGAATTGTTAAGAATAGCAATTAGAAAATTTGTTATAGAAAGTATGTTCAATGCAATCACAGGTGGTCTTGGTAGTCTTTTTGGAAAGAAAGGGATGGCAGGTTTTGTAGGTGATATAAATACTGCTGGTATGCCTGTAGCAGAAGGCGGTGGTTTTACAGGCTTTGGCTCAAGAACAGGCGGTGTAGATGGCAGAGGTGGCTTTCCAGCAATATTACATCCCAATGAAACTGTCATAGATCACAGAAAAGGTGGCAGAGGTGGTATGCCAATAAACATTACCTACAACATTCAAGCCTTTGATTCAAGAGATACACTTCAAGCAATTACAGAAAATGCACCAACTATATCTGCCATAATAGAAAGTGAATTTAATAAAAGAGGAAGGCGAGGTTTTGTAACATGAGTGGCAGTTTTCCAACATCACCAGCGGCAAGTAGCGTAAATATTAAATCTATAGAGCCTACTTTAGTTTCTGTTACACAAAATTTAAAAAGACAAGTAAGAAGAAGAGGTGGACAAAGATGGTCATTAGAAGTGGAGTTTCCACCGATGACTAGATCAGAGTTTGCACCTATTTACGCTTTTGCTATGAAGCAACAAGGTCAGTTTGAAACCTTTACTTATGTTCCACCTGTTATAAGCACATCACAAGGCGATACAAGCGAATCTCCTGTAGTTGATGGTGCGGTGTCGGTTGGTGCAAATTCAGCGACTATAGATGGTCTTACAGCTTCAGAATCAGGCATTATAAAAGCTGGTGATTTCTTTAAATTTAGCGGTCATTCAAAAGTATATATGGCTACTGCTGATATGGATGCAGATGGTACAAGTCATGCCACCTTAAATTTTGCACCTAATCTTTTAAATGCAGTTGCTAATGATGAAACCATAGTTTTTTCAGCAGTACCTTTTACTGTTTCTTTTACCGAAGATATTACACAATTTGCTACTGATACTACTGCTTTATTTGGTTTTAGCATGACTTTAATAGAAGTGTTTTAATGAGATGGATAGAGGAAGTACAGGCGCATTTCAAACAGAGATTGTTAAATCTGCAAACAAACCTTTTCATTTAGTAAAATTATCTTTTGATGATGTCAGTTATTTTTTGTCTGATGCTTATATTCCTGTAACTTACGATTCAGATACTTATACACCAACAGGAAGTTTTTTAGCTTTTTCTGATATTGTTGAAACCAATGAAGCCAATATTGAAACCATAAGTATTTCTTTATCAGGAGTTGATACCACATACATAAATTTATTTTTATCAGGTGGTTATTTAGACAGAACAGTACAAATTTACAAAGCATTTTTAGATAGTAACGATGCTTTGGTTTCTGATCCTTTATTAATATTTGATGGCAGATTAAATAATCCTGTAATCAAAGAAGATGTAGAAGCTGGAACAAGTACAGTAGCAGTACAAGCGAGTTCATTATTTGTGGACTTTGACAGAATCAATACAAGATTTACAAATAATGAATCTCAACAAAGTTTCTTTGCTGGTGATACAGGATTTAGATTTAGTTCTGTAGTAGTAAAAGAATTGAATTGGGGAATGACTACAGGTGCTACTGCATCAGGTGGTGGCAGTTCTAGTGTATCAACACAAGGTTCTTCGACATCTCCAATCAATAATACTTCACCAGCGCAAAAAAGTATTTTTAGAGAGATAAGACCAACCAATCCATCATTTAGTTTGCAATCAGGTTCAGTAAGAATACACATCAATTATGCAAATAGAAGCACTTCTAATTTTTCTGTAGGACAACAAGTTAAGATAAATGGTTTTGAATCCAAAACATTTGATGATGGTGAATTTATTTTAAGTTCTGCAATCAATTTTTCAGAAGGTGCTGGAACTCATGCAATCACTTCAATAGATTCAGATGGTTTTGGTTTTACAATTGCAGTACCGAACACAGTAACATCTGTAAAATCAGGAAAGTTTGGCGGTAGTGAAATAACAGTTGATGATGAATTGGTTGCACCTGTATTGATACAAACTACATCAGGCTCTAATTCAATCACAGTCAATGCGGATAACTTTGCCAAAGTAGGAGAAGCAGTTTCTTTCAATTTAGAAACAACATCTGTTGGTGGCATAGCAAGTAGAATCCTTGAGTTAGATCAGAAAATAACTGCAAGAACTACAGATACACTTACAGTTGCAGTAACACAAAAAAATATTATTTTAGCTGATGCTTTAAAAACTACATCAGGCTCAACATCATTGGTTATAGATTTTGCAGAACATAATATTGCTGTCAGCGATTCAATTACTATTTCAGGTGCTACAGCAGTTGGTGGTGTACCAGCTTCCGATATAAACAAAGCACATACTGTTACAGCTATAACAGAAAATACAGTTACAATTGTTGTTTCGACAACAGCAACAAGTACCGCAAGAAGTGGTAGTGATGCAGTTCGTTTAGATGGAAAAATTATTAGAACTAATCCAATAGAAACTACAGCTTCATCTGCAACTGTAAAAGTTCATTATAGAAGTCATGGCTTGGCAAACAGCGATACGATAACTTTGGAAGGCTTGGATGATGTTGGTGGCTTAGATAGAAGTTTATTAAATAAATCACATACTGTAGTTGATGCTTCCAATACAGACTATTTTACAATTACTTTATCTGAAAGTGCTACAGCTTCAGAATTTGGTGGTGGTGGTGATAGTGTTTTAGAAAGACCTGTAAAAGCTACATCAACAGTTAATTATGGTTCATCAGGAAGCAGAATAAATCTACCAACAGAAATACGATGATAGATAAATTAAAAGCAAACAAATACATTGAATCAAAATTGAATGAACCTTTTGCATGGGGTACTAATGATTGCAATACATTTATTGTTGAATACTTTGATAAGGTATTAGGTACAGATTTATTAAAAATAATTTATCAAAAATATTCTACAAAAAAAGGCGCAATCAAATTTCAAAAAGAATTTGCCCAAAGAATATCAGGCAGATGTTTGGAATTAGGCATGAAAGAATATCATCCTAGCAAAGCTATATTTGGCGATATATTGGTTAAGCATAATGAAAATTGGGATTCATGTCATATTTGTATTGGTAGTAAAATGGCATCTGTAGATGAACAAATAGGTACAGCAATTTTGCCAATATCTGATTTTAACGACTTTGATTCTGCATATAGATTTAGTAATGAAAATTAGAAACATAATATTATTTATAACAGCTTTATTTTTTACAGGTAGTATTTTTGCTTTACCAGCATTAGCACCTGTATTTGCTAGTATTGGTGGTGCTGTTGTAGCTTCTCTTGGAATAACTGCCACAGTTGCTACAGGTACATTAATAGCTATTGGTGTAGCTACAGTAGTTGTTGGTGCTTACGCTGGAAGTCAATTACTAGGTGCTATGAGCATGGACTTTCCTGATAATATGTCAGCACAAGCACGTTCAGCTTTAGCGAATCAACAAGGCTCAACAAATCCTTTACCTGTAATTTATGGTAAAAGAAGAGTAGGTGGTACACCAATTTTTTATCATGTATCAGGTGATAATAATGAATTTCTGCATGTGGTTTATGCAATTGCAGAAGGTGAGATACAAGGTGTAAGCCAAGTCTATTTAAACAATGATAAGGTTAATACCACACCTGATCTATATGATACTTCTCTTACAGATGCAGTAAATAGTGTAACTATCAATGAAGGTGAAGGCGGTTTGGTTGGTGGTATATCTGTTTTTGGTATGGAAAATATTCACAAACCAAAGTATGAAGGCATTTTAAAATATGAAATATACAATGGCACAACAACACAAACAGCAGATCAAGATTTAATTTCAGAGACAAGTGGTGCTTGGACATCTTCAGATAGATTACAAGGTGTTGCGTATGCAATTGTAAGGTTCAAGTTTGAACCTGAAGTATTTGGTAATACAGGAATACCACAAGTAAATTTTGATGTAATTGGCAAAAAAACAAGAAGCACAACATCAGGTGGAACTACATACAAAGTATTTAGTAACAATCCAGCAGATTGCATTGAAGATTATTTGACCAATACAATTTATGGTAGATCAATACCAACTTCGCAAATTGATTCAACTTCATTTACTACTGCAAGAAATATTTGTGATACCGAAGTTACAGTAGGTGGCGTAACACAAAAAAAATATACCTGTAATGGCATATTAAATACTAATAATAAAGCCTTAGATAATATTGAAAAACTTCTTACATGTTGTAGAGGTTCTTTAATATTTTCAGGCGGTAAATATAAATTACTTATTGACGATACAGGTACAGCAGTTCAAACTTTTGACGAAGATAATATTGTTGGTGCTTTTGAATTGGCTTTGGGCGGTAAGGAATATAAAGCCAATAAAGTGAGAGCAAACTTCTTTAACAGGAATCGTGATATGCAAGGTGATTTTGCCATTGTCGAAAGTTCAACATTCAAAACAGAAGATAATGGTTTAAGTCTTGAAAGAGCAATTGAACTTCCATTTACAGACCAAATGGAAAGGGCGCAAATGATTTCTACAATTAACATGAAACAATCAAGACAATCATTGGTCTTTAAATTTACATCAACCATTGTTGGACTTAGAGCAGAAATAGGTGATGTAGTTTTTATTTCATTAGAATCTTTAGGATGGAATACACTTAATTCTAATCAGGGCAAAAAGTTTAAGATTATGAAACTTGCTATAAAAAATAATGATGAAGTAGATATTACCGCAAGAGAATATGATGATGATGTTTATGATTTTGGCTTGATACAAGCAGAAGATACTTCACCTAATACCAACTTACCTAATTTTTCATTTGTAGATAAACCAGCAATATCTACACCATCAGAGGAATTGATAGCAATACCACCTACATTATTTAATAGGGTAACTATCAATTGGACACAACCAAATAAATCTTCTGTTGAATCTTATGAGATAGGTATTAACAGATTAAACTCAGTTCGCTTTGCAAATAAACCTAGTTATGATTTTGAAGGCAGAAGTGTTACTGAAAGTTTTACCATTGATAAATTAGAAGAAGGTCAATATTTTGTAGCTGTAAGAGCAAAAAACAGGCTAGGAGTTTATTCTGATTTTGCTACTGAGATATTTGAAGTAAAAAACTTTTCTACTCTACCAGTAGTCAATACACCAGCTATAAATTTTGTAACAGAAGAATTATTTACTACAACACAGGGTTCAGGTGTAAAAGCAAAAGCCATACTTACTTTTGGAACTTCAGTAAACACAGAATGGGAAGATTTAGGAGTTACCATAGATCATTATGATGTTGAGTTTAAAAAGTCTACAGAAGCATCTTTTCAAGGTGCTGGAACATCGCAAGGTACTAACTTTGAATTCTTCGATATTGAACCAGCTTTGTATGAATTTAGAGTAAGAGCAGTAAATACTGTTGGTGTAGCATCAGAATTTTCATCTACTACACAAAGAATCTATGGACTAACCGCAGTACCTTCTGATGTAAGCAATTTATTTTTAAGAGCAGATTCTAATACTGCAACTTTGAGTTGGACACCAACTACAGACTTAGATGTTAAGATTGGTGGCTTTTATGAAATAAGACATAATTCATTGACATCAGGTGCAGTTTGGGCGCAATCAACACAAATAGGCGAAGCTGTATCAGGTATTGCAAATTCAACAGAAGTGCCATTGTTAGTTGGCACTTATCTAATCAAAGCTGTTGATTCTACAGGCGTTAAATCTGCTAATGCGACAACAGTTGTTAATACAGTTACACCTGATTTATTTCAATCTACACAATTTTTAACAAGGACAGAAAATCCATCTTTTGCTGGAACTAAGTCTAACTTAGTTGTTGTAGATGATAAATTAAAACTAGAAGCAGATACTTTGTTTGACTCGTTAGGATTAATTGATGAAGTTGGTTTGATTGATGCCGCTGGTGGGGTAGATTTATCAGGTACTTATGATTTTGCAAATGTTATTGACACAGGTATTGCGGCGGCTTCTTACCGATTGAGTTCTGCATTTGCTTTTACCACTAATTCCACATCAGACTTTATAGATACACGTTCAGGAAATGTTGATGATTATGAATCTTTTGATTTAAATACTTATGATGATGTAGAAGTTCAATTGCAAATAGCAACAACCAATGATGATCCTAGTGGTTCGCCAACATTTAGTGATTTCCAAAACTTTAGAATCGGTAATTACTTTGGTCGTGCTTTTAAATTTAGATTACAAGTAACATCAGGTGATATAACACACCAAGTTTATATCACATCCTTGTCTGCAACTTTAGAAGCGTTTCAAAAGTTTGATACACAACAATTAACATCAAGCACAAGTGCTTTAGGTGTTACTTTTGGTGAGGGATTTTTAGTTACTCCAAAAATTGCTGTTACTGCACAGAATATGGCAAGTGGAGATTTTTACGAAATAACAAGTGTGTCCAGCACAGGTTTTACAATTACTTTCAAGAACAGTAGTGGTACAATTGTCGCTAGAACATTTGACTATATAGCAAGAGGTTTTTAATGGCTCAACACGATTACGATATAGCTAACCAATCAGGTGCAAACTTTAGAGCAGACTTGAATAATGCTTTAGATGCTATTGTATCTAACAACTCAGGTTCATCAGAACCATCTACTACATTTGCTTATGAATGGTGGATTGATACATCTGCTAATGTATTGAAGCTTAGAAATTCTGCCAACAATGCTTGGATTACTTTGCCTTTATCAATCACAGCAGATAATTCAACATCAGGTGGTTTGACAGTTAATGGTAATTTAAGCACTACAGGAACTTTAGATGTAAATGGTGGCGAAGTAATTTTAGATGCTGATGCTGATACGTCAATAACCGCAGATACAGATGACCAAATAGATTTTAGAGTAGGTGCTGTTGATGTAATGACTCTGACAAATAGTCATTTAGTCTTAAAAGGAACAACTCCAAAAATAACAATAGGTGATGGTGGTGCAGAAGATACAGCATTAATATTTGATGGAAATGCACAAGATTTTTATATTGGTCTAGATGATACTGATGATTTTCTAAAAATTGGTACAGGCTCGACCATTGGCACAAATACTTTAGTTACTATTGAAAATGGTGGAAATGTAGGTATAAATTGCGATCCTGTCGGAACTTTTCAAATAAAAACTCAAGCTGATGGTAATGCAGCATTTCAAAACTCAACGTCTGTTACTGGTGGTGTAAAAATAAACTGTTTTAATGATGCGGCAAATGCTAGTTCACCTTTTGAAATAGATGGTTCTAGTTTGCAATTCAATATTGCCTCAACTGAAAAAATGAGGTTAAGTTCGTCAGGTTTTCTCGGTATTGGACTTACAGCACCACAACACGAAATATCAGTTGGAAGCACATCAAGCGCCGATGCTTCTGTAAGTATAAATGGTGGTACAAGTTCTTTTCCTCAAGTGAGATTTAACCGCACTTCTGCTGAAAGTGGAGAAGGTAGAATATTTTATGATTGTTCAAATAATGCTTTAGCTTTTATGGCTAATGGCGTAGAGGGATTAAGGTTATTATCAACAGGTTCTTTTTTAGTAGGCAAAACATCTGACAGTTTTGGTGCAACAGGTGGCAGAATTAGTTCAGGTGGTTCAATGACTTTGACTGCCAATGGAAATGAATTAATGAACCTTAACAGATTAACAAATGATGGCGCTTTAATTTATTTTTCAAGAGATAGTAGTATCATTGGAACTATAAGTGTTTCTAGTGGGTTTGTAACTTATGGAAATTTTATGGGTTCTCACTATACTGAAACAGCAGAAAATGAAATACTTTTAGGAACTGTAATGGAATTTACAGGTGATTTAGTAGAAGATAAATTTACTACAGGAAAGCATCTTTCTAAAGCAAAAATATCAGACTCAGAAGAATCTAAAAATGTTTATGGTGTTTATTTTGCAAATCACGAAGATGAAACAGGTGAATTAATATCAAGTTTAGGCGCTTCTTTTTGCAGAATAAACAAAGATGTAACAGTTGAGATAGGTGACTTACTTGTTTCCAATGGTGATGGTACTGCTAAAGTACAAGATGATGATTTAATAAAAAGCAAAACAATAGGAAAAGTAACATCAACTCAAAAAAGAGATATTTATGATGATGGCAGTTATACAATTCCTGTAGTTTTATATTGTGGATAGAGGTTATTATGGCAATAAATTATACTTGGGATTGTAAAACTGTAGATGTAAAAACCATTGATGGCAATGAAGATACTGTCTTTAATGTGCATTGGCGATTAACAGGAACAGATGATGCCAATAACGATGCTGATGGTAATGCACAAACTGCTACTTTATATGGCACACAAGTTTTAGACACTTCTGATCTTTCTAGCTTTACTGCTTTTACTAATCTAACAATTGAACAGGTAACAAATTGGACAAGAGATGCTATGGGAGAAGATAAAGTTACAGAATTAAAATCTAATGTAAGCAATGAAATAGCAGAATTAGTAACACCAACACAAGAAACAAAAACAATAGGAGAATAATATGTCAGATATACAAGTTAGAAACGATAATGGCGAGGTTGAAGAATACAACAAAGAAGATATGACCGATGAACAAAGAAGTTTATTCGATGATCTTTTAGCCTTGCAACAAAGATGTGTAGAGATTGAACCAATGGCTAGAGAATTTGCCGACAAAAAACAATTGGTTGATCTGAAATCAAAGTCTTTATTAGAAAGCCTTAGAGGTATAGGAAATGCCGAGAAAGAAAGCGACAGCGAAACCAAGACAATCGACTAAAAAGCCAACTGTTGAACAGGTAGCTAACTCTTTAGATAGACATGAAAGAGTTTGCGAACAGAAATGGAAAGAAAATTTTCGCAGATTAGATTCTATTGAATCGGATATAAATTTACAAAATACTAGATTATGGCAGATAGCTGGTATTGTTATCACGCTTCTAACATCTTTGGTTATCAATGCCTTCTTCATGTGAAATGAACATTGAAGAATATTATGTTGAAATCTCAATATTTATAGCAAGTGTCTTAGGCGGTCTTGCTCTAAAAGATTATTCAGTATCTTTTATCAAAGGTCTTAAATTCAAACTTAACTCACAATTCAACGAAGGCGATAAGGTCTTATTAGATGGCGAACAAGCCATGATAATAAAAATAGGTATGGGTACTACTGTCTTTGGTGTTTATGGTCGTGATGGCTATACATGGCGGTATATCAGCAATACCAAGATAGAATCCCTTAAATTAGAA
>LUMT01000411.1_pt1 | contig 17440 bp, 13 predicted proteins | sample 729741 | NCBI WGS metagenome assembly LUMT01 (sample SAMN03860299, study PRJNA289734) | marine metagenome | biome: seawater column; feature: ocean; material: water; isolation source: Red Sea water column Station 192 - depth 50m | place: Saudi Arabia: Red Sea | collected 2011-10-15 | depth 50 m
CTATGATGGAAAGCACAAAAGTAGCAATTAATGGGTTCGGAACGATAGGTAAGCGAGTAGCAGATGCGGTAGACGCACAAGATGATATGGAAGTGGTTGGAGTTACCAAGACTGGTCCCAGCTTCGGTTGTGAACTGGCAATAAAGAAAGGCTTCCCACTTTACTGCACGTTCGATGATAAAGAAAGAATATCCCTCTTCGAGAAAAAGGGGTACAGTTGTTCTGGAGGGCTTTCCGATTTGCTTTCGATTGCGGATGTGGTTGTTGATTGCGCTCCTGGTAAATTGGGAGCTGAGAACTTAGAGAAATATCGCTCTGCAGGAGTAAAATATATTTTTCAAGGAGGAGAAAAACACACTCTGACCGGTCTCTCTTACACCTCTTCCGCTAATCACAAGGAAAATTTGAATGCAAAGGGCACGAGAGTAGTTTCTTGTAATACAACTGGCCTGTCTAGAACACTTGTGCCGCTATTCGAGCACTGTGGCTCGTTGAAAGTTGAGTGTACAATGGTGAGGCGTTCGGCTGATCCGGGGGACTCTGGCAAGGGTCCGATTAATGCTATAAAACCCGTTCTCAAAGTTCCTAGCCATCATGGGCCAGATGTCATGACGGTAAAACCCGAGATTGAGATAAACAGCCTTGCCGTCGCAGTCCCCACCACAATAATGCACGTTCACTGTATTATTGCAGATTTGCCAAAGGGCCACGGCCTATCTACAGAGTCAATAATCGAAATGTGGTCGAACACTCCCAGGGTGATCATCATGAATGGTGCCGATGATCGAATCCCCACTACCGCAGAGGTGATGGAGATGGCCAGAGATATAGGTAGGAAGTGGGGAGACTTGCATGAAATATTCGTTTGGGAGGACGGCGTGAAACTCGTGGGAGACCGGCTATATTACTTTCAAGCCATACACCAAGAGAGTGACGTAATCCCGGAGAATGTAGATTGCATCAGGGCACTAATGGGTATTGAAGAAGACTGGACGAAATCTGTCGAAAAGACCGATTCAGCCATCAGTACTTACTATTCTACATGAAATGTGTGGCTTGCTCGGAAATAGTCAATAGTCAAAAGAGGCCCTAGCCTCCGAAAATCGAATGGCTTCTTCAAAATCAATTTACTTTGCAGTTTTATTGATTTTGCTCTCACCCATTTCTTCTACGATTTCGATGGAAACTATTGACGAGGAAAGGGCACAATCTATGTCCTATCCTACAATAGAAAATAATTGGGTAGTTCTCCATAATCCATCGATGGGTGATCATCCAATTAGTGAAACTTCTGGACTAATACACTCGCCATTCGGAAAATTCGATCCTCTGACAGAATCGCCACCAGCAGGACCATGGGAAAAGCTTGGCCTATCCGAATACAATGATGGAAGGCTATTCATCGTACAGTCACAGAGCTCCGATTTACAGGAACTGGAGGACTCGTTAAAATTACTGGGAATACAGATTATTGATCATTTTCCTGATGATTCCGTCCTCATTAGCATTGAGCCATGGAGAACAGGCGACCAAATTGACACCATCCAGGAATGGAATCATGTTAGGTGGGCCGGTCAGTTTCCTGCGACCTGGAAGATTTCCAATTCACTGTACCCGTTAATGGATCTCGACGGCACCCTAGTCGACCTCGATATCACACCTTCTCCATCTAACTCTCCCGACGACCTATCGAACCTCAAAAGGGAACTTTTTGAGAAAACGGGAGAATTACATCTGCAGTCTCACTGTGACAAATATCTATGTAAGGTAAAATCCGCTAAAACATCTCTAATCTCCTCTCTTGCTACCGATTTCCGCGTTCTAAGGGTGGAGATGGGTCCGGTTCTGACAATACACAATTCAAATGCTAGCATAATCTCGGGAGTGGACTATGCAAGATCACTATCTGAATTAGATTTACGTGGAGAGGGAGAAGTCATAGGCATTTCAGACACGGGTCTTGACGTAGATCACGGTGACTTCGGCAATCGTCTCCGAAATCCGATCTACAACCTATTTGGCCCAGATAGCTCCGGTGCCGACTCAAATACTGGCCACGGCACCCATGTTACCGCCACTCTTCTGGGGGACGGGTCGGGAGACTCAAATTCTACGGGTATTGTCCCCGAGTCTACATTTCATTTCTACCAATTAGAAGTGGATAGTTCTGGAATACTCGCGCGGTGGGGTTCCCTGTACGATATGTTCGAACACTCCTTCCTGAACGATGCAAATATCCACACAAACAGTTGGGGTAGCGAAAACCTGGTCGGCGAGTACACTTCCGATTCCAGATCAATTGATTTATTCGCTAACGACTATCCAGAAATGTTAGTTATTTTCTCATCGGGGGATATGGCAAACTCGGGTGTCGCGTCTCCGAGCACGGCAAAGAATTCTCTCACTGTTGGTGCTTCCACAACAGGTGCATTCGGTTCTGAACCCGCAGGCCAGGTCTCCGACGAATCATCATCAGGACCTACTTCCGATGGCCGAATAAAGCCTGAATTGGTTGCACCAGGTGTTATGATTTGCTCTGCTAGAGCACAAGAGGCCGGCCTAACTGCCGGAGGTAGTTGCTCAGAGTCGATGCATACAGATGGAACAACTCCACTCTACATGACCCTCAGCGGGTCTTCTATGGCTACTCCGGTGGTGGCAGGTGCTTCAGCAATGGTCCGACAGTTCCTGAGAGAGGAAGTCGGACTAACGTCCCCAAACTCTGATTTGATTAGAGCAATACTCGTAAACGGTGCCGAAGATATTGGAGAATTAGATGTCCCAAACTCGCAAGAAGGTTGGGGGCAACTAAACACCTCAAACAGTATTTTCCCCCAAAGCAACGGCATAAACCAAACGCTATTTTTGGATCAGGATAGAAATCTCCTACCTGGTCATAGTTTCATCTATACCTTCGAAGTTTCCGGGAATAACGCGCTTGATGCCACTCTGTCTTGGAACGACAGGGAAGGGTCCGCATCAGCAGACCAGAATACAAGTCGGCTAGTAAACGATCTAGACTTAGTAGTAACCTCGCCTTCGGGAGAGCAGTTCAACGGTAACGACTTCGCAAGCGGATTTAGTCAATCAACTGGCAATATCGACATTTTGAACAATCTAGAGAGGGTCAGAATCGCATCTACTGAATCAGGAATTTGGACAGTCAAGATAGGGCATTCAGGAGGATTCTCCCAAGACTACTCACTGGTTGTTTCTTCTAATGCAATCGAATTGCAAGAGGCTGACTTAACAGTAGTTCCCAATTCCATATTCAGTTCGGAAACCAGCCCTCTTAAGGGGGACACAATTTCAATGCAACTTTCCTGGATAAATCAGGCTGCAGCTCCAACTGGACAGTATTCAATATCTCTTGAAGATGTGACCGATGGAAACGAAATAGGGACATACTCAATGCCCTCATTACCTGGGGGGCAGATAGAGACCTTCTCTGTTTACCACTCCTTCCAGTCGACCGGGACTCACTTGGTCAGACTAACCCTAGATTACCTTTCACAAGTTGATGAATTGAACGACGAGACCATCGGGACGAATAACAACATCTTCGATCTAGAATTCAACGTTACAGAGATTGGTGTAAGAATCATACCCCTAATGGCCGATGGGTCTTATCCTACTGATTTCGTCGAGTCTCAGTCTGCTAGGAATAGGGACATCAACCCCAGCACTGAGAGCTGGGCAAACTTCCAATTGGAGTTAGTTAACGAAGGAACTTCGGAAACCACCGTGGAACTTTCGATTTCTGCGGTCCAGGAAATAGGAGATTCAGGAATCATGTCGTCTCCTCAGGATGAGTGGTCCGAGACCCTTAGCGATTCAGGACCATGGGTTCTGTCTCCATCGGGAGAGTCTGGAGACAGAGTGCTAATTTCTCTTAATTTAACAGACGAAGATGCCGACGTAGAGAGTAGATTCGCACTTCCCGGCCATTTCGTGACTGACCTGATTCTATACGACAAGATGGCACCAACAATTTCGCATTCTGTTCGACTTTCTGTCGATATAGACCGGGTCGAGGGACTCTTCACTGTTCCTGCTGGGACAGATGATCTAGGGGCTGAACCAAACGAATTCGCGCTTTTCACACTCTCAGTTAGGAACATAGGAAATGGCCCCACTGAATACGGAATTACCTGTGAAACAGAAGATAGATGGATTGTTCACGTAGGAAGCAGCCAGGTTCCCGAAGTAACAATTGGTCCGCTCAGCAGGCTCCAATTCGTTCCTGTCCCGATTCGCGTAAAGGTCCCCCCAGCCTCTTCTGGTATCCTCGCAGGAGCTACAAATCTAGTGACCTGCATCACAACTTCGGTTAATGATCCAAATCTGCAAACTACGGAGACAGCCACAGTCGAAGTTCTAGAGAGCAGGGCATTCTCAACCCAGATTTCAGATATGGAAGGAAACGAATTAGGGCCCGTAGCCATAACTGAATCTCGTGCAGTACAAAATGGAGACACAATTTCTACAATACTGACAATTTCCAACAGGGGAAATATTCCACTAAATTTCGAAGTAAGGGCACTATCATCTAGAAATACTTGGCCAATGCAGGTTTATCTGTACGACGAGGACCCTCCATTGGGAGAGGTCACAACAATACAAACAGATATCGATCCGAGTTCAGAATCTAAAATAATTATCAGGACTATTGTCCCCCTAGCTTCAGTAAAAGGTGACAGAAACACCGTGACTGTCAAGACTACTTTAGACGACAATATCGTCACTAATGCGACGGTCCTAGAAGTGAAAGAAATCACAACTCTGGACATACGGGCTGAAGAAGGATTCTCAATATCTTTGGGTAGGGATGGGAATGCCAATATTTTCTTGCACAATTCCGGAAACGTACCACTGCTGATTGAACTCACACTAGGAACTCTTCCTGAGGGTTGGTCCGGAGGATTCCTGACAGGAAGCACTTTCTCCATGGAAATGAATCGGGATTCTGTAGTCAATGTCGCCCTACAGTTACCTAGCGGCACCCCTCCAGGAAATCTGTCGAATAAGGTTCCAGTAATAATTAAGTCCACATCACCTAGCCTCTCCACTGAAACAATCACATTAGATTTGGATGTAACAGTTCTACCCTCAGTTTGGCTGGAAATTCAATCTGAGACCCCCAGCATTCAGGGAATTGCCGAGGGGGAGGAAACAACTCTGGTATTGGAAGTGCAAAACAAGGGTAACACCGAATCCCCGATATTAATGAATCATGAAGAACTCGACGGTTGGACCGTAAAATACCAATGGCCAGCAGAGGAATTAGCTCCAGGGGAAAATTACGAAATTACAATCTCAATAACCCCTAGAAAATCGGCAGAGGACGGACTCACTCAATTGCGATTCTATGCCAACTCAACATCTCAGGACAGCATGGCAACTTTGACTAACTCGTCTTTTGTTTTTGATGTCAGCAAATCCAAATCCTCCAATCAAGGGGGCATATCTGGATTGTTCGAAACTTTAGGCCTACCAGCTTGGACTCTAGCAGTACTGTTCGTGGTTGCATTGGGTGCGCTAATCTCACTTGGGATTAGGGCCAGACAGGAATTCTCCCCAGTTGATTCGGATGAAGAACTGATTCCTCGAGGATCAGCCCTCCAGGCAGGGACAAAGGAAGAAAGAAGAGCGGCTGCTCTCGATACCTACACAACAGGGGACGTAGTTACCGGGGGGGTCTCGGAGTCAGAAATCAATGAAACGCTTCAGGCAACTGTCCCCACTCTCCCCACTCACCAAGTTCCCGAAGGAGCAATGCCGTTACCAATCACCGGACTTCCAGATGGGTGGTCAATGGAGCAATGGGCAGCATATGGGCATCTTTGGTGGGAACAGAACGGTCCCTGAGCCGGTTCATTTTTCTGTAACTTCTCGCGCCGTAAATTCATGAGAGGATCAATAGTATTGTTTGGACCTCCCGGAGCGGGCAAGGGGACTCAGGCAGATAAAATCGTACAATTGACTGGCAAGCCTCAGGTTTCAACCGGGGATATGCTTAGATTGGCCAAGACAGAATGTATGAATCTGATGCCAGGAATGGGGTCTTATTCGATGGGTTTCCGCGGACAATTCCTCAAGCAGAGGCCCTTGAATCGATTACTGAGGTATCGGCCGTCATCTCCATAGAGGTTCCAGATGAAGACATAGTAAACAGGATTGTAGGCAGGAGGATGGACCCTGAAAACGGTGAAATCTACCATATCACTTTCAAACCCCCTCCTAGTGAAATCGCACACCGTCTTGTCCAGAGGAAGGACGACAACGAGGAAACAGTGAGGATGCGGCTATCATCCTACCACGAACAAACAAAGCCACTTGGCGATTGGTACATGGAAAAACGAATACTACACGCCGTAGAAGGGACTGGGTCAATTGAAGAAGTGGCACGATCCATTTCCAAGATATTGACTTATCTTTGAGGTCGAAAAAATGGCCAGACGGAGTCGAAGAATTAGGCCCAATAAAAGTGAACAAGCCAAGGAATCCGTGGATTTCCTAGAGAAAATATTCGAACGATCTCTACCTAACGATTCGCAAACCTCCGATACGGCCGCTAAGCACATACTGGCTGTCGGGAAGAAACACGGAAAAAGACCAAGACGTAGTGTAAAAAAAATGATTTGCCGGTCTTGTAAGAAATCTCTATTGCCAGGACAAACATCTAGGATTAGAGTGACATCAAAAGTTATTTTCAGAACATGCCTTAGGTGTGGGCGAGTGAATCGCGAGATTCTGAGTATTAATGGTGATAAACAATGAAGAAACGACCACTGTCAAATCTCCTTAAATTGGCCAAAAGCGAGTCGTTGCGAGTCTCCATTAGAATCGGAAAAGATGGAGTTAATACCAGTTTGATTTCTGAATTAGAGAACCAACTGGAAAAAAGGACTGTCGTTAAGCTCAAGATAAACAAAGGAATGGCACCGAATAAGGAGGATAGAAAACAGATTTTCACCAGAATAGCGGATGAATCTAACTCTTCTGTGATATTTCAAAGAGGCAATGTTGCAGTCTTTTGTAAGGCCGGTGGCCAGTAGCGTTCATATCCTCGATATCAGAGGGGCATACAATGAACATCTTCAGTATAGCGAGAAGTCGCATTACTTCGGCGACCTATGCCATAATTTTGTTAATCATTTTCCTACCATCTGTAATGGCTGCATCCTCTAGCTCTGGAATATGGGAGCCGCCAGAGATGCCCAGCTGGGCAGTGCCTGCATCTTTCGCTATTCTAATCGCGGTCTACACACTGATTATTTTCGAGGTCGTCCACAGAGCCCTTGCTGCAGCTCTAGGAGGGATAGCGGCTGTTGTAACCCTACACGTCGTTGGTGATGGGCCCGACCTGGGAACTATTGTTACCTGGATCGATGAGGAAACAATCGGTTTATTGATCGGTATGATGGTAATAGTCGACATACTGGGGAAAACAGGGGTTTTCGAGTGGGCTGCCGTGCAAGCTTATGCTCTCAGTGGAGGTTCCATATGGCGGCTTTCGGTCATACTGTGTACGATAACAGCGGTGTTTTCCGCCTTCCTTGACAACGTAACGACAATTTTGCTAATCGTTCCGGTTACCATACAGATTGCCAAGGTTCTGGACTTAGAACCCGTGCCACTCATTATCGCAGAAGTAATGTTTTCGAACATTGGGGGAGCAGCAACACAAATCGGGGATCCTCCAAACATCATAATCGGCGCCCAGCTATCTACACAGGCTCTATCTGGAACCGGCTTAGCAGATCAGGGCATCACGTTCCTTGATTTCATCGTCCATGTCGGACCAGCTGTGGTAATCGCGATGGCTCCTTCCTTCTGGTTGCTATCTAAGTTGGAGTCCGATGGACTATCGGGAGAGAAACATCGGAACGTGGATTTACTGAGGCTCAGGTATGGAATAAAGGATGAAAAATTGCTAAAGAAATCAGGTGCGATTTTGGCATTAGTCATCATAGCATTCTTCGCGCACTCCGCATTCCATCACCCATTACTTACAGTCGCTACAATAGCCTTAGGGGGCGCAGTTCTGATGCTTCTGGTAACCTCGCCTCACCATGTAGAGGAACAATTAGATGGAGTCGAATGGACAACAATAATTTTCTTTGCTGGATTATTTATCATGATCCACGGTCTTGAAAACATGGGGATGATTGACACTATAGCAGACGGAATTTCAGATACGATAAAGGGAGCCTCAGAGGAAAACAGACTGATGATTTCCGTACTTCTGTTACTATGGGTGTCCGCCATCGCTTCTGCTTTTATTGATAACATACCGTATACGGCTACTATGGTACCTGTGGTAATCAAGCTAGCAGAAGATCCAGAATTAGGCCTGCAACTGGGGCCTCTTGCATGGGCATTGGCACTGGGAGCCTGCTTGGGTGGAAACGGCACCATAATCGGGGCTTCTGCAAACGTTGTTGCTGCTGGACTCGCGGAGGAGTCTGGTCATGACATATCTTTCAATAGATTCTTCAAAACAGGTTATCCGATAATGCTTCTGAGTGTAGCACTGGCGACAGTTTACTGCATTGTCAGGTACGCAATTCAATGGGATAATGGACTCATTCCGGCGACTATCATTGGAGTGATGATGTTGGCATCTTTATCCCTAACTCCAATGATATACGGGCCACCGCCAAGAGAGTCGAAGATTGATTATGAGTTGGAGTGATTAGATGGGAGATCGAATAACCATTACATGCGATGTTTGTGGGATAGAACTTCCTCAAATCGGAATATGTCACGCTTGCGGCCATAATCAAAAAACTACTGAAAATCAAGAAGATGACATCAGATACGAAGAGTTTGACTTGCCATATGGCATTGAGTTTGCTCCTCCAGCACTAAAAGAAATACGCATACCATATGGAATAAATCACGCCCCACAACTGTAAAATTCCGTTAGTTTGTACTGTTGTTCTGCTTTGTCCGATGTGGCTAGTCTCCCGTCTTGTTCAAATACCATAGGTTGGTCGGAAGCTTGCATTGTGCGCTCTGATAGATTGCCTATCAGGGTAAGTGGTTGAGGCTGCTGCGCCCTGCGGGGAGACGTAGTGGCCCGAGAAACCAGAATTGATATGCCTGGACACCAGAGGCCTCACATTAGTGAGTACAATAAGAAATAATGATGCTACAACCCAATTGGGGGATGGCTCGGCTCGAGAGCCGACGAAGGTCGTGACAAGCTGCGATAAGTCGCGGGGAGAGGCATGAATCTCTTTGATCCGCGAATTGCCGAATTGGACCTCCTGACAACAGTCATTCCTCGTATTTTACGTAGGAAGGGGAACCCCCCGAACTGAAGCATCTCAGTAGGGGGAGGAAAAGAAATCAATAGAAATTCCGTGAGTAGTGGCGAATGAAAACGGAATAGGACAAACCGAATCTCCTTGGGAAACCTTGGAGAGATGTGGAGTATGGACACTTGTTGCCTAAGTCCGTGAAGTAGAAGTCGTCCTGGAACGGCGCACCATAGAGGGTGAAAGTCCCGTATACGAACCGGATATGGCCATGAAGTGGATCCTGAGTAGCGTGCGTTGGATATCGCGCGTGAATGTGGGAGGCAGAGACTTCCAATCCTAAATACTACTCGAGACCGATAGTTGACAAGTAGCGTGAGCGAAAGCTGAAAAGTATCCTTAGCGGGATGTGAAAAGAACCTGAAACCAATTGGGAACAAGCTGAATAGGCGTGAAAGCGAAGATATGAGCAGCGTCTATTCGTGCGTTTCGAAAAATGCCCCTGGGAGTTCTGATCATTGGCGAGGTTAAGCAGTAGATCTGCGTAGCCGTAGGGAAACCGAATAGTCCGCAGCCGTAAGGCGAGGGACTGGGTGTGCTCGCCCGGAGTCAATGGTGGGAGACCTGAAGCCCGTCGATCTATGCCTGACCAGATTGAAGCCCGGTGAAAACTGGGTGGAGGATCAAACCGTTGCTGATGTGCAAATCGCTCGGATGAGTTTGGTATAGGGGTGAAAGTCCAATCGAGATGGGCAATAGCAGGTTCCGCGCGAGACTACTCGTAGGTAGATCTCTGTGAAGGTAGAATGCGATGTAGAGCACTGATTGTATGTTTAGGGGGAGCAATCCCTCGGCACGCTGTCAAACTCCGAAGTTGTGTTCGCCGTAGAAGCAGGGAGTGAGCCACGGTGGGTAAGCTACCGTGACGAAAGGTGAATAAACCAGCTCAGCGTTAAGGTCCCAAAATTTCAGTTAAGTGTTAATCACAAACGGCGTCCGTGGCCGAAGACAACCAGAAGGTGGGCTTAGAAGCAGCCATCCTTGAAAGAGTTCGTAACAGATCACTGGTCAAGCTTGCGGGCCCGTAAAATGGACGGGGCTCAAACTGAATACCGATACGCTGACCCTCCGAAAGGAGATGGGGTAGCGCGGCGATGTGCTCGGGTAGAAGCGAGGTCGTAAGGTCTCGTGGACCGTGTACATATGAGAATCCAGGGAAGAGTAGCAGCATAGTGTGGTGAGAATCCGCACCACCGAAGGGGTAAGGGTTCCTCGGCAATGTTTTTCAGCCGAGGGTTAGCCGGTCCTAAGGGCATTCTTAACCGAAATGTCCGAATGGGAAATGCGTTAATATTCGTATGCCCCTCTACAATATATGGTGACGGCTCGGGCTAGTTCGTGCATTCCTGTCATGGGATGTCGAAGCGTTCGATAACCGATCTGAGAACCGTCATGGTGAGAAGATTGGGAAGGCGTGAGCAAAAGACGAATGATGCCTGGGTCCCATGAAAAGCCGTAGAGGTGACCGTACCTAGAACTGACACAGGTACCCAAGGTGAGTAGCCTAAGGTGTGACGGGCAAAGTACCGCGAAGGAACTCGGCAAAATCGCTCTGTAACTTCGGGAGAAGGAGTGCCAGCTTAGAGATAAGCTGGTCGCAGTGACCAGAGGACTCCGACTGTTTAATAAAAACATAGGCGACTGCTAGATCGAAAGGTTGTGTATAGTCGCTGAATCCTGCTCAGTGCTGGTATCTGAAATCGGGTTACAACCTGACGAAGGACCGGTAAACAGCGGGGGTAACTATGACCCTCTTAAGGTAGCGTAATACCTTGTCGCTTAATTGGCGACTTGCATGAATGGCACAACGAGAGTCCTACTGTCTCCGCGGTACGTCCGGCGAAATTGACATTACTGGCGCACAGTCCAGTAACCTCAACCTGCAAGCGAAGACCCCGTAGAGCTTTACTGCAGCCTGGCGTTGTGCAGTCGCACATTACGTGCTGAGTAGACGGGAGACGCTAATCCTCGGGACGCCAGTTCCGAGAGTAGTCATCCATAGAGACACCGTCCTTAGTGTGTAACTGTACTAACTCTTCATGAGAACACCGCTTGGTGGGCAGTTTGGGTGGGGCGCCACGCGCTCGAAAAAATAACAAGCGTGCCCAAAGGTCAGCTTAGGTGGTTCAGTCTCCACCGTGAAATGTAAGGGTAAAAGCTGGCTTGACGTGGATCGGCAAAATAACGATCGACGATGCGAAAGCAGGGCCTATCGAACCAATGTACCTCATTTCTGGGGGTCATTGATAACAGAAAAGTTACCTCGGGGATAATTGAGTTGTCACCAGCAAGAGCACATATCGACCTGGTGGCTTGCTACTTCGATGTCGTCTCTTCCCAACCTCCTGGTGCAGCAGCTGGGAAGGGTGGGGTTGTTCGCCCATTAAAGGGGATCGTGAGATGGGTTTAGACCGTCGTGAGACAGGTTTGTTGCTTTGTGGTTGAGGCGTATTGATGCGTGATCGGAAGGGCCCTTTAGTACGAGAGGAACGAGGGCTCGGGGCCACTAGTTTACCAGTTGTCCGGCAGGGCAATGCTGGGTAGCCACGCCCTATGTGGATAAGAGCTGAAAGCATCTAAGCTCGAAGTCATCCGAAAGACGACGCATCTCAGGGGACTCGTAGAAGACGAGTTTGATAGACAGCGGGTGTAAGTACCGAGGTTCGCCGAGGTATTCAGCCCAGCTGCACTAACCCCCCGAGCATCTAAATTTCGAGATACACACTACATGTGAGTCTCTGTCCAAAAGAGCATATCAATTCACATTCGAAGGAAGAGTTGTGCACGGCCATAGCGGAGGGGCCCTACCCGGTCCCATATCGAACCCGGAAGTCAAGCCCTCCTGCGTCGGTTCCGGTACTGTGGTGCGAAAGCCCACGGGAAAGACCGTCGCTGTGCCACTCTCCTTCACCTCCCCGCAACAAAATTTTAACCGTAGACGTAGTAAATTCAGGTGTCAATATGCCAATTTCAACCGGCGATATACTCGGGCACTCCCAGGTTGGAGTTTACTTAAGTGTCGTCGGTGACGTTCTATTTATGCCCAGTACATTGGAAGACGAGATTGCAAATGAGATTGAGTCATCATTTGATATGGAATCTCATAGGATTACAATCGGCGGATCCGCCCTCCTAGGGAGCCTGATTCGGGGAAATAAGAAGGGAGTGGCAGTGGCAGATATTGCAACACAGGATGATTTGGACGAATTATCCAGTTTCGGAGATGTGGTAATTTTGGAAAGCGGAGTCAATGCCGCCGGGAATCTAATCGAATGTAATGACAAAGGAGCCATAGTAAGCCCGACAATCCCTATTGCTGGAGCGGAGATGATTTCTGACGTGTTATCCGTGACAGCAATTCGCTCCCAGGTTGCAGGTCATGGAACAGTTGGAAGCATGATGGTGGCTAACAACAACGGAGTCCTGATTCATCCAGACGTTAAGAGTGCAGAAGCCGAGGCGATAGAGCAAGCAATGCAGGCTCCTGTTATGGTCGGAACCGTGACCTTCGGCTCCCCGTTCGTCGGCGCTGGATGCTGTGCTAGCGATACACACGCGTTGGTTGGCTCAGGCTCAACCGGTCCGGAACTAAATCGGATTGAGGATGCACTGGGGCTCATTTAGAGAATACAGAGTAGTCAACATTATTCTTATCAATCGAAGAAACAACCTCTGGCATTGGGTATTTCAGACCAGTCGCCGTGTTGAAAAGGACTACAGAATCTTTCGTTGAGACTGAGCCAGTCTTGATACATTCCCTGTACGCGGCTATTACAGCAGCACCCTCTGGGCATAGTAGGAGTCCTTCCGTCCTCCCAACTTTCTCTTGTATTTCCAAAGTCTCTTCGTCAGACACCGCCATCGCTAATCCTCCTGATGATCTTACAGCGTCTAAGATCAGGAAGTCACCGAGAGCGGATGGTACTCTAATGCCAGAGGAGATCGTCTCCGCATTTTCCCAGAACGATGCGAATTCACTCCCCTCTTCCCATGCCTTGACTATTGGCGCGCATCCTGTCGACTGTACTGATATCATCTTGGGCAATTTACAGTCGATCCACCCGAGCTCTTTCAACTCGTGAAAGCACTTCCACATTCCAATAATTCCAGTCCCCCCTCCCGTGGGGTAGAAGATTACATCAGGAAGATTCCAATTCATCTGCTCAGCGAGCTCAAGTCCCATGGTTTTCTTACCTTCAATCCTATAAGGTTCTTTTAGAGTCGAGACTGCGAACCAGTCTATTTGGTCCATTCCATCAGAGATTATACTTCCACACTCTCCGATTAAACCATTAACAATATGGGTAGAGGCTCCTTGAATCTGTGTCTCCCTTATGTTGATCTCTGGAGTATTGTCCGGACAAAGAACTGTGCAACGTATTCCCGCCCTGGATGCGTAGGCTGCCAAGGCAGATCCCGCATTCCCATTGGTTGGAATTGAAAGATGCTTAATCCCCAGTTCTTTAGCCATTGAGACTGCCATACCAAGTCCTCTAGCCTTGAATGAGCCAGTAGGTAGCCTCGATTCATCTTTGATGAAAACTGATTCAGCCTCGAATCCTAAAATCATAGAGAGATTTTCAAGTCTGATCAGAGGAGTTATTACCTCTCCGAGAGAGACCATGTTCTCCTCAGATGTTACAGGTAGAAGTGGCGAATACCTCCAGAAACCGGGTTTTTTAGATTCTTTAATAGAACTTCTAGTGATCTCCCTAGATAGTCTCTCTAAATCATATTTTACGATTATCGGCTTCCCCATTGTGGATGTCGTGTGGACGATTCCACTAGCAAACCTCTCCCCCGAATATGCGCATTCTAGGTGACTTACGTAACTCCTCATGAATCCCAATGAGTAAGGTGTTCGATGAATATGCCGCTCTAAACCGCAGTCGGAGCAACGTGATCCTCATTTTTTGAACCAGAACTCCTCACTCTGTTCCAGGCTTCTTTCATTAGATTATCATGGCAGTCCCTGCAATAATTGAATCGTTCGTATGCCTCTCTGAAAGAATATGCCTTCTTTCCGCTCGAGACAAGATATCCATCTGGGGAAAGTCTGCTAACAAGTGTTGCTTTGGAAGAGCAATCATCGAAATCGCAACTAGCCATCATTCATCCTCTTTTTTGCTATCCACAATTTCCATCAGAGGTACATTCGCCTCAATTCTCTCTCCCGGTTCGCACATGATCTTCTCAACCTTCCCATCAATGCCGGCCTTAATTTCGTTTTGCATCTTCATCGCTTCGAGTACAATTACTACACTACCACTGTCTACTTTATCACCCTCGGAAACTAGTATTGACACTATTTTTCCTGGAATCGCTGAGGAGATAAGTCCTGAACTTGGCCTCCCTCCTCTGCTAGAATCTCGCTTCTTCCGCTGGCCTCGCCTCGATGCTTGATCTATCTCGACTTCGTACAAATTTCCATCTATGGAAACCTCCCATTTCCCATCATCAAATTGAATTCCCACCTGGTACTCTATTCCATTAACACTCACTTTCCTCTTCTCAGACAAACTAGTCACCTCTTAGAGCTCCTGCTTGATTTGGAGTTTAGCAATGAGGAGTTTCCCGAAGCCATTTTTCTATGCGAAATCGACCAGTTACTTCCAGGTTCTCTCCCCTTAGAAGGAGCAATTGCCTCTCCCAATTCTCCGCTCAATAGTACTGCTGAGATAACCGCGACTATTTCCTCAGTCTCTAATTTCACAACACTCATGATCTCACAACGGGATATTTCCATTCTTCTTATCGGGCCTAGGCTCTTCTTTCTCCAGAATTGCTCCCAATGCCTTGACTAGGGCTAATCTAGTTTCAGAAGGCAGTATAACATCGTCTAGATAACCCAATGCAGCAGCCTTGTATGGGTTTGCAAATGACTCTTCATAATCGTCAACTAGCCTCTGTCTCTCCTGCTCCGGATTTTTCGAACTATCTATCCTCCTCCTATGGATAATTTGCACGGCCCCCTTTGCGCCCATCACTGCAAGTTCAGCAGTCGGCCAAGCAATGTTGTAATCTCCTCTTATGTGCTTCGATGACATCACATCATAGGCACCACCATACGCCTTCCTCGTGATAACCGTCATCTTGGGAACTGTTGCCTCTGCGAAGGCGTAGAGTAGTTTGGCACCGTGCCTGATTATACCCCCCCACTCCTGGCTAGCACCCGGTAGAAAACCTGGAACGTCAACAAAAGTCAACAACGGGATGTTGAATGCGTCGCAAAAACGCACAAATCTTGCTGCTTTAACTGATGCATCGATATCTAAACAACCTGCTAGATGCATTGGCTGGTTTGCCACAACCCCTATCGACTGCCCCCCAAGCCTGCCTAGTCCAATAATTATATTCGGAGCGAAGCCATCCTGAATTTCAAGAAAACTATCCAAGTCTAGGACCTCCTGAATTACCTCTCCCATGTCGTAGGGTCGACTGGGGTCCTCGGGAACAAGCGAGTCCAGAGAATCACAACTTCTCTCGAGTGGATCACTAGTCTCAACCGAAGGGGCAATGTCTAGGTTGTTGGATGGAATCAGTGATACTAGCTCCCTAACTATTTCCAGTGCTATATGATCATCCTTTGCGGTAAAGTGAGTTACTCCTGATTTTGTTGCATGTGTGGTTGCCCCTCCTAAATCTTCGAACCCTACTTCTTCATTCGTAACGGTCTTGATAACTTCTGGACCAGTAATGAACATGTGAGAGGTCTCTTCGACCATCACAACGAAATCAGTAATTGCAGGCGAATATACTGCCCCTCCAGCACATGGGCCCATGATGACAGAAATCTGCGGGATGACCCCGCTCGATCTGACGTTTCTGAAGAAAATCTCCGCGTAGGAACCCAAACTGGCGACCCCCTCCTGAATTCTCGCACCACCACTGTCATTCAGACCAATTACTGGGGCTCCTGTTTTCAGTGCCATATCCAGAATCTTGCATATTTTAAGCCCGTGCATCTCACCAAGGGATCCACCATATACAGTGAAATCTTGAGCAAAGCAGTAAACTAATCTTCCATCAATGGTACCATAACCACAAATTACCCCATCTCCAGGGATTACATTCCTATCCATATCAAAGTCTCTACACCTGTGCTCAACCAAAGCATCAACTTCAGTGAAAGAGTCCTCATCTAGTAATTCTTGGATCCTCTCTCTCGCCGTCATCTTCCCTTTAGCGTGTTGCGCCGAAATCCTCTTTTGGCCCCCTCCAGATTTTGACTTCGCCTTCCGACGTCTGAGCTCGTCGATCTTGTCGGAGTTTCCAGTCACGAAGGGTAATGGGAATAGGCCGCACATGAGCATTCCTGACAAAATAGAATTTCATATGCGGTTGCTTGAAGTCATAATGCCACTTGCAACTTTCATAAACATGCGAATTGTAATTGCTAAACCTGGACTAGATGGACACGACAGAGGAGCAAAAGTAGTCTCCAGAGCATTGAGAGATGGAGGGCATGACGTCATCTATACCGGCCTCAGAAAGACTCCAGAGGAGATTGTACGCATTGTGAACGACGAGGATGCGGAGGTTCTCGGGCTATCCACGCTCTCGGGAGCACATGATTCCCTAATTCCAAAGATTTGCGAGCAACTAGTAGAAAATAGACTAGGAAGCGTAATTGTTTTCGCAGGAGGAATTATTCCGGAAAGAGATTTAGAAGCCCTATTTCAATCGGGCGTCAGAGCAGTCTTCGGGCCGGGAACTCCCACTTCGGATGTTTTAGATTTCTTGAATGAGGCTCTGATTCGAAAACAAAACGGTAATCCAGTTGGAGTCGGGGATGATTCGGGGTGGAATTGGAATGGCTGACATCAGTGACCTGTTTGAATCAGCAAAATTAGGCGATCGAAGAAGTCTATCAATGCTCATCTCTGTGATTTCTGAATCCGGGGACCAACCCAGTATCAACTCAACGACAAGCTGGATTCTCGGAGTCACAGGGCCTCCTGGATCGGGAAAATCAACCCTTATCGGACAGCTGGTGAGAACATGGGCTTCTTCAGGTGAACGTGTCGCTGTAATTGCACTAGATCCCACATCTCCGTTATCCGGCGGCTCTTTGCTTGCTGATAGAATCAGAATGGAGGGGGACGACCTGAGAG
>LUMT01000414.1_pt1 | contig 17310 bp, 19 predicted proteins | sample 729741 | NCBI WGS metagenome assembly LUMT01 (sample SAMN03860299, study PRJNA289734) | marine metagenome | biome: seawater column; feature: ocean; material: water; isolation source: Red Sea water column Station 192 - depth 50m | place: Saudi Arabia: Red Sea | collected 2011-10-15 | depth 50 m
GCCTGTATTAGGATGCCGAGTATCCTGTGTATCTCATCATCCTTAGGAAGACCCCTGAATAATACTCTGAGAAGAGTGTCTTCTATCCCCTTCCTCTTGTGATCCTTAGTTTGCATTGATTCTACTAGCCTCTTAACCTCAGACCTCAGTTTGGTTCTCAATTTTGGATCAAGAAGCCTACCTCCAGTCCCCGGCGGGTTAGTTGTATCAGAGTTTACGTACCAAGAATAGCAGATTATGGATACAGCATGACTTAGGTTGAGTATGGGATAACCCTCCCATGTGGGAACTGTTACCAACAGATCACACATCAACAACTGCTCATTCAAAAGTCCCTTTCCTTCGGGGCCGAATACGATTGCGACTCTGCCCTCAATCCCTGATAGCCTCTCTGGGAGTTCCTCAGGAAGGAGGAAATGCCTCTTCACTGTCTTTTCACCCTTTTCTCTTTTTCCAGAGGTTCCCACGACTAATGAGCAGTCCGCAACGGCCTCTGTAAACGTATCAACAACTTTAGCGCCATCGAGCACTGTTTGTGCATTCTTCGCTCTCCTCCTAGCCTCCTCGGACCAATCGCTATCCCTACCAACAACCCTTAGGTCGTTAATTCCAAAATTTAGCATCGAACGTGCTACTGCACCAATGTTACCATCATGTTCCGGATTTACTAGGATGACGCATACGTTCTGGGAGAAAGTAGGTAGATTGTGGGTCCTCCTGTCTCCCATAATTTCCCGAATAGGTAACTGGTGATGAGTGATGCGCTAATCGACCCTGCGCTGTTTGTATCGAGTAATATAACCGGCAATCCAATTTCTCATCCTTTTGTTTCCTACATCAGTGAACTCAGAAACCAGGTGCTTGTTCGTGTCGAAATCTTCTGTGAATTGATCGGGATACATCTCTACGAGCCTTAGAGCTCTGCTTTTGATAAACGAAGGCCTGATATTCCCCATTTCAATCCTCCAATAATTTAACCTCTAACGGAAAACCCTCTTCTCTAGTACATACTACCCTAATCTTTCTAGGAGGATTCTGAATACCCCTTGCCCAAATAGCATGATTAACAGACTCATCTATCCAGATTTCCTCATCGTCCCCTCTTTTCATATGTCTTGAAACATGATTCTTTACTTCGGCCATGGCTCTCTTAGCCCTGCTTGTTCGGGGAACCTTCCAAGCAGCCCTGAGTGGTATTGTGATTTCCTTAACCTCTGCCATTTGGTCACCTCTGTAGTTTGGATCTTCTCCACATGTGTCTCTTAGGATGAGAATTAGTCTTCCTATTTGTCCTCATTACAACCCAAACCGGTACACGCTTGTTCTGTTTTGTAACTTTATTCAGGCGCTTCTTCTTTGCGTATGGTTTGTTCTTTGCCATGATGCCACCTCAATACTTCTCCAAACCAGGATACCTTTTCTCTGCTTCCGACCTCACTGAATGTGCCACCTCGTCGAGAAGAGCTTGTCCCTCGGAACTTACGATTTTCCCCCTGTTAACATTGCCCGCTGTATTCAGTGACTCCACCAATAACCCCGAATCAGAGAGTTGTTGTAGAATCTTCCTAGCGACGTTCCGTGAACCCGCCACAGCCTTGTTCTTCTTGACCCCTCTATCCTTAGATCCCCCGAACTCTTGTGAAATCCTATTAGTACCTATTGGCCCCTTTATTGCCACCTTCCTAAGTACTGATGCAGCTCTGGTGTGCCACCAGTCTTCCTGAACGGGCGGTCTTTCCCTATGGGTCCCAGTCTTAACCTGAGATGCCCATTCTGGTGCAGAGACCTTGTCATAGGACTTCAATTTCTCAGAAAGACTAGCGATCAGAAGATCCGCTGGAACGTCATAGTAAGTCGTCATACCTTCACCCGTGCGTCCCGGCCGTCCAACAGACCGTATTTAACCGTGATGACACGGTTTTGCTGATTCCCATTGGATATTTTCTCACAACAAGCATTGAATAATTGGGGCCATTTGGTATAAATGTGAAAAAATCACTATCGAAGAATCCAAACATGCTTCGTACCATGATTGGAACGGGAATGACATTAATCGTGCTACTGTCCTACGCCGTATACTCTAATACTGTTGATTCTGAGTATTACGAGTACACCACAACAAACGAACATCAATCTATGGATCTTACTCAAGAATCTGAGGGACTGGCCCAGTGGTACTATACCACAACAGACGCGATAACTTGGGTAAATTTCACCGTATACGACGCACCCGCAGGTTCAACTCTAATCGTCGAAGCAGAAGGCACAAATTGGTCCCACTCGCCAAATTTAGGTCTAACCGATCAGAGCTATGTTTGCAATGAGCCCAACTCAGATTATTCAGACATTCTCGATACATGTGAGTATAGTAGAACACATACAATGGACTTAGTCAATGGTAGTGGGACTCTAAGGGGCCGAGTATCACTGGATTTGCCAATCAAGGGCAAAGGATATTTGGAAAGTGAGAACTTAGAAAACGCACAGGAAGAAGCAAACTCTCTAATTTCCAGTTCGCAAAAGACAATCACGTGGAAGGTGAAGGTTGTTAGCGATGGTGAAACTAATCCTAGTGGAGGAATGCTTGTCGAATCGGAGTTTTCCTCCCATGAACTGGTTTCCTTGACTAAGTTCAAAATCAATCCTGTCCAAGAGACCGTATACAGCTTCTCTGCGCTGGTAGGATGTTTTTTCCTCGTTTTAGTAATACCACTAATGATCTACTTCTCTGCGAGGTACAGGGATAAACGCAACGAAGGGAAAAGAGCATCTATCGATGGTTAATGTTAGACAGCAGAGCTCCCGATATCCCAATCGAAGTCTCCTTTAATTCTAGTAAGCGACACTAATCCTAATTCTACAAACTGTGCAATTGATTTGTTCACTCTTTCGGATGCCGGAGAAATTGCTTCATCAAATTGGGCATCCATTTCCTCTACGATTTTTCGAACGTTGCGCGTTCCGTCCATTAACATCCAGAGGGCGCTGTTCATTTTGTCCATCGGCCGTCTTACGAATGTGGGAGCGCCCAAAATCCTAGCCACCTTTGCCTCAATTTTACTGAGATTCTTGTCTAGAGTGATTTCTATACATCCGCTTTCATTTGTCGTCCATTTTACTTGGCGTCTTACTGGGAATATGTCCATAGCCGCTTCATCCTGGGGAATTCATTATCATAAATATAGAAGATGAAACGCCAACAAAAACTGCGATTCTTAATGCAACGATATTCTCTATGATGTACCTGGACCACCAAGCGGAAACACCGGCGATAGACATTACCAGCAGCGAATATACCAGCTCGGGAGTTAGGGTATCACCAGACACTACTACCTCCTCAATTTGGTAGTATTTTCTATCAATGATGCCGATATAGACAGAACACGATCATTGACATCTGAACTTAGAAGCTCTCCATCTTCGTCGAAAGCACTCTTGATGTGTGGCACTGCAACTTGTTCTGGAATTACCCAGCCATGTATCCATCTTGCTGCTATTCTCATATGGTTAAGGGTGTTATTGCTACCTTGACCTCCAAGAGTACTAACTAATGCGAAAACCTTTCCTGAAGTGTGCTTTGAGTATAACCAATCGAGGCTATTCTTCATCACGCCACTCATGGTTCCGTGATATTCTGGACTCGATAGGACATAGGCGTCTGCAGAAACTGCCATCTCTTGGAAATCTTTGACGTTTGAATTATCCCACGAACCTTCTGCTCCAACAAGGGGCAGAGGTCTCTTTCCATGGTCCCAGACTACTGTTTCTGCACCGAAATTCCTACACTCTCTGAGAATAAGCTCTAACATTCTCCCATTAGCAGAATCTAAGTCATATGAGCCGCAAATTCCCATCACAACTATCTGCTCGTCCATGAACATCACAAATGGCAATCAGTCTTCAATTGTACCTTCCTAATAAACTTCAGAATACTTATTCAGTGGTGATTTTCCCAGTGGTCATGAGTGGACTCATTGAATCTTTGAAATTAGGCGCCACTCAAGCCAATAGCGGAGATTACTCAACAGCCATTCTGACATATCTTGATGCTCTTAGAATGGACGAGGATAATGCCACAGCCTGGTTTTGCCTAGGAGTACTGTACAGTAAAACCGGCTCATTGAAAGATGCAGTTGAGGCCTTCGAAAAATGTGATGAGAAATATCCAGATCACCCGCCGACCCTAGCCAATCTAGCCTATCTTCTTGTAGAAAGTGAACCAGATAGGGCCAGTGGTTTTGCGAAAAGAGCACTTCTGCATCTCGAAGAAGATGAGAATCTGCATAACATTGCATCATTATCCAGGCCCGAAGAAACCCAAGAGTTAGTTTTCATAGAATCACAACCGATTCTCGAAGATCCAGTTGATCAAATCTTAGATATTGGCATTTCCTCTATTTCCGATGAGCCTAGCCAGCAGGATGAGGCTCGTGCACTATCTTCATCAGGCGATCATTCAAGTGCTGTTTCAATCTGGAAGAATCTTCTAGAGCAGAATCCAGATTCTCCCGAAGTTTGGAGAGGGCTCGGCGAAGCATTGAGTTCAGCGGGCTACGAGGATCGTGCTGAACAATGCATGAAGAGAGCCGTCAAAATTGAATCAGACGCTAATGTGCAATCTGAGCCAGAGATAACAGAACAAACTCATGATAGTGTTGACGAGGATGAGATGTTGCTTATCGCAGCAGATGAGGTGCGATCAGCACCGGTGATCGAAGAAAGAGGAAGCCTAGACGATTCTCTGGGTTGGTATAACATGGGGATTAACCTGCTGAATGAAGGAAAGAACGAGGAGGCGCTTTCGAGCTTCGAGAAGGCTATTGGTGGATGTCCTTCCAGTGAAGTTGAGCTTAGGGTTAAGGCTCAGAATGGAAGAGGCAATGCGTTGTACAATGAAGGTAGATACCCAGAGAGTATTGTCGCATATCATACTGCTATAGGTTTGGATCCCAAATCCGTATCAGGTAGGACTCTCTTCAATATGGGGTCATCTTATGCCGCAGTAGAAATGTTCGATGATGCAATAAAGTGCTTCTCTCAATCCTTAGAGAGGGGTCTCGATAAGTCGGAGGCTGAACTCTGCGAGAAGCAGATTAGTAGATGCAGGGTTTTAGCTAGAGAACAGGCAAAAAGACAAGCTCGAAGTATCAGGTAGACGTGAATTAACGATTACTGATTTGCTGTTGGGAGTATTGTTTTCGTCTGAAACGCTGTTTGGTAGTATAAGCACATTCGCTTTTGGGAAGTAAGTAACAAAGCTCACCCTAGGGATATCATACTCAACTCCTCTAGCGAGAATTGATGGAAATCTCACAGCACATTTAATCGGAGGCTTCCTCTTATGCGATACATCCTCGAACGGCATGATAGGCTCTGGTGACATCATCATATGGCAAAACAAATCAGCAATTCGCTGCGGTTAACATAATGTCCACTCTCGTATTCCCAACATCGTGGGAAAAGATGTTCATGTTGTTACTGGAGCATTTGGCTACTCAGGACGATGGATAGCCAAGGAGTTGCTGAATTGCGGCTACAGAGTCAGGACTCTCACAAATGCAATAGGAAGGGACGATCCATTCAACGGACAATTGGAAGTAAGACCAATTGATTTTACAGATCATGCTTCGATGGTATCATCTCTTTCTAATGCGGATGTTCTGTACAACACGTATTGGGTTAGGTACAAAGACAAGGAAGGCAGATATGCGCACGATTTAGCCGTGTCAAATACAAGAAATCTAATCTCCGCGGCTGAAGATGCAGGAATAAAGAGGATAGTGCACTTTTCAGTCGCGAATCCTGACAAGGCTCCCGATTGGACATATTTCATTGGTAAGATGGAAGTTGAGAAAATGATAGTCGAATCCAAGTTATCCCATGCAATCTTGCGCCCTACGGTATTTTTCGGTGGCAAGAGAGATGTATTGGTCAACAATATGGCATGGCTTATACGCAGGTTTCCCGTTTTCGGTGTCTTTGGCCTAGGATCTTACCCCATACAACCTGTGCACATCTCAGATGTTGCTCGAGTGGCCGTGGAACAAGGAACCCAGAATGAGAATGTGATTTTAGACGTTGCTGGGCCCGAAAAATTCTCCTATTATGAGTATGTGAGATTAATTTCACAATCTATGGGAGTCAGAAGACCAATAATTCCTGTTCCCCCGATAGTTGCGTGGATTGTTGGCAAGGTTGTAGGAATTTTTGTCAATGACAGAGTAATTACTAGAGCTGAAATTCGTGGTCTTATGAACGGACTGATGGCGTCGAATCATAAGCCACTAGGGGTAATAAAGTTCTCAGAATGGGTTGAAGAAAATGGCACCACATTGGGTCTTAGGTACCAGAATGATATGAAGGAAAGGAAGTACCAATCCCCATCACTGTTCTACAAATCTCCGAATTCCGCTGAATAGACTCAAACCTTAATGTAATTCTACAACAATCCTGGCATAACTTTGGGTAGCAGTTTCCCTAATTTTCTTGCCGCCCACGACATTACGACATCAGGGTGAACGATGTGTGTGACGACTAATCTAAGCAACTGTTGAAATATTACCGGTTGTAGAAAAATGACAATGGGCATACTGGGTGGTGATGGATTTTCTCTCCCTGTCGTTTCTGAAACAGAAGTCGTTGATGTTAAACTGAACTTTACTGACAAAGCAATACACGCTCTAAAGCAGAACATGAATGGAGATGAAAGCACCCATGTCTTGGTAATTAGCGCACAATCCGGAGGGTGCTCAGGATATCTTTATGATATGAAAATCGTAGAAAAACCGGAGGATGAAGGATTCCAGCAGATTTCCATAGACGGTATTAAAGTGTTCGTTCACAATAAGGACAGCTCAATGCTTAATGGTATCCAGATTGACTTCAAAGAGACTCTGATGGGCGGCGGATTCCAAATAGAGAACCCCAATGCTGACAGGGCATGTGGCTGCGGGCAGTCATTCGGCTGAGGTAATGCATTGCGCAAAAACGCCTCCGAAGGGGAGTATTTTCTTCGCTCACAGAGTCTAACACTCCTGCAGGGCAATGACTCAATCAACGTCATCGATAGGGTCGTCTCGACCAGAATTGTTGATTATCCGGATAGTCATGGTATAGACGTACTATTTTGCGATTTTAACGGTCGGATCACAGATATCGGATCGATATACAAGATACAGGAAAAAATACTACTTTTGTCTTCAGAAGAGATGGGCAATATAACAAGAAAGACCCTAATCGACGGAAAGTCTTGGGATGAGAAATGCGATTTAATCATCGCAGATGAAGCGATTGGAAGGGTTACTCTATTTACTCCTGACTTTCAATCAATTTTCACTAGGATGGGGCACCAGGGAATAGAGCTCGAAAGAAATAGAGTAATTGAGATCGATGATATGATCGCTGTAAAATCCGAATTCCCCGGCGGCTCTGTCCTCGATATCCTATTACCGCTAAACCAAATGAGTGATTTCATCACGATACTCGAGGCTGCGGAATATTCTGAAATGAGTGAAGATAGATGGAACTTCGTCAGATTACTAGTTTGTATTCCAAACTTAACTGACATCAGTGGGAATCTTCCTAATGAATGTGGGATGGTAAATCTGATCAGTAATGATAAGGGATGCTATCCAGGACAAGAAGTTCATGCAAGGTTAGAAAGTCGGGGCAAGACAGTCAAGAGGCTTTGCCTTCTTACGGGCGAGGCGCCCATTAGTCCAGGGAAATACCGTTTATCGAATGGCTCGCCTATCCATATTTCATCATGCGAGTCATCGGACAATGTGTCCTATGGAATTGCGAAGCTACGTGTTGATGATATTGAAACGGGATATGTAAGTCTAGATGGGGTCAACTGGAAGGTCGAGCCAATCACGTATCTTTGAGTAAATCATCGTAGTTCTCGTCTGTCTCCAGCCAAAGTGATAGGGGCATTAGTGGGACTAGCCTTAATGTACCTAAATTCCTATTGAAGAGGTACACATCCGGCTGAAATACATCGACCATTTGTTTTTGAAAAGTTATTCTGACTTCCTCGCCCCTGCTCCTGAAGAAAAGTATCTCGACAGTTATGCCTATAATTGTGGCCGTATACAATACAAGTAAAACACTAATTGAAAATGGAACTGGATCGATTAAGAGCTCGCCTGTTCGAATCTTCGACCCATACATGAGCTGCCTGGACAATAGGAAAATTAGCCCTACTCCTACCCATGGGCCAAGCTTCTCGTCAACATACGACTCCATTGGTATTATCCTCCTATTGGTAGGATCTGCAAATGTTAGCGCACTCTCGGTAGCAGCCCTGATGACTGAAATTGCAGAAACCAGTATGATGTACACAAGTGCGCTTAGGAGAAGGACATTGAAAGAGCTCATTGGTGAATATGATACGATTAAGTAAGCAAAAAGTCCGAGAAAGACCGTTGTAGGCATTCTGTGTATCGAAGCTAGAGCCTTGCCGAACTGCTTGGAACCGTCATCAAGCCTAGGGATTCCTATGATTTCCCATCTTGTATACCTCTGGATAATAATCGCGACCCCGGATAGCGCCTTCTTTTTGATCAGAATCCACTCGAGTAGCTTCAGTAAGGGCATCATCGGGATGCTAATGATAGCAGCGAAGATGCCTACTAGGGGCCACAAAATGAGACTGGGGAAAAGGAGAAAATGTTGCAATCGAAGTCTATGTAGTAAATCCGATTCTATCCTGCCTTGCCTATCAGAAGATATGTGCACCTTCCTCGCTTCTGCGTCCAATTCTCCCCTGTAACGAGCTAGGGGCATCCCTGCATCGAGTACTCTGCGAACCTTTTCTCGATAGTGCTCATGCTCTGGTTCAATGCCGACCCACCATCTCCATGCGAACGACACAGGGAGTGCAAAAATAACCGGCGATATTAGTATCAATACTGCGGTCAACATAGCATCGTAATCATCGACCACGCGCTTGCGTATCCAAAGAGCGCTATAATGGAACGGTTGCCACTACAGTTATTCGGCTATATTGCGGCATGGTAATTATCGGACACAGAAGACCAATTTACCACATTCCACCATGCAGCGATGTAGTCCCCTCTGCCTGGCCCGTAATTCTTGTAATACGCATGTTCCCAAACGTCTAGGCCTAGGATCGGTATACCCTCGCCCAACATGAGGGGGTTGTCCTGATTTGGAGTGGAGCATATGGATAGTTGACCATTTGTAACACACAGCCATGCCCATCCACTGCCGAATCTCGTCATGGCTGCATCGCTAAATTGATCCTTCATAGCTTGGAAAGAACCGAAAGTGTCTGTAATTGCATTTGCGAGGTCTCCCTCGGGTTCTCCACCGCCATCAGGACTCATTGTCTCCCAGAAAATTCCATGGTTCCAAAATCCTCCTCCGTTATTCCTAACTGCAGCGTTATCCATGTGGTTAATCATCAAATCCTCAATACCAAGAGAATCCATTTCTGTACCCTCGATTGCAGCATTCAGTTTAGCAGTGTATCCAGCATGATGCTTGGAATGGTGTAGCTCCATCGTCTCTGCATCAATATGGGGCTCTAGTGAGTCATAGGCATATTCAAGTTCAGGTAATTCAAATCCCATTGTAATTAGCGAATAAGGGGTAGTAAATATCAACCCACCGGCATGATACTCACAATGTTGATGCACGTTATGTCTCAGGTATAGGCATGGCGCGTATCGCTGTAACAGATGGGATGTCCGATGAAGCAGTTGAAATTCTTGAGAATGCGGGTCATGAGGTAGTCCTACGGCACCACGAGCCAGAAGAAATCGCAAATGGCTCGCTCCTGGAATTTGATGCGGTAGTAATTAGAAGCGCCACAAAACTTCCATCAGAACAGATTTCAGCCTCGGTGAAGAGTGATGGCGGTATAAGATTCATTGGGAGGGCAGGAGTTGGGGTCGATAATATCGATATTGGTGAAGCCACGAATAAAGGAATCACTGTGTGCAATACGCCGGGGGCATCTACCCGCAGTGTCGTGGAGTTAACCATTGGTCATCTGATAGCTTCCACAAGGCACATAGCGACAGCAGATCGGACGCTTCGTAATGGAGAGTGGGCGAAGAAACAATTGAGAGGCTCTGAGATAGGTGGAAAAAGGTTAGGCCTAATTGGATTCGGAAGAATAGCCAGAGGAGTTGCTTCGATTGCTTCATCATTCGGCATGGAGGTCCATGCTTTCGACCCCTTCGTCGATGAGGCACCAGAGGGTGTTCAATTACATGACGATGTAGATGAGATTTTCAGATATTGTACCCACATATCTGTACATTGCAATCTGAATGAACAGACAAGGAATCTGGTAAATTTCGAACGAATATCTTTGATGCCCGGAATAGGCCTAGATGGAATTGAATGCGGTAATCACATAGTTAGTTGCGCAAGGGGCGGTGTAGTCGATGAGTCCGCAGCTTCTATGGCTCTGGAGTCACGTCAACTATCATCACTGGCACTCGATGTGTTCGAAGTAGAACCTCTTGCAGAGAGTGATCTGCTAGGCCACGACTCCTTCCATGGTAGCCCACACATCGCAGCTTCGACCATAGAAGCACAAGCTCGTATTGGAACAGAAATGGCAGGACTGCTAATAGAGTATTTCGAAACAGGAAACTGCGACAATTCTCTTAATTGAATCCATGTTATTCTAGATTGTGCATATTTACCAAAGCGTCGGTGAATAGATTCAGGAATTCAGGAATTTGTATATCTGAAATCGGAGATTTAAGAGATAATCCGCGTTCTTTTTTTTCTCTCCAAACCATTGAGTTGAACTCCTCCAAGGACTGAGTTTTGACTCTTAGTTCTTCAAACAACTCGCTACCATGAAATGAAGGAAGCCTTGGGAATGCCCTGACATCCACTGAACTGGAGCCGTAAAGGGTTGTACTTAGGTAATGTGTGAAGAACGGACATATTGGGCTGAATGCACTGAGAAAATCACGGACTATCCGATGTATCGTCCATGTAGCCGATATATCCCCGTCATAGAGCCTAGTCTTCGACATCTCGAGCCAGTGACTTGGGAAAATCCCTGTACCAAATGACTTCAGCGTCTGTGCCGCGGTGTAAATATCCACATCTTTCCATGCTTTCTCCACTGTGGCCATGGACTGATCAAATTCAGACAGGATCCATATGTCCTCCATATTCAATTCAGGGGGCGAAGATAAGTCATCTGGAGATTCAAATTGGCTCGCGAACCTAGCCACGTTGAATATCTTAGTAAGCACGCCGTAATACTTAGTCTCAATCTCTTCTGGATTGATATGGAAATCATCCCCCACCTGCGCATCGCAGGCCTTCCAAAGTCGAAAGCACTCGCTTCCGATTTTGTTTGCCTTCAGAACTACCTGCTTCCCATCAGCCCCCTTTATCTTCCAAGAACCGGTCCTACCGTTAGCTCCACATTCGAGAACGCTATCTGCGTCTATGCCATTTCCCGTAGTACAACCATGTTCTGACAATTTCCTTGCCCTGAGGTCTAATTGCGGTGGGAAATGACCTATCAAACAATTTTGGATCAGTTAGGTAACCAGAGACGTAAAGATTGGAGTTTGATGAATCCATCCAAGTGTCAAACACCTTCTCCTCGCCCATCAGTTTCCCAAGTGTCGAACGCAATTCCCGATAGTATCCAAGCGTATCTTTGCTCTCCCTATCAACCACCTCAGAGTCACTAGGTGGTAAGTCCTTCCATGGTTGAACATAGATTCCTCTCGGAGGAACCACCACTTTCGTTCGGTCTTCAGAGTACCAGATTGGGACTTCTGTATGGTACCACCTCCGTCTGCTGATGGGCCAGTCAATAGATATGCCATCTATCCAATCTTGCAAATACTGCCTATTCCTCTTGGGTATGAATCTGCTTTCCCTTGAAAGTTCAATTAGCCTATCCAGAATGTGAGTCTGTCGCACATACCATTCTTTTAGTAGAATAATTTCTATTGGGTTTCCTCCCCTCTCGCTGACTGGTATTTCTTGTAAACGGTCTTCCGTTGAAACTAGATTTCCTGATAATCGTAGTATCTCTATCGCGCTTGTTCGGGCTTCTATCACTTTCATCCCAGTTAATGGTCCCGCGATTTCTGTCATCTCACCTTCAAGATTGATCGCTACGAATGGCCTCAATCCAAGCTCTCTGAAAATAGAGACGTCATTCTGGTCACCATAAGAGCAAACCATCAGAACCCCACTACCGAAATCCATCTTTACTGACGGATGTGAGGCAATCTCCACATATTGGTCTCGTTCTGCCACTTCTATGGGGAGCTTAACCCTTTTACCTAGAAGGTGACTGTATCTATCATCCTCAGGATTTACGACTACTACTCCACAAGCACAAATCATCTCAGGTCTTGTTGTTGAAATTATGATTTCTTCACCATCCTCAGTATGCCACTTCACATTGCATAGTTTAGTTTCTCTCTGAACCCTTTGTACCTCCGCATCGGCAATCGTGGTACCTTCAACTGGATCGTAAATATTGGGCCTGAGATCTTCCACAATATCGCCACTCTTGAAAAGCTCAACGAAAATAGTCTGCGATACTGCCCTGTAATCGGGGGCATCTGTGAGATATTCGTTCTCATAGTCGCAAGATAACCCGACTCTCTTTGCAGTATTCCGCATAGCCTTGGTGTATTCCTCTATAGTTTCCTTACAAAGCTCTAGGAATTCGGCCCTATCATAGGTCTTCATTTTCCTCCCTGTCTTCTTTTCAACGGTGAATTCTATATTGATACCATTACGATCCACACCCCAGGGGAACTTCACTTCTTTGCCCAGTAGCCTCTGACTCCTCGCAATAACGTCAATCATGCTGTACTGGGCAACAGCTCCAATGTGCCATGTTCCACTGGGATATGGAGGAGGGGTATCAATAACGAATATCTCCTTATCTGTTTCTTTGTTGAATCCATATCTTTTATCGTCCCACGAACCCCACCGAATAATTGGCAGAGAGTCGTGTTATTGACCATTGCCGTGTAGTTGTAAAACCCATTTGAGGCAATCAACTTTGCCGAGGGGTTGAAGGTATGCCGTTTCACGTCATGGCGGGAGGGACATGGCTAGGGAAGATTCTCAGAACCACATCGGTCGCTTTTTGTTAAGCGCAAAGGAGAGATTTTCCAACACAATTCCAGAGGATTTCCAGCTAATACCTTCACTTTCACGAGTGCCCAACAAAATACGCAGGAAAGTTAGAGATCATGAGGGAGCCAGTTTCCTGACCATGTTTCCTATTATGGCGGTCCTGGTTTCACTGGCATTCACAGTATCACTTTTACCTCATTCAGGAGTATTGGACTGTCGAGATGGTTTTGACAACCCAAGCTACTGCAAGGAAGAGCCCGCACTAAACGTGAATGGAGACTTGGAGGTATACCTTCCAACGGATGATGATCCGCTTAGTGTGAAGAACCTGATCGCGCAAGTTGAGAAAGATTGGACGACTAATGTTATGGTCATTTATGTAGAGTCTTATGATTACAATGTTACATGCGTTGAGTGTGGTTCCAACGGCCAGATTAACATCCTGGAACAGATAGACAACGTTGAGCGAGCGATCAACTATGTCAGAAACGACAAGGGCGAAGAAGATGATGTGGAATACGTACTTTCCATCTCTACCGTGATCAAGGAAGTGAATTCTAGCGGCGGGCGCGTCGTAAAGGCCTTCTTCTCGGGCCTTGCTGAGGCAACTGGAAATCAGCAACTCTCCGATGAAATAAATGAGACTATAGACTCACAAAGCGACCTTATTGGTAATTACGCAATACCAGATGAACAACAGCGGGTAAATCAGATACTGCAGGAGATGCCCCAGAATGCTCTTAATAAGCTGGTTAGGAACATAGGCTCGGGTAATGAAATCAAGACCTCATACGGTTGGAGTCGAGCTGTTGTAATAATTGGAATATCCGATGACACAGGGAACAAAACAGTTGGCGATATCGTCTCAGAAACTCAAGGCACAATTGATCAAATTGCAGTGGATAATAATTGGGGCACGCCTGGTTCAGAAGGGTGTGAACCCAATCATGGATCATTATGCCTTAGGATGACTCTAACCGGTCCTGCACCACTTACCAACGCAGTCACTGAAGAATCATTCAAATTATTCTGGCAAGTGTTCCCAGTGGGTGTCGTTATTGTAGCAGCAATGCTGTTCCTCTTCCATTGCGATTTACTGCAGACGGGGAGAATTCGATTTGTCCAAGGTGTTAAGGTTGTAATAATATCTGGATTGCCGACACTTTGCGCAGTATGGGTAACCCTGGGGCTGATCGGTCTTACGGATTATGAAGTAACCATGACAGTTATTCTAGTGGGTCCGATCGTACTATCACTAGGAGTTTCTTATGGATTGCACATTACGAATAGATACGCAGAATCTAAGGGGACCCCCCAAGAGAAGATGTCCGCAGCGCTTCAATCAACAGGACGCGCAGTATTCCTCTCTGCTATGACCACGATTATCGGATTCATCTCCCTAACTTTTGCTCCAATGAAGCCTATTCAGACTGTTGGATGGGCGTTGGCCGCGGGCATTGTCGTTGTGTACATACTCACCATGATAATGGTCCCCAATCTTACAATACTCCTAGATCTCAAAAAGCCCTCACATCCCCCTCCAAAGGTTTTCGTTGCAGCAGTCAACATGCCCGTCAAGTGGTCTCGAATCACACTTGCCCTATTCATTACATTAATGCTAATCTCTGCTGGCTATAACAGGCAAAATGTCGAGGAGAACATCGACCTATTAGAAATGGCACCTAGTGAAGTCGAAGCGGTACAAAAGATGGGGGTTTATTCGGATGAGTTTGAAGCAGGTCAACCCGGTTTCTTACTTGTTGATGCGAGCATTAAAGCCGAGCCAGAGATAGGCCTTGGTTCAATAAACCCCCCTCATCCATATGCTAATCTTGAGGGTATAGAGAATCTCGAGTCTAGATGCAATGATGTTGAGAATGCTACCGCAGTCTCGATAGTCTTCCTGATGAAGGCCATCGCTGTGGGGGTCAATGTTTCTGGTACCCCAATTAACGATTTCATCGAAGAGACGCCACTTCCAGAACCCATTAAGGAGATTGCCGAGCTAATCTTTGACAGAGACCAGTCTGGAAATGTCTCCTTCTGGACTATTTTAGATACACTCGATGCCCAAGAGGATGATGGGGGTAGACAGGCTCAGAATTTCTTACTCTACGTGTTCTACAACAGTATGACGGAAGAAATGAGGGAGCTATTCATATCTCCAGATTATCAGCGTTCTCTGATATACATAGACATGCCATTCATGGATGTCAAGAGTACTGCAATAACTACGGAGCAGATTAACAATTGGGCAAAGGCTGCTGGAGACTCTGAAAACCCAATCAACGTATTGGGCGACTCGCTAATCGGTGTTGCCTCCATAACGATAGAGGTAAATAATTTGATAGTCGATTCTCAATGGACCTCCCTGGCATTTGCATTGGGATTCACGATAATCACCCTCGCCCTGGTTTTCAGAGACATCAGATACGCTTTCCTTACCACAATCCCAGTAGGATTCACGGTTGCAATGCAGTGGCTAGTAATGGATTCTTGGGGCTTATCACTATCCCTTGTTACAGTCATGATCGGGTCAATCCTTGTTGGTGTGGGTATAGACTTCTCCATACATATTGCAAATAGGGTAAAGGAGATGGGTGGATCATTGGATGGAATCCGCACTGCATGCTCAAGTACCGGGATGAGCCTGTTCGAGGCCACCACAGTAACTGCCATGGGCATGACATGTGCTTTTGGAATAGAAATCCCCGCAATAGGCCCCTTCGTAACAGTGATTATTGTGCTCCTTATTGTAGCAGCTCTCTCTGCTCTTCTGTTGCTGCCAGCTATTTACTCTTTCATGGTAACTTCCAATTTGGGTCTTACAGGCGGTATGACAGCAATGGTGAAGGCTGCTGGATTGCATACGCAGTCGCAAAACACCAACATAGATGCCTTGGAGTCCAGGATATCATACACTAAAACAGACGATGCCTGGTGAATCAAATTTATTGCTATGTCCTTACTAGAGGCTTCATGGTAAAATATTGGCTGATGAAGAGCGAGCCCCATGTCTATCCTTGGGAACAACTGGTTTCCGATGGCTCCACACATTGGGACGGAGTACGGAACTATCAGGCTAGGAACATCATGCGTGACGACATGGTTGTTGGTGACATGGTGCTGTTCTACCACTCAAACTGCAAACCCCCGCATGTTGCCGGAGTAGCAAAGGTTTGCAAGGGGGCTTATCCCGACCATACAGCTCAAGATTCAGAATCAAAATACTTCGATCCAAAGGCATCGGTAGAAAATCCTCGGTGGGTCATGGTAGACATTGAACCCGTATCAGCAATCACATCAGTGAGTCTTCCAGAGCTTAGATCCAATGGGGATCTCGAGGGAATGCCCCTTTTGCAAAGGGGTCAGAGGCTTTCAGTTCAGCCTGTAAATAGGAAGCATTTCGAAATTGTATGCCAAATGGGTGGATTACCCGGGATACCCGAGTAGTGGGCGCGTCCTCGGTGGACGCTCGTCATCAGTGAGAATGCAGCACCAGCCTTCTCCGTCCCGAAGTCCCAAGGCATCCAGCATCCCCGGTCGGGCTGCTCGCTTCCGCGCCTGACCTGGTTCCCGGGCGTGAGACGCTTGCAGAATCCCTCCGGATTCGGCTAACGCCAACCTGGATCTCTTGGGGGCGAGACATCGCAGTTAGCTGGTGTAATCCCAAAGGCTCGTTTGCGCCGCCCTCGGACTTCGAGTCACCATTATCAACGATTTGTGAAAAATAGAGCACGTCAACTCCCCCTCTAGCCCAATTATCGCGCAATGACGATACCTATGAATATGACCAGTCAATCATGAATCATGCCTCATACTTTGATGGGCAACCTGTTTGTATCTCAAAGGACTTGACAACCCAAATCAGTGTCCCATCTGACGAATATGCCGAATTTAGCTCCCCTCTGACTGCAATAGTCCTCCCCTCATCAAAGCCATCCGGAATTGGAGAATCGTTGAAATCAACAATTAATTGCTCCGAGCTTCCTTGCAATATAAACACCAAGTCATCATAATCCATTGATCCGGGCAATACTATTCCACGAACGAAGATATTTTCCCGGTCGAAACTCTCAGGTTCACTCATTACCTCGTCTACACTGTACTGTACTTGAGGGTCCACAGTCACCATCATTAGGCCGAAAATAGCTATCGATGTTCCGAAAACAATTACCAGACGCGAGAGTCTTGTGA
>LUMT01002029.1_pt1 | contig 17306 bp, 21 predicted proteins | sample 729741 | NCBI WGS metagenome assembly LUMT01 (sample SAMN03860299, study PRJNA289734) | marine metagenome | biome: seawater column; feature: ocean; material: water; isolation source: Red Sea water column Station 192 - depth 50m | place: Saudi Arabia: Red Sea | collected 2011-10-15 | depth 50 m
CACCACTGCCATGCAAAAAATGCACACAGCGCCAAAAGCACACCAATAATAATTGGCGAGCCGTACCGCTTCATAAACGACTTGAGCTGTTCTTTCTGTTCTTCGTCAGTCATTGCTACCATGAATCTATCCTTTACCCATTTGGGCGCTACGCTAAGAAAAACCTAGCGAGAAAAAACATTAATTGCCAAAAGTGGCGGTTAAAAATGATGCAAGCTCAGCGATTGCAATCTGTTGCTGATCAGCAGTCTGTAAGTTTTTCACCAAAACCTGTTGATCTTGCCATTCTCGCTCACCCAAAATCAAGGCGAATTTTGCACCTGATTGATCGGCTTTTTTCATTTGGCTTTTCATACTGCCTTGCGAGCCTGTTTTTAGGCGAATTGAAGATTGTACCTCTTCAAACTGATCACGCAACTGCTCAGCAAGTACCAATGCTTTACCTTGATAAGCAGGCTCTGCCAATAGGAACACATCACAGTCCGTCGCAGTTTCAGTCAGTTGCTGTTCGAGCAAGAGTAGCAAACGCTCCATACCCATCGCAAAACCGACCGCAGGCACCGATTGATCCGCCTTACCTTTCAGCTGTCCAACCAAGCCATCATAACGACCGCCTGCACAGACTGTACCTTGCGAGCCAAGATGTGTGGTCGTCCACTCAAAGACGGTTTTGTTGTAATAATCCAAGCCACGAACGAGCTTTTGATTGATGACAAATTGAATCCCTGCATCAGTCAAATATTGTTTGAGCTGTTCGAAGTGATTCAAGCTGTCTTCTTTTAAGAAGTCATGTAACTTTGGCGCATCGGCAATAATCTTTTGTGTAGACTCAATTTTTGAGTCCAAAATACGTAGTGGTTTGGTGCTTAAACGACGCTGTGAATCTTCGTCTAACGCCTCTTTGTGTTGCTCTAAATACGCAACTAAGGCATTGCGATATTCGGTACGCTCATCGACCTCGCCTAGCGTGTTCAGTTCAAGCTGTACTTTGTCCGCCACGCCCATACGTTGCCAAAGGCGTGCCGTCATCAAGATCACTTCGGCATCCATATCAGGTGGTGCCACACCAAATGTTTCTACACCAAACTGATGAAACTGACGATAACGTCCTTTCTGCGGTTTTTCATAGCGAAACATCGGTCCAACATACCAGACACGAGGGGTCGCACCACGTAGTAAATTATGCTCAAGCATCGCACGTACACAACCCGCCGTGCCTTCTGGACGCAAAGTCAACGACTCAGGTGGATTGCCCTTGTCCAGAAAAGTGTACATTTCCTTTTCAACAATATCAGTCGCATCGCCGATCGAACGCTTGAATAAATTGGTCTGTTCAACGATTGGCAAACGGATTTGCTGGTAGCCGTAGGCATCCATCAAAGCCGATAAGTGTGCTTCTAGCTTGCGCCAAGCAGGCGTTTGGGTGGGTAGAAAATCGTTAAACCCTTTGATTGCAACAATTGAACTCATGATCTTTTTAACACACTATTTCAATAAACTAATTCAACAAACTATATTCAATACACTGTATTCAACAAAATTGCCCGTAAGCAATTTTAAAAACCGCTGAACTATTCAGCACTGGTACGAATAATCTCTTTCGATTTCGCCTCTTCCGAGAGTTGAATACGATGACGCACCATGCTTTCAATTTCATCCACCAATTGATCAGTATCAATCAAATGACTCTTTTCACCATTTTGATAGACCAATGATCTTGGACTTGCACCGACCACACCGATATCCGCTTCTTTGGCTTCACCCGGTCCATTGACCTTGCAACCAATCACCGACACATCCATCGGCACACGGACATCTTCTAACCGCTCTTCAAGCTTTTGCATGACTCTGATCACATCAAACTCTTGACGTGAACAGCTTGGGCACGCAATAAAGTTAATCCCATTCGAACGTAAACTTAATGATTTTAAAATATCAAAACCAATTTTCACTTCATCTTCTGGCTCAGCAGCGAGTGAAATACGCATAGTATCACCAATGCCGTCGAGCAATAGTCCGCCCAGTGCAATCGCTGATTTCACTGTGCCTGTACGATAGATTCCCGCCTCGGTGACACCGAGATGCAGTGGATTATCAATTTGTTTGGACAATAAACGGTAAGCATCCATGGTCAAAAATACATTCGATGCTTTGACGCTGACTTTGAACTCATGAAAATTTAAACGATCTAAAATATCAATATGACGCATTGCCGATTCAAGCAACGCCTCACCTGTTGGCTCGCCATATTTCTTTTGCAAATCTTTTTCTAATGAACCTGCATTGACCCCAATACGCATGGAAATATCATGATGGCGTGCAGCAGCGACGACTTCTCGGATTTTATCTTCTGAACCGATATTGCCTGGATTAATGCGCAAACAATCCGCACCATAGTCAGCAACGGCTAAAGCGATTTTATAATCAAAATGAATGTCTGCGACCAATGGCACGTCGACTTGCTTGCGGATTTTCCCGAAAGCCTCAGCGGCTTGCATAGTCGGCACAGATACTCGGACAATATCTGCACCTGCATCCGCACAGCGTTGAATCTGCGCAACCGTCGCATCGACATCGCAAGTCTCAGTATTGGTCATGGTCTGTACAGAGATTGGCGCATCACCACCGACATAGACCGAGCCAACACGGATTTTACGTGTTGGACGACGTTGAATTGGATTGACGATCATGATGCGAACCTCTCACAGATGAAACTTTTTAGTGTCAAGGATTAAGGTGACAATCTAAAGTCAGCCGAACCACTGGCATTGGTATAGCTGGATAAACCAATTTGTTCATAATTGAGCTTGAGCTGAACAGCCTCTGCATCATCAATTCGAATACTAAAAGGCGCTTGTCCTGACAACGTTAAACTTTCACTTTGACGACCTTGTGCCAAAGTATTGCCCGTAGCATCTTGGATCATCACTGACGTTGGTCGATTAAAATCTAATACCAACTGATCGCCACTACTTGAAGCAACTCCAGTACCAATTTGACAATACTGACCACAGTGCCCAAACAATCGCTATGATCAAAATTAACAGGATAATGCGTTTTAACCAAGTATTTGAACCACGACGTTTGCCACGAGTCAGACGTCCCATTGATTTTATTGGAGAGTCTTTTAAGGTGTGACTTGAGGTTAAGCCTGTATCAGTGCTATAGATTTCATCAAAGCGTTGAATCAATGCCGTGGCATCCGCATTAAGAAACTTGGCATAAGCACGATAATAGCCTTTGATAAAAGGCGCTTGTGGCAAAGACTGATAATCATCTTTTTCTAAAGCGACCAATTGCTTCTCAGAAATTTTTAACTCCTGAGCAACGTCCGACAGCTCTTTGCCTTGTGACATGCGTATTTGACGCAAATACTCACCCGGACGTTGCGCACTGCCAATGCTTGACGGCGTAGAAGATGTATTTTTGGGAGTATTCGTGTCTATTTCCATACCGCCTCAGAACTCTGTTTTAACTCTAAATATCGCTTGTATTCCTGACTATCAGGAAACTGTGCACGCAATTGATTGGCAAGCACTTGCATGCCCAAATCATCATGACGTGCTCTCGCTAAACGCAAACCAATCCACAGCGCACGTGCACCTTGACTGGCTTGTCCTGTATAGCGCACATAATCTTCATACATTTGCCCCGCCAATGTATAGCGTTGCTGGAAATAAAGCAATTCTGCAAGCTCAAGACGAGAAATCAACGAATCACGATTAGCTTGCAAGGCTTGGGTAAAGGCTTGTTCTGCATTGGCATTGTCGCCGACCTTCAGATAAGTACGACCTAAATTTTCAAGAGCCGCATAACGTTGTGTATAGCCTAGTGTTGCACCTGCCACTTTGAATTGTGCAATCGCTTCAGGATAACGCTCACGAAGATACAAATACGTCCCATAGTTATTTCGTGCTTGGGCATGCGTCCCATCAATGGAGATCGCACGTTTAAAATATTCTTCCGCTTTTGCCATATTGGTCGGGCTACCTTCTTGTTGTAGCAAGACACCCATCATCAAGTTGGCTTCAACAGAACGTGAATCTGTATTTAACGCCTGATCAAGCTCTTGTTTGGCTTTATCCAACTCACCTGTACGGATATATTCTGCAGCAAGTTGTGTGCGCAGTTGTACTGCTTTCTCAGGATCTTTTTCCCCAAGTCGGGTCGCAGGTGTCGTGGTTACACAGCCAGACATCACGATCAAAGCACTGAGTGCAACCGCACCTAATGTAGATTTTAATACTGTTTGCCCTATTGGGTTAAAACGAGTAACCATCATTCAAACAAAGACCTCAATATTCTCATCGCTTGTGACTCACATTTACAACAGATTAATGTGTCATGAGTCACTTTGTGTTCTTAGAATTTCATTGTGCTGACTGGCAATTTTCTGCTTCCATTTCTCAGCACGACGTGTCCGATCCGCAACTTGCCCCACCAACTGACCGCATGCTGCATCAATATCGTCACCACGTGTCTGACGAATGGTACAGACAAATCCTGCATCTGACAAAGTTTTTTGAAATGCCATAATGCGATTGCGACTCGACCGTCCATAAGGCGCATGCGGAAATGGATTAAACGGAATCAAATTAATTTTACTGGGTAAATCTTTTAATAGTTTTAATAATTGTAACGCATGCTCAGCTTTGTCATTAACACCATCGAGCATGACATATTCAATGGTAATGTGCTTACGACTACTTTCATTACCATCTTTCGCCAAGTAGCGCTGGCAAGCTGCAATCAATTGCTCAAGCGGATACTTTTTATTGATCGGCACAAGCTCATTACGCAGTGGATCATTTGGCGCATGAAGTGAAATCGCTAATGCGACGTCTATCGTTGCAGCCAACTTATCAATCATCGGCACCACACCTGAAGTCGATAAAGTTTCGCCACCCAAAGCTGACCGATGATTTCCGCAGGGGTCAAATCACGCTGAAAACCTTGTTTGCCTGTTGAGCAAAATGAACAATCTAGCGCACAGCCGACTTGCGAAGAAATACACAAGGTTTTACGTGCACCAGTTTTATCATCGGCAGGAATCAACACTGTTTCGACTAGAGAACCATCTCCATCACCAACACGAAACACCCATTTTCGGGTACCATCTTTGGAATAGTGACGATGAACCACTTCAGGCGCTTGAATCTCTGCAATATTGACCAGCTTTTCACGAAGCTTGCCTGAAATATTGGTCATTTCTTCAAAATCAGTCACGCCAAACTGGTGAATCCATTTCATCACCTGCCCTGCACGAAACTTCTTCTCACCGATTTTTTCAAAAAAAGCTTCTAGCTCAGCACGTGTCATTCCCAATAAATTGGCTTTTGAAGAATTCGTTTGCACTGTTTTTGGCACAGCTTGATCCGCCACCATTTTTTTCTGCATGGTTTTTTCCTGCAAAGTCGCATCTTGCGCAAGCGTAGAAATGGATTGAGCTGTGTTCATGCAAAACCTGCCATGCAATATGAGGAGTGAGAAATGGAACTGATCAATAAAAATATTGAAGGATAAATCGAGGGGGCAAATTATATACGTTTTTCACCATTTACCCTAGTGAAAAACAAAAAAGCTAGATAAGTATAACACTGATCTAGCTTTATCACGATGAGATTTGTTTGCTAGGCAAGACGCACTATACAAACACCATCCCGATCGAATTAACGCGTACGCGCTGCAATCTCGTCTGCATTGAAGAAGAAAGCGATTTCACGCTCAGCCGATGCAACTGAGTCAGAACCGTGAGCAGCATTTTCGTCGATGCTTACAGCGAAGTCTGCACGGATTGTACCAGGCGCCGCTTCTTTCGGGTTTGTTGCACCCAAGATTTCACGGTGAGCAAGTACAGCGTTTTCGCCTTCAAGTACAGATACAACTACAGGGCCAGAAGTCATGAATGAAACTAAGTCATTGAAGAAACCACGTTCTTTGTGCTCTGCGTAGAAACCTTCCGCATCCGCTTGAGAAAGTTGCTTGTACTTCATTGCAACTGGCTTAAGACCAGCTTTTTCGAAACGTGCAATGATGTCACCGATGTGGTTTTTGCCTACAGCATCAGGTTTGATGATAGATAAAGTACGTTCAATCGCCATGATTGGCTCCTTAAATGTCTAAGAACTAGATAATAAAAACGAAAAATTTGGCGCATTATATACGAGCGATAGGCGCAAGATATAGTGCAATTTGCCTTGATTTTGATTCAGCCTAAACTTTTTCGACAAAATGCAAATGCATTAGTGCGTCATTTGGCACAAAAGGCTTTCACCAATGTAATTAACGTGCTTCATCAATCCATGCCATTTGAATGGCTTCTAAAATACCTTCGCTGGATTTGTTTGGATCATCTTCGAAGTCAGGTAATGCACAAATCCAAGCATGTAAATCGGTAAAGCGAATATATTGCGGATCGACATCTGGGTGCGCTTCATAAAGCTCAATCGCAATATCAATCGAATCTGTCCAACGGAGTGCCATAGCTTAGCCTTTATTTCTATTTACAATGTCAATGCAAGCTACTTTAACAAAATTCAGCTTAGACGCAATGCTTATCCCATATCAAAACAAGACTCATCAAACCAGTCATTCCCTTTTTTATTTATGATTCGATGGATTGGCTCGCATGGCTTAAAGCACAATACCTAAGAATGGCGCACACCACAACGTCAACATCGCCACCACAAAGCCAATACTCGCCCCAACGATCACATCCGTCGGATAATGCAAACCCAAGATCATACGTGACAAGCCCACCAAAATAGTAAATGGCAACATGATCGCAAGTAACACGGATTCAATACTACCCAAGACTGTACATGCCAAAACTGCGTGTAAAGTATGCCCTGACGGAAAGCTAAAATGATCCAGTGGTCGCTCACCCAAACTAATCACCTGATGCACCTGATAAGGGCGTGGACGCACGGTATGACGTTTTAAGAGTTTATAAATCAGCGTACCAATACTGCCAGCAAGAATGATATAAATTACCTGTGTGAAATACGCGAAGCCATTCATGCCCCATACGATGGCAAGCATGATGTACCAAAATGCACCGTCACCAAGACGGCTTACCGCTTTAAAAAATTTTGCCACGTAAGGGTGTGATGACCAATGATTCAGGTAAACACAACCTCGTAAATCCCAATCTAGTATCGCTTTTTGCGCAACTTTTATCTTCCTACTCATACGACGACTCCTTGATCAACTGTGATCAGTGTGGATGGTGCGACCACGCTTTTATCGCACCGTGATTTATTTTTAATCTCATCTTCAAATCTGAATTCTTCACTTCCTAAACATTACTCAAAACTGCAAGTACATGGTTGGTTTTTTCGCATAGTGCAATAATGCGTCCTCAAAGTCTGCAACTGGTCGATCCCAACCACAATCACCCACTTTTTGACTAGCAATCTGACCCATATGCGCTAAGTCTTTGAGTGAGGGTAATTTGAGCAAGGTCTTTTGCCACGCCTCTTTATCACCAAATGGTAACAACCAACCTGTGCGCTCATGCTCGACCATCAGTGCAGGTGCTGCATAGTTATATGCCAACACAGGCAAACCACTTGATACCGCCTCTAATACAACATTACCAAAGGTATCCACTTCACTGGCGAATAAGAACGCATCTGCACTGGCATAACACATCGCCAACGCTTCACCCATTTGCGCTCCCATGAAAACCACATCAGGATATTGTTTTTCCAAGTCTTCACGAATTGGACCATCACCGACCACAACCATTTTCAGCTTACGTTGTGGTTGGTGTTTTTTCAGCGCATAGAAACTCTTGATGATAAACGGCACTTCTTTTTCAGGTGAAACTCGTCCGACCGATAACAGCACCGTAGTATTGTCATCTACTTGCCATTGGCGACGTAGACCTGAACTCCGCAAGTTGCGATTAAATCGTTGGTTATCTACACCACGACTAATTATTCGCATCGGGCAACGCAGACCAAACTCATCTTTTAATACTTGACGGGTATCTTCACTTGGCACGAGGGTCAGATCCGTTTGATTGTGAAACCATTTTAGATATTGGCGTACAGGTCTCACCAAAAATGCCATGTCAAAATAACGACTAAAATCATGAAATGATGAGTGAAACCCACTCGAAATCGGAATATTGCGCAGTTTGGCTTGATTGAGTGCGGCCAATCCAAGCGGTCCTTCAGTCACAATATGCACAATGTCTGCTTTAAATTGGTCCAATGCCTGACCAATTTTAAAAATCTGTGGCCAGCCAAATTGCATCTGCGGATACTTTGGAATCGACTGCGAACGCACCACGCATTCTTGATCTGGGTAAAAGCTGTGATTTTTTTCACTTTGCTGTGGACGAACCAATAAAATTTTGTGACCACGACGTTGTAAGCCTTTGGTCAGTTGCATCACAGAAAGAGACACACCGTTGATCTCAGGCGGCCAAGTTTCAGTGACGATAGCAATTCTTAATTTTCGTGCAGGGCGCTGTGGTTGATTTTCTTGTTGCTTTTTATTTTCATAGTTAAGCTTTGCTTGCGTATAATCCAGTACTTGTGCTGATGAGTTGATCATGCATCTTCCAAATTGGTTTTCTTATTCTGCGATATTAAGTATAAAGTTTGACCATTTCATGATCGATTGATGACAGTTTTCTGACAGTCTCTGATATTTTTCATTCCAAAATAGCATTTATGTGCATTCATTTTTTAAGGCTGATTTTGTGATTCATTCTCAATTGCTTATTCTGTAACAGATTATATCCATTACATTTTTCCCACCAAGTTATACATTTTTAAAAACTGAAAATTAGCATCCATTTGTTAAGCTGAATCTTGTAGCCACCGAACGTTTTATCAAAAAATTGAATCGCTCGATTTTTTCATTGTATAAAAGATAAAGGAAGCCAAAATGTCAGATATATTTGAAGGATGCCCACGCCAAACCAAGTCAAGAAATCGCCTTCATGCCTGCTCGTGTGGTGTTGCAGGATTTTACAGGTGTGCCGTCGGTGGTCGATTTGGCAGCGATGCGTGATGCGGTGGTCAAACTTGGTGGCAAAGCCGAACAAATTAATCCATTTATTCCGAGTGAGTTGGTAGTCGATCATTCGGTGCAAGTCGATGTGTATGGGCGTGAAGATGCGCTGGACTTAAATAAACAAATTGAGTTTAAACGTAACCAAGAACGTTATGAATTTTTACATTGGGGTCGTCAAGCTTTTCAAAACTTCCAAGTCGTGCCACCTGCAACCGGGATTGTGCATCAGGTCAACTTGGAATACCTCGCTCGTGTAGTGATGGCATCTGAGCAGGACGGCGAGCTGTACGCCTATCCTGATACAGTATTTGGTACAGACAGCCACACCACCATGATCAATGGTATTGGTGTACTCGGTTGGGGAGTTGGCGGGATTGAAGCGGAAGCGGCAATGCTCGGTCAACCTGCGTCAATGTTGATTCCGCAAGTGGTCGGTTTCAAGATCAAAGGCAAACTCAAAGAAGGCGTGACGGCGACGGATTTGGTACTTCGTGTCACTGAAATGTTGCGTGAACATGGTGTGGTCGGGAAGTTTGTCGAGTTTCATGGTGACGGCTTGCACAACATGCCACTTGCTGATCGTGCAACCATTGCCAACATGGCGCCAGAGTATGGCGCAACCTGTGGTATTTTCCCGATTGACCAAGTGGCATTAGATTATTTACGCCTATCTGGTCGTGATGACATGCAAATTACCTTGGTCGAACAATATGCCAAAGCGCAAGGCTTATGGCATGACGAAAGCTCTCCTACTGCAAAGTACTCAAGCAATCTTGAGTTGGATTTAAGCACGGTCGTGCCATCGCTTGCAGGACCAAAACTACCACATCATCGCATTGCACTGTCTGATATGCACAGTCGATTTGTGGAAACCTTGGGCGAAATGAGCAAATCTCGTCAAACTAAAGACGATGAATCCCGTTTTGCCAATGAAGGTGGTGAACAATCGCAAGCAGACGACCTCGCAGCTTCGCCTAATTCGGCTAAAAGCCTAGAAAAAAATGCCCTGCAACGTCTCATTTCAAAAATCACTTTAGATGAAAATGACATTGAACTTCGTGACGGTTCGGTAGTGATTGCGGCCATTACCTCATGTACCAACACGTCTAACCCTGCTGTGATGATCGGTGCAGGTTTGGTGGCGAAGAATGCAGCGAAACTCGGCTTAAAAGCCAAGCCTTGGGTGAAAACCTCACTCGCACCAGGCTCTAAAGTGGTCACCGATTATTTAGAAAAAACCGATTTGATGGATGCTCTGGAAGCGGTTGGTTTCTATTTAGTGGGTTATGGTTGCACCACCTGTATTGGTAACTCGGGGCCACTGCCTGATGCCATTGAAAAAGGGATTGAGGAAAATGATCTCGTGGTTGCATCCGTCTTGTCAGGCAACCGAAACTTCGAAGGGCGTATTCACTCACATGTCAAAACCAACTATCTTGCTTCACCACCACTAGTCGTAGCGTATGCCTTGGCAGGTACAGTGGATATTGACCTAACCAATGATCCAATCGGACAAGATCAAGACGGTAAAGATATCTTCTTAAAAGACATCTGGCCTAGCAGTGCGCAAATCGATGAATTGATTGCCAATAATATCGATGCGGAAATGTTCCATAAAAATTATGGCGAAGTCTTCGAAGGTAGTGAAGAGTGGAATGCAATTAGTTCGCCAGATTCTGAGCTGTATCAATGGAATGATGAGTCGACTTATATCAAAAATCCGCCATTTTTCGATGGTATGACCATGGACGCCGAAGGTGTGCCTGATATTGAAAATGCCCGTATTTTGGGATTATTTGGTGATTCGATTACGACCGATCACATCTCACCTGCGGGCAGTATCGAGCCTGACTCTCCTGCGGGTCAATATCTACAAAGTCGTGGGGTGATGGAACAAGACTTTAATAGTTACGGCTCACGTCGTGGTAATGATGCGGTGATGACACGAGGCACATTTGCCAATATTCGCATCAAAAACTTGATGATGAATGGTGAAGAAGGTGGCAATACCCTCTATTTCCAAGCAGATCAAGCCAGTTTAACCGACGGCGTAAAAATGCCAATTTACGATGCAGCGATGAAATATAAAGATCAAAACCGGACATTGGTCGTGCTTGGTGGCGAGCAATACGGTACGGGTTCAAGTCGTGACTGGGCGGCAAAAGGTACGATTCTACTCGGTGTCAAAGCAGTGCTCGCACAATCTTTTGAACGGATTCATCGATCAAACTTGGTCGGCATGGGCGTATTACCATTGACTTTCAAAGACGGCGAATCTATTCAAAGCCACAATTTAGACGGTTCAGAAGTGCTTTCCATCACTGGACTAGACAATGGCGAAAGTGATGTTGCTACAGTAACTGCAACCCGAGCCGATGGTTCAACGGAGAGCTTCGAAGTCAATGTCATGTTGCAAACACCTAAAGAACGTGAATATGTTCGTCATGGAGGTGTCTTACATTATGTGTTACGACAACTTGCTAGTAAAAATGCGTAACGTATTTACACTTCCTAAAGTTAAAAAAAAACAGCCACTTTATGTGGCTGTTTCTTTATGTGCTAAAAAATCGAATGATCAATCTTGTCGATGCGCTCGCCATTCTAGCTCAGCACAAATCAGCGTCGTCGGAAATACCACAATCTCAAAACTTCCTAAGCAAAAAATTAACCATGGTGATCACGCCAAAGCAGCCAATGCACCACACTTGAGATAGTAACTTCGGTGTAGATTTTGATTTGGGTCACCTAAAAAGTAATAGAAAATCTTCGATGTTAGATAAGCGGTAAAAAAACCAACCACATAACCCACGATCAAGGCAACACACATCAACGCCAACATCTGAAAAATAATCGACGGTGTGATTTAGCCAATCAAAAACTGAATCGGATCATTCAAGAAAAACAAAACATGAAAGCTAATGACGATAATAAACGTCGCAAACGCTGGTGCGAGTCGAAACTGACTCCATGTCTTTGTCATATTTATCCTTTTAATAAAAAAGACTTCCGCAGAAGTCTTTTCAATGTGTTCTAAATCAATTTATACCGTCAAATCTTTAATGGTTTCGCTTGAGCCATTCTTTTTCACAGATTCAATACCATTATCACGTGATGCTTCACTGGCATAGTATTGGCTTGTACCAATGATCTGATGATTCGCCGCTTTCAGATTGAAATATGGTTTATCATTTTTTGCAACTTTACGATCAAAGCGTGCATCATCACTGCTATTCTTTTGCACAGAAGCAATACCATTCATCGCAGAAGCTTTGGTTTTGTAGAGCTCACTGGTGAGAATAATCTCTGCATTGCCTGCTTTGAGTACAAATTTAAACTGTCCATCTTTTGCCTTATCGACCTCAAACCATCCTGCCATTTTGAACTTTCCTTATTTAAAATCACTAAACATAAATTCGATTTAAATAGTTTTAAAACAAAGTCAGCTTGCTTGCAAAATCCTTATTCATTAATTTGTAAACTGATTTTTCAGCATACAAAGGATAAGGTTTCAACTGAAACAATCAAGCGGGTACGCCACTATGAAAGCGAAATTGTTTGTCTGGACTTTGAATTAAATCCGCTTCCACTTGACGAATATGTGCGATACGCTCGGCGATGTCTTCATCAGGGTTTTTCATCTCTGCGGTGGTCGCCACATCTTTTGCCAGTGCTAAATAATCTTCAAAATGTCGTGCTTCGGACTTGAGCAAGTAACGATAATAGCGCCCAAGCTCCTCATCCACGATCGGCGACAATGCAGCAAAACGCTCGCAAGAACGTGCTTCTACAAACGCACCAATAATTAACACATCGACCAACGCCTCAGGCTCATAGGTACGAATCTCTTTCCGTAAGCCACCTGCATAACGCCCTGCACTCACCGCTTTCCATTCCTGACCACGCTTCGCCATAAATTCTAATACTTGCTCATAATGCAACATTTCTTCCCGAACCAATTGTGCCAATTTGACTTGTAAATCGGTAAAGAAGCTATAGCGAAACATCCAGTTCATCGCTGTCCCTGCAGCTTTCTTTTCACAATTGGCATGATCTTGAATCAGTAGTTCTAAATTCTCAGGCGCCGCATCAAGCCACGCTTGTGGTGTGCGGCAGCCAAGAAAATCGTAGACAGGTTGCATTAAGTGATCTAAGCCACGACTGCTCAGATCATTAACGTGTTTTAAATCTTCAGACATAGGAAAAACTATTTAATTAAAAATTTGAAAAATGAATTAACGTGCAGCTTGAATCGTCGCTTTCATCTGTTGCACTGCTTGCGCCAAACCAACAAACACACTATCTGCAATGATGGCATGTCCAATATTTAACTCATGAATCTGTGTGAGTGCTGCAATTGGCGTAACATTATCTAAATTTAGTCCATGCCCTGCATTCACAATTAAGCGACCTTCTGCATACTGCACGGCATGTTGAATACGTGTCAGTTCATGTTGTTGTGCTTCACCTGTTGTATCCGCATATGCACCCGTATGAATCTCGATAGTCGGTGCGCCACAGCGGATCGCAGCATCAATCTGCGCCGCGTCAGGGTCAATAAACAGTGATACATCTATTCCAGCTTTAACCAAAGCCTGGGTCATCGCTTTGACTTTTTCAAAATGCGTGACCACATCCAAACCACCTTCAGTCGTGACTTCTTGACGACGTTCAGGCACGAGACAGACATGCTGTGGCATCACTTTAAGGGCAATCGCTTGCATTTCCTCAGTCACTGCCATTTCAAGGTTCATACGTGTGGTCAACAGTGGGCGCATTCGATAAACATCAGCATCTTGAATGTGACGACGATCTTCACGCAAATGCAGGGTGATGCCCTCCGCACCCGCTTGTTCACAAATCAACGCCGCATTGACAGGATCAGGATAAATCGTGCCTCGTGCTTGGCGAAGTGTTGCAACGTGGTCGATATTGACGCCTAAAAGTGCTGCCATGAAAATATCCTATTAACGATGTGAATTAATGATTTCACATAAAATTGAACGTATGATTCTTATGCAAACTAATTCTGATGCAATTGACTCACCCAAAGTTGACGGCTTTTTAGCGGTTTATTCCCCAATAATTCCGTCAGAATTAGTCGATATAGTTTAGCAAGTAAGCTCACATTTTCCGAGTTGATTTGCTCGATTTGTACAAGGTTCAATAAATCTTGCCCTAAGAAATTTTGCCCATATTGCCCAATCACAAAACCTTCTTGCGGGATAAACTGATAATACACTGTCGGCGCAATATCCTGTCCATTAGCATCTTGGCTAAAGTCGATCGCATAACCAAGTTCTTGCAAAAACACCTGTTCAAATTGACGCAAGATCATTTTCAATTGCATATCTTTGGGATCATCTTTGGAGAGATTTTTCAGCTGTTCCAATGTCGATTGATAAGCTTGATAAGTTTCAGGCATTGGTTCTTCGGGTGGCATTAATCTTAATAAAATCTCGTTGAGATAAAACCCCGCAAACAAGGCTTTTTGCTGCAAATAAAAAGGTTGACCTTGAACGTCGATTTGGCTAAAGTTTTTTAATTCTGATTTACCAGTTGCTTGAAGCTGAGTTCGATGATAGAGCGCAGGCGGTTGCTGACGAGTTACACCATCAACACGCCCAAACTCTTCACTAAAAAAATGTAAAATATAACTGCGCTCACGATAGCGCCGTTGATGAATCGCAAAGCCTGTTAAGGATTGATTTCGCATCATGGCTTTGCTGATTACCTCAAGAGTTCCTAATCAATAGAACATTATTCAAACGGATACGTTACGCTAGATAGATTGGTGCGCTACAACAACCCAAGTATATGAAAAATTATTCTTTTTCCTTGTCGTCTTCATCATCGCCATCTGGAATCACCGCACCTGCAACCGCTGCCGTACCCTTCGCCACACCTTTGGTGGTTTTGTAAGCCACTTTAACTGGTACAGTCACGACTTTATGAATACAGCCTTGCAGTGCAAATACACTTAAAAACACCAACAATAGTGAAACTTTCATCTTGTTTTCCTGAACAAATATGGCTTCAAATCAAATATCACTATATCACCGATCACGATAGCTTTTTGACCCTGACGCTCGACAAAAATCGTCGCATCAATATACGTACACGCTGCTTTTAATTTTCCTGTTTTTGGATTAATAACAGGTTCTTCGATTTTAAAGCTTTCGATTTGTACTGTCAGATCGTATGGCAACTCCTCACCAAGCTGACGCATGATCTTTTCACGAATCACTTCACTGGCAAGGAATCGTTCCGAACGATCGGTGACTTGATCCATCGCATACAGTGGCGGTGAGAATGGTAAATATTGACCAATCGTATCACGCAAATGATCGAGGTTTGAACCTCGAAGTGCTGACACAGGGACGATCTCGGCAAATTGCATCAACTTTGTCCGTTGCTCAATCAGCGGTAAAATCGCCTTCTTGTCTTCAAGAGTATCTACTTTATTGATGACAAGAATCACAGGCATGCTGGCGTTGACGAGTTTTTCTAAGACCAACTCATCATTTTGTGTCCACTTCTGTCCGTCGATCACAAACAAGACCAAATTGACATCCCGCAGTGCAGAATGCGCTGCTTTGTTCATCATTTTATTGATGGCACGCACTTCTTTTTTGTGCATCCCTGGCGTATCCACATAGACTGCTTGCATATGATCACGACTATCAATACCAATAATTTTATGGCGTGTGGTTTGTGGTTTACGAGAGGTAATCGAAAGTTTTTGACCAAGCAAATGATTCATTAATGTAGACTTACCGACATTTGGACGACCCACAATCGCCACAAAGCCACTGCGAAAATCACTTGGAATCGGCTTTTTCTCATCATTAAAAAATTGATTAATAATGTCTTGTTCGCCAGAAGCGTGTTGATCTTCGGTGCTCATTTGGCTTGCTCCAATCGTTTTAAAATCTCCGCTGCTGCGGCTTGTTCGGCAAATCGACGACTTGCGCCCTCACCCTTCACACCATCCATACCTTCAACTTCACAGAGTATGGTGAAATGCTGATTCGGGGCATCGCCTTGGATATCAATCACATCATACTTCGGCAAAGGTAACTTATGTGCCTGCAACCACTCTTGTAAGCGTGACTTTGGGTCTTTGAGTTGTTCGGTCGGTTGAATCTGTTCAAGATATGGCGCATACCATTGCAAGACGATCTGTTGCAATTGATCAAAATCTTGACTATCTAAGTAAATCGCACCAAGAATCGACTCGACCACATCAGCCAATATTGACTCACGATGATGACCGCCTGATTTCAACTCACCCGTGCTGAGTATCAATGATTTGCTGAGTTGTAAATCTTTGGCAATCTTGGCTAATGACTCTTGACGCACTAGTGTGGCACGCATACGTGTCAGATTCCCCTCTTTCTCTTTGGGAAATCGAGCATACAAATACTGTGCAATGATGGTACCAAGTAATGAATCCCCTAAAAACTCGAGGCGTTCATAATTATGACGCTGACTCACTGAGCGGTGCGTCAGCGCCAGCTTTAATAAATCAATCTGCCGAAACTGATAACCCAATCTCGACATTAAACGTGGATCATTCACCTGTACTTACAGACCTCTGATCAAAATCTTTTTGGAATGTCATCAATAATGACATATTCATCAAAAATGGTTTACGTACCTCATAGTCTTTTTTTACAGCAAGACCTGCGGTATTGGTGACTTGAAGAATATCATCAACTTTAATGTCACGAATATTATTCATTTCTAAGCGTTGTGATAAATCTTGTTTGAACTTATTCTGCGTTGTATCTTTAGGCAAGGTCGCTAAAGATTCTTCAATTTGAGAATTGATAATACGATCATCCCAATAGGCTGGCCAAACTGCTACTGCAATTTTCGCTGCCAAAGCAAATAGAATAATGGCAAAGAAAATCCCTAAATAAGATGCACCACGTTGATTTTTCATTGTTGACCTCTTTTCCTTATTATTGACCCATCTGCTCGGATCTCTATCGCAATGGTTATGGAATACTGCCATTGCGCTTAAAGCTCGGTAAATTTAATCCCGGTGCTTTATGCATCCACACATAGGTCGCTTTCCCAGTTAAGTTTGCTTCTGGAACAAATCCCCAATAGCGACTGTCTGCACTTTGATCACGATTATCACCCATCGCAAAATATTCGCCTTCTGGTACAGTCACTTCCCAATTTTGCTCAAGTGATAGCGGCGCTTTTTGTTGGTATTGCTGAATGAATTGCTGAGCAATGCCATCTGATTGTGTTGCCTTGATATATTG
>LUMT01000536.1_pt1 | contig 17208 bp, 19 predicted proteins | sample 729741 | NCBI WGS metagenome assembly LUMT01 (sample SAMN03860299, study PRJNA289734) | marine metagenome | biome: seawater column; feature: ocean; material: water; isolation source: Red Sea water column Station 192 - depth 50m | place: Saudi Arabia: Red Sea | collected 2011-10-15 | depth 50 m
TCTTTATTTTCATCAAGTAAATTTTCATAGTTCGAATTTTCATTACTCAAATAAATACTATCAGTTAAAATTATATCCATTCTCCTATTATTAAAGCTATAATCACAAGTAACTGAGAAAATTAACTCACTACTATTAGATCTATTGCTAAGATAAATTTCCCAAGTTGTTTTACTTTTAAGTTTATTTGGAAACTGTTTAACTTCAGTTTGAAATAATTCGGTGTTTTTCTTTTGAAATGAATTAATAAAGCTATCTTGAATGTCAAGGCACTCAACAGGACTGAGTTGCAATTGATTATTTGAGCCGTGAATTTCGTAAATATTTCCTGTTTTTGTTGATTTTAATGTGTATTCAGTAATATATTTGTTTGCTATCAAGACGTTGTCCTCTTTAATAGAAATGCTCTCAATATTACCTTTCTTTAATTTTATACTCCCGTCATTTTCATACCTAAGAATGTCCTCGTACAATTTATAACCAAAAAGCTCAATTGATTGTGCATTCAAACAAAAAAACATGCTAACCGTGAATAATGTCTTAAACATGGGGAATTTTAACATTGATTTAGTTCTTTGAAATAGTGTTGAGCGGATATGGAACATCTTTGATAGAAAATTTATGACAATATTCAACACCCTCTAAAAGTTTTGACCATAGTTCGTTTGCATCCTTTTCTAATTCTGGGATCGAATATGATGCTAAGCTTAAAAACCATATCTTAAAAGAGTCCTTTGATAGTCTATCGACATTTGAATTAACTAATGTGGAAAAAGTATCTTTCCACTGTAGTAAGAGAACATCAGCTTCTTTTTTTGATAAATTCTGTGGTGATATAAAGTATTTTTTTTGAAGTGTTGATTTATCTTGTTCTAGGATAGATGTTTTAAATTGGAATGCATTATCGAGAATTGATGCTTTTTCTTTACTATCATTTATTTCAATCCAATTAATAAAACCTTTCAATAATCTTGAGCATATGTCATGGAGTTGTTCATTATCTATTTCTTCATTCATATAATTTATTAAAATTTAAAATTTCAAGAATGACTGTATCTCTTTTGCTAGAGCCAACATTTCTAAACACCCTTTTCCAGTTCTTTGTTTTTCTACTACTGTTAACCCTAATCCCATAGTTGATACAAATATTTGTCTATTACCCAAAATCGTCTTTGCTTTTTTAACATTCATTTTATTAACAAATTTATGTGCTTCTTGAATAAGTTTAGATTTTGCATTTGCTCTATTAATGAGTATTAATATCTCTCTTTTTTCTCTTTTTGCTAATTCAATTATGGACTCTGTGGCCCAAAAATCCACTTGAGACGGAGATATCGGTATAATGACAAGGTCAGCTATTTCAATTGCTGGTCTTCCATCAGCGTCAATTTTGGGAGGAGTATCAATTATTACTAAATCAGATTTTTCTTTAAGCGTTTTAGCCTCATACTGTGCGCCCCAGAGGCTTGCTGTTTTAAACTGAATCATATTTTTATTTTTAAGTTTTTCATTTCTGGTAAGAAACCACTTACCTAAACTACCTTGAGGGTCTGTGTCGAGTAATGTCGTGGATAAATTATTTTTTAAAGAATAAACAGCAGCTAAATTTGCAGCTATAGTGGTTTTTCCAGAGCCTCCTTTTTGTTGAGCGATGGTAATAACCTTAGACACAATTCAAGTATAAAAATAAAAAACTCTTAAGAAAGCCTTATTAAAAAAAAGTTGTGGGTTGATAGGTGCTCAGAATAGGTTTGGTAAAATTATATAGGAAATAAACCTCATATCATCTATATTGCTATCGTGAAAGCGTTTCAATTCAACACTACTCCTGGAATAAGATTTGGAAGTGACTATTCAATAGACACAGCAGAGGAAGTTTCTAAAAAACTTGGTAACAAAATACTATTTGTAACTGATCCGGGTTTAGTAAAAATTGGGTTACACGAAAAAACAATTACTGAGCTTCAAAAATACTCTGAAATTTTAATTTTTGATAATGTTGAAGCTGACCCATCTATAAAAACACTTATGAATTGTGTTCAACAGGGAAGAGATTTTAATGCAACAGGTGTAATTGGATTTGGTGGTGGATCATCAATGGACGTATCGAAATTAACTGCACTTTTGATTGGCTCAAACGAAAATATTCATGAAGCTTGGGGAGTGGCTAATGCTAAAGGGCCTAGGCTCCCTCTTGCTCTTTACCCAACAACTTCTGGTACTGGTTCTGAAGTAACTCCAATTTCTATTATCACACAAGAAGATTTAGAAAAAAAAGGAGTCTCCTCTCCTATTATACTTCCAGACCTTGCAATTCTTGATCCATCATTAACACTCGGTCTTCCCCCTCACATTACTGCTGCTACCGGTATTGATGCAATGGTCCACGCGATAGAGTCTTATGCTTCAAAAAGTGTGAACAATAATTTGATCTCCCAAACACTTGCAAAGGAAGCATTGAAGCTTTTAGGTAGTTCTATAAGACAAGCTGTCATTAACGGAAAGGATATTGAAGCAAGATCAAATATGCTTGTTGGCTCTATGTTAGCAGGTGTCTCCTTTGGAAACTCTCCAGTTGCTGGCGTTCATGCTTTAGCATATCCGATTGGAGGCACTTATCATGTCCCTCACGGTCTTTCCAACGCACTTGTCCTGCCATATGTTTTAAGATTTAATATATCTGATCAAAATGCATCAAAATTGTACAGTGAAATAGCCCCGATTGTTTTTCCAGATATTGATACAAGCACCAGCACTCAAGATATTTCTTCAAAATTCATTGAAAAGTTGTCAGATCTATCAAGTGAATTAGGTTTAGAACAAAGATTAAGAGATCTCGACATCCCTGAAACTGCATGCGAAACAATGGCTAGAGATGCTATGAAACAAACCCGATTACTAATCAATAACCCAAGAGAAATATCTGAAAAAGATGCTTTTGATATTTATAGGTCTGCATGGTAAAAACTTCATCTGATAAGAGATGGTAAATTTATCATCTTGAATTATTAAGATTTTAAACTAAATAATATGAAAAAATGTTAAGTGTAATAGATATTTCTAAAAATTTTGGCGATTTTACTGCCATTAATAAACTCTCTTTTGAGGTCAAAGTTGGTGATGTGATGGGGTTCCTTGGACCTAATGGTGCTGGCAAAACAACTTCCATGAGGGTAATAACAGGTTATCTTAAATCTGACAGTGGAAACGTTATCATAAACAATAAGGACATTGAAATAGATCCCATTCACACAAAGTCAATGATTGGCTACTTACCTGAAGGTGTTCCACTTTATTTGGACTTTTCACCATATCTTTACCTAGACTACGTTTGCCAGGTAAGAAATATAAAAAACTCAAAAGCAGCAATAAAAAAAGTAATTAATGATCTGCAATTAGATGAAGTAAAAGATGTTCCTATTGAAACTTTATCAAAAGGTTTTAAAAGACGTGTTGGAATAGCACAGGCTCTTATTCATAATCCCAAATTACTGATCTTAGATGAGCCAACTGATGGATTGGATCCCCTTCAAAAGTTTGAAGTAAGAAAATTAATTAAAAAATTATCTAAAACAAAAGCAATTATAATTTCTACACACATTCTTGATGAAGTCCCAGAGGTTTGTAATAAGTGTCTTATTATTAATGATGGACAAAAAGTCTTTGAGGGAACTCCAGCACAGCTTAAGAAAAAAATTGGTAAATCCCTAGATGAAAAATTTAGAAAGTTAGTAAGCTAATGTTGGCGCTAATTAAAAGAGAACTTAAATTATATTTTATTACTCCTGTCGCCTATATTTTTACTGCAATATTTATTTTGACCTCTATGTCCTTGACATTTTATTTTGGCTCGTTTTTCTCCTCAGGAGTTGCAGACTTAACGGTTTTTTTTAGTTTTATTCCATGGGTTTTTATTTTCTTTGTCTCTGCAGTTACTATGAAAAGTTGGTCCGAGGAAAAAAGACTTGGTACTATTGAATTATTAATGACTTTGCCAATTCCTTTGTGGAAGATAGTGTTGAGTAAATTTTTTGCAACTTGGGCTTTTGTTGTATTCTCAGTTGTTTTGACGTTTCCTATTTGGATTACAGTAAATTATCTTGGAAACCCTGATAACCTTGTAATTATTGGCCAATATCTTGGTGTTATTATCATGGCAGGTGCTTATGTCTCTCTTGGAATTTTCTTTTCTTCGTTAACTAACAATCAAATAATTGCCTTTATTTTATCTATTTTAGTCTCATTTCTTTTTACCATAAGTGGGTTTCCTCTTATGATTAATTTTATAACTGGGATTTTACCTATTGAAATAGTAGAACTCATTTCTAGTTTTAGCTTTTTGACTCACTTCTCAAGTATCCAAACGGGTTTCTTCTCAATTAAAGGATTGTTTTTCTTTTTATCCTTTATTGCTCTTTGGAATTATTTAACAATTATAAAATTTTTAAATCGAGACTAATGAATAAATTTTTACAAAAAAACTATCTTATAGTATCTATACTAAGCACTGTTATTTTATTTTTGTCCTTTAATTTTATAATCCAAAAAATCAATTTTAATTTAGGAGTTGATTTTACCTCTACCAAAACTTTTACTCTTTCAAGTGGTACTAAGAGAGTTATAGACGAAATAGAAGAGCCATTAAAAATTACTTTTGTGTATAGCAGAGACTTGTCTAAAAATATTCCAATTATTCAAAATTACGCTAATCAAGTTCAAGGTCTATTAAACAGATATTCAGATCTAGCTTCAGGTAAAATTGAATTAAACTTTATTGAACCAGAGCCTTATTCAGATGATGAAGATTATGTAAATAGATATGGTGTGCAAGGTTTTCCTATAGATCAAGAGGGGTCCAAAGTATATTTTGGATTAATTGCTTCAAATACAACAGATGACATAGAAACTGTTCCCTTTTTTGATCCCTCAAAAGCTGGCACATTAGAAAAACAATTAACTGACATTGTATACAAACTTAATAGATCAAAAAAACCAATGATTGGTTTTTTATCATGGGTGGACACTACACCACCAATGATGCCAAATAATCAACTTGGACAGGGAGAATACACAATACTTGAGGAGCTTAGTTATTTTTATGATTTTGAGTTTTTAGATACAGACGTAGAGAGTTTTGAAGGTATAGACTTATTGATAGTTTATCACCCCTCTGATATTAGTGACAAAACTGAATATGCAGTTGAACAATTCATCTTGAATGGGGGAAAATCAGTTATTTTTGTTGATCCATTTTTTGAGAAAAATGACCATTCAAATAAATCATCAAATTTAGAAAATGTCTTAAAAACCCTCAATATTAACTATAATAGCAATGTTATTTTAGATGGCGCTCAAGCAACAAGACTGCAGACACAACAAAACATAACTGAAAATACATCTTTGCAAACTATGTTGAAATTGAATTGGCCTGAAGTCAGAGGACAGTTCATCAATCAAGCTGAAGAAATTGGAGACGGTTTATCTTTAATTAGACTTGTGTCTCCAGGTGGTCTTTCCCCATTAAACGATGAAAGTGAAATTTCATACACACCTATTATGTCATCTAGTGAGGTAACAATGGATCTACCTATGAAAGAGGTACATGATCCAATTAAGCTCATTAATAATTTTCAGCCGACAGGTATTAGCTATGACTTTGGAGTAAGATTAAGTGGTATCGCAAAAAGTAATTTTAATGATTTTGAATTTAAAAATGATAATCATTTAGAAATATCCTCAAAAAATATAAATGTGGTAGTTTTCAGTGACGCTGATTTTATAAGAAATGCCTTTTGGGCAAGAATTCAAAAGTTTTTAGATACCAATGTTATAGAGGCGACATCTGATAATGGAAGTTTAGTTACAAATGTATTTGACTCAATGACAGGTTATGATGAATTTATTGATCTGAGAAACAAAGAGGCTCCATTTAGACCGTTTGTTGTAGTTCAAAAACTTCAAGCAGAAGCAGAGCAGATGTATCTAGGACAGGAACAGCAATTACAAGCTCAACTTGATAATACATTAAATCAAATTCAAAATTTATCAGGCGGTAGAGATGTAGAAAGTGTCAATTTATCTGACAAACAATTAATGGAATTAGCAAATTTTCAATTACAAGTAGAAAATACTCGTAAACAACTAAGAGAAGTTAGAAGAAATTTAAGTAAAGACATAGATCGATTAGCAAATCAAATAAACATATTAAATACTTTTTTAATACCTGTTCTTTTAATTCTACTAATGTTTTTTATTCCAAGACAACTCGGTATCAGAAAAAGAAAAAGCAGATAAATGTACATTAAAAATTTAAAAATATTGGTTTTACTATCTTTTGGATTTTTAATTATTGCCCTTGGCATGTATTTTGATGGCAAAAATATCTCTAACAAGTCATCATCTGAAGTATTATTTCCTAGTTTTGATGATGTTTTACCGGAAATAGCATACATTGAATTTTCTAATCAAAATGGAAAATCTGTAATTGAAATCATTGATAATCAATGGCTTATTTCAAGCTCAAATAATTTTCCGGCAAATACTGAGCTTTTAAGTAGGTTTTTTATTCAACTTCGTGAAGCAAATATTTTAGATGCTAAAACTAATCGTGAAGATCTTTTATACAAATTGGGTCTAGATGATGAAAATAAAATGCAATTAATATTAAAATCTGAAGACGGTGAAGTATTGTATTCACTAGATATTGGTATTTATAATTACAATATCCCAGGATCTTATATAAAAGCTCCTGAGTCTAATCAATCTTATTTGGTTTCAACAAACTTAACCGCCGATGTATCTGATTTCTATTGGGTACCCACCGATTTAATAAATGTCGGTAAATCTCAAATAATTTAACCTCTCAATTTAATGAAATTGATAATGATAAAATTATCGATGCTCAAAATATATTAACTGATCTTCAACATAATGGCTTTGTACTTAAGATAGAATTACCTAACTCTCCAGATTTAAAAGCTAGGTTTACACTCAATAATGGCACTATAATTTTTGTAAATCTTTACGATATTGAGGGTAAAGGTGTTCACGCTACTTTTGATTGGAATTATGTCGATGATAAAGTTCAAATATCAAAGTTTATAGATCCATTGCTAGATGGAAATCAAATACAAGTTAGTTCGGTTGCTTTTTTAAATAATTTTGCTTTTAGCGTTCCTCAAATATTTTTTGATACATTGAATATAAAATTAAGAGAAAAAACCGAATAATTATTTAATTTCTCCAATTTCAAACTTCATTTGATGTTTATAAATTTGTGATGGGTTTAATTGCGTTGAAGGAAATTTTCGATTATTGGGTGCGTTTGGAAAACCCTGAGTTTCAAAACACATACCTTGATATTTTTTAATTTTAATACGATTACTGGAATATTTTAAATGCTGACCAGTATAAAATTGAACACCAGGTTGATTTGAAAAAATTTTTAGGGATATATTGCTTTTTGGTGATTGTATTTTAGCTACAAACCGAGAATTTTTTTTTACGATAAAATTTTCATCAAATCCCTTGAATTTATTAGTAAATTTATCACGTAACCTAGTTGATTTTTTAAAATCAAAACGTGTTCCTTTTACATTCATTACCCTACCAGTAGGTATATTTTCAGAGTCATTTTCTAAGTACTGATTTGAATTGATTTGGACGTAGTGATCAAAAATATCTTTTTTGATTTTATCTAAATTCCAATAAGCGTGATTTACTAAATTAACGTGAGTAGTTTTTGATGTTTGTGCACTTATATTGATTTTGAGAGTCGAATTTCTCGTTTTTAGCTAATTTGTATTTTACTCCTTTAATCTGAAATTGAGCTTTTTTTATTCTATTTGCATACCTGCCACATGTTGCGCCTAAGTAATTTTTATTATTTTTATATGATGAGATATTTCCTAAATTAAGAATTAAATTGATTTTTTTCTTTTTGTAAAAAACTTTAAACAATGTTGCACCAATATTAAGAGTCTTAACTCTTAAAAACTTATTTTCAATTGTGTGTGATTTAATCATTAATGATTAAATTTTTGAAATATTCTCTAAAACTTTTTTTGTTACTTCTTTTAATCTTGGGATAGTTGAATTGATTAATTTAATACGGTCATAAGTATTTGGATCTTTTACAATTTCCTCTCTTAAAGTATCACCGAAAGTTTTTCTGAGTTCAGTGCCGATATTAAACTTACAAACATTCGTTGTATTTGCTATCGTTCTTTTAAGTGTATCGTCGATACCGCTACTTCCGTGAAGCACCAATGGTACTTCGGTTAAGGTTTCTATCTTCTTTATGACTTGCATATCAATAGAAGAGGATTTGTTTGTCTGTAAGTGTACGTTTCCTGCACTTATCGCCATAGCATCACATTTGGTTAATTCAGCAAATGTCTTCGCTTCTTCTGGATCTGTGCTTTGTGACTTAGCACCATCATTGTAACCAACAAATCCAATTTCTCCCTCAACGGAAATATTTTGTTTATGAGCTAATTCAACGATTTCACTTGTTTTATCAACGTTTTCATTAAGTGAAAGCTTGGATCCATCAAACATTACAGATGTAAATCCGTTGTCAATTGCCTCTAAACACTCTTCTTTAGTATAACCATGATCTAAATGACAAACTATTGGAACAGATGATTGCTCAGCCAAGTATCTAAACATTTTACCTAAAACTGGCAGAGGTGTATTTGCTCTACAACCTGGTCCTGCTTGAAGAATCACAGGCACCTTGAGCTCTTCGGCTGTTTCTGCATAACATCTTGCATCCTCCCAACCTAGTACTACTAATCCTGCAACGGCATAATTATTTTTTTTTGCTTCTTGTAAAACTTCTGAGAGGCTAGCTATCGTCATTTATATTTTGCTATCATATCCTTAATACCTGGGATTGTTTCTAATTGGTAAGCATGGGTTTTTTGGAAAGATTGAATAAGTGATCTTTGAGAAAGACCTACTAGGATTGTAAAATAATACATCTCATATCCTGGGGCAACCACACATGGATGATATCCTTTATTAATTGCAATAGTAGAGCCATTAAAAAGTTGATAACCGTGACCCTCTTTTTCATCTTCTGATTGCATAATTTGAACACCAAAACCATGTCCTGGTTTAAATCGATAATTATAAACTTCATCATGACGAGTTTCTTGAGGGAGATCATCTGTGTCGTGTTTGTGAGGAGGGAAGCCTGACCACCCTCCAGCGCCAACAGTATATAATTCATTTACTAATAATCGACCAACTTGATCATGATGTTTCGCACCTAAGATATGTTTAATTTTTCTGTGAGTTTTAGTATCGTCTGAGCCGTATTGAACAACATCTAGTTCTTCTTTTAAAACGAGAAATGGCTCTAATTTTTTTTCATAAATTCCACCAGCTATGAAACACTCAGAGGAGTCAGATAAACAAGTAATTTTACATTTTGAATTTGTAGGAATATAACTACCCTCAGGTTCACCATCCCATACGTCAGTTGTTCTTTTTCCAATCTGTCCTAACTTATTATCCTCCACGGTAATCTCGACGATACCTGTTGCTGGAACTACGCTACTTTCATGTTTTGATAGTTGGTATTCATAGGACTCACCTTTTTTTAAATTGATAATATTAAAATAAACTAAAGGTACTGTTTTATTTGTTTCTCCAAATAAAGCTTGATTTTTATTATCTGAATAAGGGATGTGCATCTATAACTCCTTTTGATTTTGGTTAATAAATTTTTCTAATTCCTGATTGTTGGGCATAGCTGAGGAACAACCTACTCTTGTTACAACTATTGCAGCATTTGCGGAACCCCGAATTACTGCATCCTCTAAACTAAGGCCATTGTATAGGGAGCTTATAAAACCTCCATTGAATGCGTCGCCTGCACCCGTGGGTTTAATAGCTTCGACATTGAATGTCCCGTATTGGCTCTCATTTTCTTTAGTAAATACTTTAGATCCCTCTTCGCCCATTTTATAGACAATCACTGATGGTTTTTTTTTAATATACACTTTTGCTAATTCAAGTCCATTTGTGGAATTATCAGCCACATTAAATTCTAAATCGTTTCCAATGATAATATCCATTTCATTCATAATTTCCTTATAAACATCTGATTTGATTGTATCAGACTCCCAGTTGTAAGGCCGATAATCAAGATCGATTATTAATGGTATCTTGAGATCTGAAGTTAGTTTTGAGGCAACCAAAACAGCATTCCTTGAAGGTTCTCCTGAAAGCGCAGTTCCAGAGATAAATACTGCAGAGTAATTATTAAAATTAATTTTATTAATATCCTCCTTATTAAGTTGTAGATCACAAGGATTACTTCTGTAAAGAATAGATTGGTTATTTTTTAAAATAGTTTCAACAACAGCTATTTGTGTTTGAAATGATTTATTAACTTTTCTGCAGTGTTCTACACCAACTTTGAATTCATTAAGTTTGTTAATTATGTATTCTCCGATTGCATCGTCAGATATACAAGTAAGTAAATCAGTGCTGACACCCAAGTTCGATAGAGCAACACAAGTATTTGCCGCCGAGCCCCCTAAATGAGAAGAAAAGTTATTTACATCGGAGATTTTTGTACCGGGTGGCTCTGGATAAATATCTAATCCTGCTCTCCCTATTACAAGAATTTTTTTTGTATTATCAAATTTCATTTAATGAAAATTAAGTCTAGAGGAATTATTGTAATTACTTAAGAATTTTTTGTATTTCCTCTTGTGAAAAATAATCTGCCTTCTTAAAAGTAGTCTTTATCTCTTGGGGTGTTTTGGTGTCTGCTGCCTTCATTGTTGATTGAATAATATCCAAAACGTGTAACGATAATTCTCCGCTACATCTGTGTTCAAGTTCATTATCAATACAGTATGCCATTTCAGCTAATCCGACACCACGGTAGTTCGCATTAGTTGGCGACTCATTAGCCCTACCGCTATGAGATGTAATATTAATTTTACCCAGAGGCATATCATCAGTTTTGTGCTCTTGCCAAACACCACTATCATCAGTACTTGTGTATACTGAGCCTCCAAACATATTTGGATCAGGCACAATCATAGAACCTTTATCGCCGTAAAGCTCTATGTGATTACGTTGGTGAGCTACAACATCAAACGATAGAGTTATTTGAATTAAAGCCCCATTATGAAATTCTAAATTAACTAAATAGCTAGTTTGACATTCCACATCAAACTCCTGATCTTTTTTTGGACCTATGCCTATAACTCTTTTATCGAAAACTTTGGTAGAAATACCATGAACGCTTTTAGCAGGGCCAAGTAAATTTACTAAAGCTGTTAAATAGTATGGTCCCATATCTATAACTGGGCCACCTTCATTATTTGCAAACCACGGTTCAGGATTGGGATGATAAGATTGAACTCCTGGATAAGCAAAAATAGCATTTCCAAGCCGAACATTTCCAATTTTATTATCGTTTATTAATTCAATAGATTTTTGAATTCCACCACCCAAAAAAGTATCAGGAGCATTGCCAATGTATAAGTTTTTACTTTTAGATAATTTTAAGAGATTTTCACCATCTAAAAAATTTACAGCCATTGGTTTCTCACTATAAACATGTTTACCGCTCTCCAGCGAATTTTTTGCTACCTCGTAATGAGCCTTTGGAATAGTTAAATTTAAAATAATATCGACTTCACTATCATTTAATATTTCATCAACAGAACAAGAGTTTATATTATAAGTTTCGGCACATTTTTTAGAATTTTCATGATTAATATCAGCACATTTAATTATGCGAAAATTATTAAAATAATCATGTCCTCTAAAATATGTTTCAGAAATATGACCACATCCTATTAAGCCAACATTAAAGACTTTGTTCATAAATATGAATTATTTGTCTAGGCCGCACATATTGATGTATTTTATTTCAATAAAATCATCAATTCCATACTTTGAGCCTTCTCTGCCAAGACCAGACTCTTTTATTCCTCCAAATGGTGCCTCTGCTTTTGAAGTTAATCCAGTATTGACTCCAACCATTCCGTATTCAAGTGCCTCAGCAACTCTCCATATTCTTCCGATATCTCTGGAATAAAAATAGGATGCAAGTCCATATGGTGAGTTATTTGCAAGTTTAATTACTTCTTTTTCATCTTTAAATTTGTATATTGGAGCCACTGGCCCAAATGTTTCTTCAGTTGTAATTTTTGCTTCTGGTGGGACTTCAGTGAGGATTGTAGGCTGATAAAAGTTCATTCCCAAAGAATGTTTAGATCCACCAATTGCAACTTTTGCGCCATATTGTAATGCATCTTGGACATGCTCCTCTACTTTACTTAAAGAGTGCTCATCAATCATGGGTCCAGAGGCATTTTCCTCATTTAAACCATCTCCTACTTTTATTTTAGAGACAGCATCAACAAATTTTGAACAGAACTCATCATGAACTTTTTCTTGGACATAAATTCTATTTGCACAAACACAAGTTTGTCCTGTATTTCTAAATTTGCTTTGGATTGCACCCGCAACTGCATCATCAATATTTGCATCATTAAATACAATGAAGGGTGCGTGACCACCAAGTTCCATTGAGACTTTCTTTACAGTTCCAGAGCATTTCTGTAAAAGTATTTTTCCAATTTCTGTTGAACCTGTAAAAGATAATTTTCTGACAATTGGATTTGTGGCTAATTCCTCTCCGATTTCAGAGGCCTTTCCTGTAATTACATTTAAAGTTCCTTTTGGGAAACCTGCCTCCTCAGCCAAAACAGCTAGCGCGAGTGCAGAATAAGGAGTTTGACTTGCTGGTTTAATTACAACTGGGCACCCAACAGCTAAAGCTGGTGCACATTTTCTTGTAATCATAGCATTAGGAAAATTCCATGGTGTAATAGATGCCACTACACCAACTGGTTGCTTCAAAACAACAATTCTTCGATCGGTCATGGGATCTGGAATTGTATCTCCATAAACCCTCTTGGCTTCTTCTGAGAACCATTCTACAAAAGAGGCTCCATAGCCTATTTCTCCGCGTGACTCATTTATTGGTTTTCCTTGTTCAACTGTCATGATTTGAGCTAATTCCTCTTTATTTTCAATCATTAAATCAAACCATTTTCTGAGTATTTCTGATCTTTGACGTGCAGATTTTGCCCTCCATTCAGGCCAGGCATTATTTGCTGCTTCTATAGCATTTCTAGTTTCAGATGTTCCGCACTTAGGTACAGTGCCGATCTCTTTCAAGTTAGCTGGATTGTTAACAGATATTGTCTCACCTGAGTCGGCATTAACCCATTCACCGTTAATGTAGCACTTATCTCTATAAAATTTTGAGTCTTTAATTTCCATAAATATTTATAACAGTTTTAATTCTTATTCTACAGTGGCAATTTTGCCACCTACAGGGATCGTGTCTCCCTCTTGTGCAATTATCTCTGTTAATTTTCCATTAACTGTTGAAGGTATCTCAGCAGCTGTCTTATCAGTCTCAACTTCGCAGAGTATATCTCCTTCTTTAATTTCATCTCCGACTTTTTTAAGCCACTTTACTACTTTTCCCTCGTCAACAGTTTCTCCAAGGGATGGCATTATTATTTCCATAATTATTCTCCTTTTAGTTTTTTTATAACCTCATTTACAATTAGTTCCACTGAGGGAATTGTATTATCTTCGAGTATGTCAGCACTTGGTAAAGGTACATGTGGTGTAGTTACTCTAGTGACAGGGCCTTTTAAATTTTTAAAACAATGTTCTGAGATTAAAGATGATATTTCCGCTCCCCATCCACAAAGTCTTGGATTTTCTTCTACTGTCAAGACATGACCAGTCTCGATTACAGATTTTTTTATTGTTTGTAAATCTAGGGGCACTAGAGATCTTAGATCGATTACCTTTGCATTAATATCGTGTTTGTCTTTCAAAATTAATGCAGCCTCTTTTGCTCTTTGTGCCATTAAAGCTAAACCAATAATAGTAATATCTTTTCCCTCGTGAAGCGTATTAGCCTCCCCGATAGGAATGGATATATCAGTTTGTTCAATTTCTTCTTTAAATGCATAAAGTGATTTATGTTCATAAAATATAACGGGATCAGGGTCCTTTACAGCACTATCCATCAAACCCAACACGTCACTAGGGCAGCTTGGTGCGACTACTTTTAAACCTGGTATCATCATAGACCAATTCTCTAAACTTTGAGAATGTTGTGCACCAAATTTTGACCCTCCACCGTTTGCAGTCCTAATGACCAATGGAATGTTGATTTGGCCATCTGACATATATCTAGTTTTAGCAATTTGATTTGCCACAATATCCCAACAGACAGCTAAAAAATCTGAAAACATTATTTCTGCTATTGGTCTTAAGCCTGTCATTGCTGCACCCATAGCTGCACCTAAAATCGCCTGTTCTGAAATTGGTGCATCCATGACTCTCTCTTTACCAAACTCCTCTAAGAGACCAACCGTCGCTTTAAATACTCCACCCGCAGCACCTACGTCTTCACCAATAAAAAAAACTTTTTGATCTTTTCTCATGGATTGAGCTATAGCGAGTGAAACACTTGCTCTGTATGTTAATTGTGCCACTCAGAACCTCCATTAGCCCATACATCAGTATATATTTCTTTAATTTCTGGAATTGGAGAAGCCATGGAAATTTCAGTTGCTTTTTCAACTTGATCTTTAATTTTCTCCTCAATTTCAGAAATTATTTTTTCATTGATATTAAAATCTAATAACTTTGCTCTGTAATTTTTTATTGGGTCTTTGTTTTCCATCCAATCTTTTACTTCCTCATCAGGTCTGTACTTACCTGGGTCAGCTCTTGAATGCCCACTATGTCGATAAGTCTTTGCTTCAATTAAACTTGGACCTTTACCCTCTCTTGCTTTTGAAATAGCTTTTTCTGCTGTTCTAAGCATCTCATCAGCATCATTTCCGTCCACAATAATTTTATCTAAATCGTATGCACCTGCTCTATCAGCAGCTGGGTGCTCAACAGCAGTAACTTCATGAATTGGTGTATATTCCATATATAAATTATTTTCACAAACAAACACTATTGGTAAATTCCATATTTTTGCCATGTTCAATGCCTCATGGAATGCTCCGATATTCGTAGTACCGTCTCCAAAAAAGCAAACGCTTACCTCATTTGTTTTATTATATTTTGATGCTAAAGCAGTTCCATTGGCTATAGTTAAATGAGCACCTATAATAGCATATGAACCCATAACTCCTTTTTCTACATCTGTAAGGTGCATGGATCCTCCTTTACCTTTCATCAAGCCACACTGTCTACCCATTAATTCTCCTAAAACTCCTTCGATTGAGGATCCTCTTGCGAGTGTATGTGCGTGCCCACGGTATGTGCAAAATGTATAATCGCCTTGTTTCAAGGCGACTCCAAAGGCACCTGCAATAGCCTCCTGACCCAGAGCTAAATGGCTAGTACCTTTGATAAGATTTTGAAGAAAAAGATCATATGCTTTTTTTTCGACTAACCTTAATTTCAGCATCATTTCCCATAATTGAAGTCTTTTCTCTTCTCCTATATCGTCATTTAATTTATCTACCATTAATATTTATTAGCAATAGGTAGATCTTCAGCAGGGAACAAGGAAATTACTTGGCATCCTTTATCAGTAACAATCAATTCTTCTTCAATTCGCGCAGCAGAATAACCATCTTTTGCAGGACAATAGGTTTCAAGAGCAAAAACCATTCCTTCTTTAATTTCATCAGGTGAGTCCATTGAAACCAATCTACTGATTATTGGTCTTTCATGAATTGCCAAACCTAAACCATGTCCAAACTGTAATGCGAATGCTGACATTTCATTTGCAAAACCAAATTCCTCAGCCTTCGGCCATACTGATGCAATTTTATCTGTAGAAACCCCAGGTTTAACAAGTTCAATAGCTTTGTCTAGCCACTCTCGACACTGCTTGTAGGCATCATTTTGAGAGTCTGATGCTCGTCCAATATTGAAGGTTCTATAATAACAAGTCCTGTAACCCATATAAGATTGAAGTATGTCAAAGAAAGCTTGATCACCGGGTCTAAAAATTCTATCTGTGAAATTATGTGGATGTGGATTACATCTTTCACCTGAAATGGCGTTTATTGCCTCGACATCATCTGAACCAAGTTCATATAGAAGCTTATTTGCATTAGCAACTATTTGAGCTTCACTAACACCAGGTTTCATAGTCTCATAAATTTGATGATAAGTTGCATCTACCATCGATGCAGCTTGGTTTAATAACATTAGCTCATCTCTTGATTTTATTTCCCTGGCTTCAAGAAGAATTTGTTGTCCATCAATTATCTCTAGACCCTCTGCTTGAAGAGCGAACATCATTGCTGGTTCAACAAGATCCACACCTACAGGTTCATTTGCCAGTCCCTTTTCATTTAACATTGATTTTATTTCTTTTGCAGCATTTTTCATTAAACCCGCATCAGGATGCACCGTACCCCTCAAGCCAACCATACCTGCCTTCCAATTTTCTTTTGGAAGCCAAGGTGAAAATAATTGATGATGCTTAGCCGCTGAACCAAAATCCCAAAGCACAGGGTCATGGTCTTGAGCTAATAGAGAATATCTACATATTTTATCTCTTGACCACTCCCCAATAACTGTGCTTGTGAGATATCGGATGTTGTTGTTATCAAAACAAAGGAGTGAACCGGCTTTTGAATTTTTTAGAGCTTCTCTAGCTCTTCCCAGTCTATATTTGTGAAGTCTAGGAAAGTTAATTCTCTCTTCATAATCTACATTTGTTCTTCCATGAGATGGTACTCTTCTATGCCAATCGTAATTTGGATTTATATCTTCAGGTTTTATGATTGAAGGTTCACTCATTTATTGAATTACCATTCCTCCATCAATCATAAGTATTTGTCCTGTCATATAATCAGACTCACTAGACGCTAAAAATGATGCTGTGCCCACCACGTCTTCAGGATAGGAATACCTCTTCATCAAAATCATATTCTCTGCAATTGAGTCCATTGACTCTCCGGGTTTGTCAAATTTTCCAATTGCAACTAAATCTTTATCTAATTGCTCCCATAGCTCTGTTCTAACTACGCCAGGGCCATATCCATTAACGGTAATGCCATGCTCAACTAAACTTTTTGCACCACCTTTTATTAGAGCAGCTATGGCATGTTTGCTCATTCCATAAACCACAACATCATCAAAAGTTTCTCTGGATAAAATAGAAGC
>LUMT01000284.1_pt1 | contig 17097 bp, 14 predicted proteins | sample 729741 | NCBI WGS metagenome assembly LUMT01 (sample SAMN03860299, study PRJNA289734) | marine metagenome | biome: seawater column; feature: ocean; material: water; isolation source: Red Sea water column Station 192 - depth 50m | place: Saudi Arabia: Red Sea | collected 2011-10-15 | depth 50 m
AGCCTACACGCGATAGATATTTAGATAATGTAGATCCTTTTGGAAGGAAGGCAAATACTTTAACTCTTAACGATAATAGATTAGTAGCTTTATCAAGATTATTTAATCAATTTTACTTAACTGAGGATGAAAAACTTTCGGGAACAGTAAATATAGGACGCGGAAGTTTAATTGCCTTAAATGAGGGAGAAAATTTAATTACTTATCCAGGAGGACCTGGTTCTGTTTTTGGGGCAACAGGTAACACTAATATCCCCAAATTAGAAAGTATTCAGAGAACAGGTGAAAATAATTCTTTTTTACTTGGTACTGGATTTTTTGGAGAAGGTTTTGGAGGAACTTTACAAGGTGGTTCCTTTAATCTTTTAAGAATAGCTCGCCAAGGTGCTAGCTTTGTACAGGGCGGCTTAGATAAATTAGGTAGAAAAAAAGGATTTTTAGGATTTATAGGCAATGCCCTAGCAACTCAAGTACCTTCTTTATTTGATAAAGGAGCTCAGGGGATAGATAATTTTATTCGAAATAGTATTAGTAATGCTCTGGGTCTATCTAATTTAGCTCCTCAATCTAATTATACTGTATTTCAACGTCCTACTCCTACTTTTAATTTTATAAATTATGTAAGATTATCTAATGTTTTTGGGGCTATAGAATCCTCACCCTTAATATTTAATGATATTAACAATGCTATTAATGCTGATGGTAGTAGAGGACCTACATTTGATTTTAATGTGTATGTAGGTGCTAATATAGCTGAAAATAATCCGCAACTTCAAAATGCTAACGGAGGTGCTAGTTGGACACAGAAAAACATCTTAGAGGCCCCAGATTTAATTACCCCGGGTACTATAGGTGAAGATTTTAGAAAAACAATAAAAGAAGAGAGAGGAAAAGGAAATGTTAAAACAGTAATATCTAACTCACCTAGTTATCCACTTAAAAACTTCATGAGAAGAACACAAACAGGTGATGCTGGTGATATTCCATTTATAGAAGGTGAGGGTAGAAGTATATTTAATTATGGAGTAGATGGTAGTACTCTTAGTGCTCTAGATAGATTAAATGCTCTACAGGCTTACGATGGTAGTGTAGATTCAAATAAACCCATTAATGATTTAGTAAAATTAAGATTTAGAATTATAAATAATGATGGTGGATTAACTAACTTACATTTTAGATCTTTCATTAATAGCTTTACTGATAATTACTCAAGCCAATGGAATTCTCTTCAATATGTGGGAAGAGGAGATAATTTTTATAACTATCAAGGTTTTAATAGATCCATAAATATAGGATTTACAGTTGCCGCTACATCTAAGGCGGAACTTGTACCTATGTATAAAAAACTTAACCAATTAGCTGCTACCCTTGCCCCCGATTATTCCTCTGGGGGATATATGAGGGGGAACTTAGTTAAATTTACTATGGGTGATTACCTAAATGATGTACCAGGGTTTTTAAATTCTGTAAATATTACTATCCCTCAGGATTCACCTTTTGAAATAGCTATTAATGAAGATGGAGGGGCAGATTCTTCAGTTGGGGAATTACCTCTTATAGTAAATGTAGAATGTCAATTTACTCCTATTCATGACTTCCTGGTAGAAAAAGCTCAGGATAATGATAATCCAAATGCTAAATATATTTCTCTTAAAGATGGAGATTTGTATAGCCTATACCAGAACATATCTCCTGAAAAATATTCTACAGATGGTCCTACTGCGGAACAGGTACAAACCCAATTAGATCTTATAGAGGGTAGAGCTATAATAGATGCTTCACAAAGAAGAATTCAGGAACAAGGATTATTGGGTACAGCAGAGGAAAGATTAGGTAATTATTTAAATACTAATTCTCCGGCATTTAGTAAAGGAAAATCCCTTAGTGGTAGATTTAATTTTGGTTCAACAGCTGGGAGTAGTAATTTATTGGGTCTATAAAATATAATAATGAGTAGATATAATCAACTATCAATAACTTCCAATGAAAATGAAAATGTAGCTAATATAGGAGCATTATATTATGTAACTAATTCATACCCTGAAATACCTTTAAATTCTAATGATGTTTATGCTATAACAGATTTTGGAGATAGATTAGATACCTTAGCTAACCAATTTTATGGGGATCCCTCTTTATATTGGATTATAGCATCCGCTAACCCTGATGTAGTACCAGGAGATTCATTGCTACTGGCCGGAGGTATACAATTAAGAATACCAGCGGATATTAACTCAGCAATAGGTAATTATAATAGAACTAATGGTTTAGGAACTACAGTAGCATCAGGCCCAGTAGGTACAGGTGGTATTTCTGCTGGTGCTTCAGGACAATCTTCTGTATCTAGTGCGGGAGGTGGAGGAGGTGGAGGAGGTTATTAAATTCGGTCACTATGGGAAATATATTAGGAGAATCTTTTTCAAGTTATGTTAGGTCACAGATAGAACAAAGACAAAATGTTTTAGGTAATTCGTCTTTTTCTGATAGTCAGTTAAAACTTATAAATTCAAAAGGTACTTATCTTAAACTTATCTCATCCATTAATTTAGGTGGGGTGGGACTTTCTTCGTCTGAAAAGGAAAGATTAAAAACTAAGTTTAAGAATATAGGAGTACCCTCCGAAGACACCTCAGGGTCTAATTTGGCTAGAAAATTTATATTATTTGGGGGTGCCTCTAATGATGATAGAGATCTTAAAAGTGGTTTAACTAATGGTAACATTTATAATGGTGCATATGGTTGGGGCGGTATAGAAGAAAGAGGATATGTCCCTATGCCGGGAATTACAGGCGTAGAAACTAAATATTATAATAATGGTGCACTTTCTGAAACCACTATTTCCATTAAATGTTTTAGTAGAAAGCAGTTTGGATTAGTAGATCTTTTATATCTTAGACCTGGTTTTACATTACTACTTGAATTTGGCCATTCTACTTATATAACTAACTCGGGTAATACTGAAATGCCCAATGGTAGTGTTAATACCCTTCCTGCCCAAGCCATATTAGACGGGGATTCTGATCAATTTGAAATTTATCAAAAAATTGAAATTACTAGATCGGCATATGATGGCAATTATGAGGCGATTTATGGTAAGATATCTAAATTTAATTGGTCATTTAATAAAGATGGAAGTTATGATTGCTCCGTAACTATAATAGGTTTAGGTAGTATAATAGAATCCTTAAAATTAAATAATGGTCCTTCTTTATCTCTTACTACTAGTAATGAATTTGGAGAGGATTTTTTAGAGTATTTAGTAAAAAGAGCCATTGAAGATCTTAAAGAACAAACAGGATTTGATGATCTAGAACTTGTTAACATAGCAGAGGATGGTACGGGAGAAATTAATACCGAAAAATTTGAGATACTTAATTCCATTAATGCTGCTAGAAGGGACATTGATGCTGTAGCGAGCCAGGATGTTAAAACTATATTAATGTCTAAATATGCTGTTTCATATCTTCACATTGCCCTATATAATATTAAATATAGGGCTACTAAAAATGCTAATGCTGATATTAAACAAAAAACAGAAGAATTAAAGCAACAACTAAATGAAGCAATAAATAATTCTAATAGTTATAGTCAAAGAAGACATTATAGAAACCAATTACAAAATGCTAAAGCATTAGTGCAAGAGCAGGGTGCTATAACTGTAGCAGATTACACTATGAAAAACTTTTTAGCGCTTCTTAGACCAGGAACTAGAGGAACCGCTAAAATACCTTCAAGTATATTTGCATTATCTGGGGTAAGAGGAGGTGATGAAGAGGTTGAGTCTCCCCAAATTTATTTAAAATTTGGACTTTTAATATCCTTAATTCAACAAAAACTACTAGTATACGAAAAAGGAGGTAAACCCTTTTTTAAATTTGATATGCACAGCGGATGGGAAAAGAGTTATTCAGAAAGAGCATTTCAAACTGATGAAAATTATATTTTAAATGTACCAGGCCAAATATCTGGTAATCCCATGATATGTTTAATTCCCCATACTAATATACCTAATGTAAGTGGTTTTCCTCATTTATTTAATGGAGGGATTAACAAGGAATTGGCTATAAAAGCCCCTAACTTAGGTTTTAAGGTGGACGGAGATCCCTATGCGGGACGATTAGCTAATATATTAGTTAATATAGACCATATTATAAATGTTTTGCAAAATTCTACTGATGCGGAGGAGGGAACAGTAAAAATGCTAGATTTTTTACAAACTCTTTTAGCTGACATATGTAGAGCTTTAGGTGGTGTTAATAAAATAGATGTAACTGTAACCGATGATGGCTTAGTTCAGTTTATAGAAAAAATTCCCCCTCAATATAGTGGAATACTATCTAGTGAATCTGAACCCTCTACCATTAATGCTTTTGGTGTACAAAAAGGTAGTAGGGGTTCCTTTATAAGGGATGTAGGTTTAGAATCTGAATTATCTAGTGATTTTGCTGCTATGATTGCTATAGGTGCTCAGGCTAATGGAAATCAAGTAGGTGCAGATGCTACTTCGTTTGCTAAGTATAATGAAGGATTAACTGATAGGGTAATAAAGGAAAAACAATCTTATTTCAACCAGGTAAATGACGATAAAGAAGAAGTAACTTTATTTGACTTAACGGAGGATTTAAATATTCCATATATTAGGGTTTATTCAAGTTTACAATTTACTACGGATAATTTAGCTTCTCTGGAATCGGCTAATACTAAATTTGTACAATTTTTATATGGAGCTCTTTCTAATGCTAAGCAAATGACTCCACCATTTTTTTTACCTTTTAATTTATCTCTTACCATGGATGGGTTATCTGGTATGAAGTTATATCAAAGATTTAAAGTAAATGATAACATACTACCCCCATCTTACACTGGGGATGATGTAGACCTAATAATAAAAGGAATTAATCACACTGTAGGTACTAATGGATGGACTACAAAAGTAGATACTCTATCAGCACCTTCCTTCTCTAAAACTGTAGGAATTTTAAATAGAAAAGATCCTAAGGACTTCCCGGAAACACCTGCTCAATATCTTGAAACGGCATTTGATAATTTAGCTTTTGTAAATGGATCTGGGGCCGCTAAACCCATCAATATCCCCCCTGATGAAAGAGCTAGAAATACCACTGGGTATGTAATATATAATGGATCTAGGCTTACAGATACGAAGGCTAAAGGATTTAACTTTATAAATAGAGCACTATTTAATAGTGGATTTACTAATCCATATGCAAGATTAGGTATTTTATCTGTGGTAGAAAAGGAATCTTCTTTTGAGACTAAAGATGAACAACCATATAACAACACCTCTAATGAAAGAATTAGAGAATTATTTTCCCGACCTAGGTCATTAACTGATGCTCAATTAAATGAATTAAAGGCTAATATAAACGGCTTTTGGGACTTTATTTATGGAAATAGAGATGGTTTAGGAACTGGCATTTATGCTGCTGAAGAAAATATAGGGCCTGGTTATGAAGTAGAACTTTATGATTTATATGGTTTTCAGGTAAGTACTGATGGGCATAAATATTTGGGTAAGGGTTATAATCAAATCACTGGTAGACATAACTGTGGTAAATATACTAGATTAATAGGGGGAGATCTTCCGGGTTCTGATAAAGACTTTAGAATTAGGGGTCCTCAAACAGGTGGTGGTACTTCATATACCTTTTCTACTTTTAATTTTTTGAAAGATCCTAATAAGTTAAATACTAATAGATTAGCTGCTACGGGCGCCATGATTGCATTTATGCAATCCGGAGCTAGGAGTGCAGGGTTTAATTGGAATGATATACCTGATGCATTTACGGGTGTTAATGCGGCCGCTGTTATTAATTCTGGTGGCAATTGGGAAAGTAGTATTGCAGCTAAGGGTGTTGCCTCTGCTTTAGAATCATCAAGGAGGATGGTTGTTTATACGGATGGGAATATTATACATGGGAGACCTCAGTATGATAATAGTAAACCTTCCCCCGCTACTATGAAGTTAGAATCAGGAGTTCTTTATCCAAGACTTTCTGAATACTTACATAAGGAAGCATATACAATGTCGGAAGAAGAACAAGCAGAAGTAAGAAGACAACGAAGTGGTGCCTTTAGAACAGAATTTAATTTTGGCGTGGGGGGAGTAGTTAAAGCTAGTGGTGGTATACTCGGGGCAGGATACGGAGGAGAGAGATAATCCCATATTTATAACGTGTATTTCCCTAAAAATAAAATAATAACTAATCTTTATACTGGAGGACGAGAGTATAAAAAAGCACAACCTAAAAGTTTTAACGAACTTAAATTCAGTGATGATGAAAGCTATGTAGGATATTATTGGAGGACACAAACGGGGTTTATTTTTACTGGAAAAAACCCTAATGATAAACCATCCATTAGGTTATTTCCTATAAAAGTACAAAATACTAACCTTCCTACTACGGATCCTGGTAATACCTTAGTATATAACGGAAGTGCTCCTCCAAGAACAGAAAGAGAAAGGTTAGACCCATATAATGGTATAGCTCCAGATTTGTATAATGCTTATACCTTAATAAAAGGTTTAAAACCCCCTAGAAAATTTCCTACTAATTTATACATTATGCCCACTCAAAAAGATTATGAATTAGGGGCTTTTAGAAGATATTTTCTGTTTAAATCCACTGATAAGGAATTTTTAGAAGTAGATAAAAATGTTTATGATAAAATATATAAAAAAGATAGGAATTGGGTATTTGAATTATATGTTCCTTTTAGTATTTTATGGACTCTAAGTGGAGATGAAATAGATGTGCAAAATGCTAATAGGGAAATAACTTTATTAACTCAAAAAAGATTAAGAGTTAATGGATTAACTCAATTTTTAAGAGGTAACTATTTACAGTATTATGAAGATGATATGGAATTAGACGAGGATATTTTAGGTTTAGAAATATCTCCTCCCTCTCCAACTCCTCCTTCTCCTACTACTGTATCTCCTTCTACCCCAACCCCCTCTACAGGATATACACCCCCTTCCTCTCCTTCTCTCCCAACAGCGGGTGGAGGATACTAAAAAGTTTCGTATATTTAATAAATGTTCTGGTTAATAGAAACTAAAGACCAATTAGATAGATTTATTACTGGGGATGCTACTAAGGCATTTATTGAAATAATTCCTTTCAATTATAATATTCATCCTGCAGATAATAATCCCATCTCTTTAATTTATGTTAAACCTTTAGGATATGATGGTTATTTAATAGCTATTAACCATTCGGAAACTCTTAATTCTTTAGATATTGAGTGGTTAGATAAATTCAGTACTATTTATGTTAGGGATAAAAAGGAGGTATTACATTACATATATCATCCTAACATTATAGATTTAACTTTAAATAAAGCTAATCATCAAAAACCATTAACTAAAACACATAATCATTTTTACTCTAAATATCCCTATAAAAGAGATTTAAATACTTTAATACCTGTTACTAAACATTTTGAGTATTGTGAAAATTTATATGATGAACTAAAATTTTATATTGATGAACCTATCAACGACTTTTACAACAGAAAATCTACAGTGGCATTCTACGCTCTCGAGTCCAATGGAATTGGAATATGTAAAGACAAATTTGAGGAAAAATTCTACCGCATACACAATGACACTGTATATACTCAATATAACTTCAAAACTACAACTACTAGACCTTCAAATAAATTTAGAGGAGTAAATTACTCGGCTTTATCTAAAAAAGATGATTCTAGGGAGGCATTCATTCCATCTAATGATGTATTTGTAGAGATGGATATCTCAGCATATCATCCTTCTTTATTAGCAAAACTTATAGATTATACGTTTGATGAGAATGACATACATGCAGCATTTGCTAAAATGTATGGAGTAGAGTATAAAGAAGCTAAACAGCTTACTTTTAAGATGTTATATAGTGGTAATTTTGGTAAATACTCCGATTTGGAATTTTTCAAAAAGGCTAAACAATTTACTAATATAATTTGGGAGGAATTTAATACTAATGGGTTTATTGAATGTCCTGTATCTAAGTATAAATTCGAAAAGGATAAATTAGAGGATATTAACCCTCCTAAACTATTAAATTATTTACTACAGAATTTGGAGACCTCAAATAATGTTCTTATATTATGGAGAATATTTAAGATATTAAAAAATAAGCAAACTAAGCTAGTATTATATAATTATGATTCATTCTTATTTGATTTTCATAAATCAGAAAAGCATTTAATAGATGAATTAAAAATATTATTTAAAGAATTTGGGTTGCGGATAAAATTAAGTTATGGAACAAACTACTCTTCTTTACAACCCCTCTAATATTTATAATAGAACTTCATTAGATAGTTTTGATATAAATTTAGAAGGTTTGGCTGGGAATAAATTATTTTGTACGTTTTCTACAATTGAGGATTTAGATGAATTGGTATATGATATCTCTTCCACATACGATATTCTGTATGGGAAAATATTTATCTTATACATCCAGTCTAATAATGAATATGCTTGCACATATAATGTAGATACTACTAACCTTTCAGAAATCCCATCTGGTACTATCTTAGTACACAGAAAAAAAGAATCTAATACACTTTACACTATCAATGCTCTAAATGAGCTTATTCGTAAACTAAATGGAGGTGTAGTAGATACTAAGTTTCCTATTGAATGGAGACATTATAGAAATTCTATCCTACTTACTAATAAGGATGAATTTAAACAACTAAAAACTAAGATTCATAAAATTATTGAACTTTAGTTGGATAGCCCAAAAGGGCTTCGTATATTTACAGCAATTATATAAACCTAAAATGTTATAGAATGGATTTAAACGTCATTAAGGAGCGTCTGGCTTCGCTCAATACACAACAGCCACAAAGTGGAGGAGGACAAAAGAAAAACTTATTTTGGAAACCTAGCATTGGTAAACAAACAGTTAGAATTGTACCTTCTAAATTTAGACCTGAATTTCCATTTACGGAAATGATGTTCTACTATGGAATAGGACAAAGAGTAATTGCATCCCCGGCTAACTGGAAGCAAAAAGATCCTATTATGGAATTTGCTAAACAATTACGTCAAAGTAATGATAGGGAAAATTGGCGTTTGGCTAAAAAATTGGACCCTAAAACACGTATTTTTGCTCCTGTACTAGTACGAGGTCAAGAAGATGAAGGTGTTAAATTATGGCAATTTGGTAAGGAAATTTATCAAACATTTCTTAATATGGCAGCTGATGAAGAAATAGGTGATTATACTGATATGTTAGATGGACGTGATATAAAGCTTACTACAGTAGGACCTGAAGTAACAGGTACACCTTATAATAAAACTACAGCTACTGTATCACTTAAAGTTTCTCCTATTGCTGAGGATAAGGATGAAATCCAAAAATATTTAAATGAACAAGCTGATCCCTTTAAGGTATTTAAACAATATTCATTTGATGAAATTAAGGGATTCCTACAAAGCTGGTTAGATCCAGATTCGGAAACTGAAACAAAAGTTGATGTTAGCAAATCTCCAGTACCATCTCCAACAGAAAGTAATTATTCTTTAAATACTGATGCTACTAAGAAAACTAAAGCGGATAAATTTAATGATCTGTTTAGTGATTCAACAGATGATTTACCATTTTAATTAGTAGTACATTATGGCTAGAAAAAGTAAATCATTATCGGAGGCAGTCTCTAAAGAAATAAAGTCTAAATTTGATCTTAAAAACTTTAAAACTAAAAAGGGATTAGATCAGAACGTAAAGTTTAAGGAACAACAGTGGATACCCTTATCAGATGCATTTCAATCTGTAACATCTATTCCGGGTATTCCAATGGGTCATATAGTGCTTTTACGTGGTCATTCTGATACTGGCAAAACCACTGCATTAATTGAAACAGCGGTTTCTGCCCAAAAGAATGGTATTTTACCTGTTTTTATCATTACAGAGATGAAATGGAATTGGGAACATGCCATTCAAATGGGATTAGAAGTTAATCCAATTGCTGATGAAGATACAGGTGAAGTATTGGGATATGAAGGTGATTTTATTTATGCTGATAGAGAAAGTTTAAATACTATTGAGGATGTATCTGCATTTATTCTTGATTTAATGGATGAACAGAAAAAAGGTAATCTACCTTATGATTTGGTATTCCTATGGGATTCTATTGGTAGTATTCCTTGTGAATTATCTATTCGTTCTAATAAAAATAACAATGAATGGAATGCCGGTGCTATGTCCACACAGTTTGCAAATAATGTAAATCAAAGAATTACATTATCACGTAAGGAATCTTCTAAGTATACTAATACATTAGTTTGTATTAATAAAGTATGGACTTTAAAACCAGAATCTCCCATGGGTCAACCTAAACTTATGAATAAAGGAGGTTATGCAATGTGGTATGATTCCACCTTTGTAGTAACATTTGGTAATGTTATGTCTGCGGGTACATCTAAAATTAAAGCAATTAAGGATGGTAAACAAGTAGAATTTGCTAAGCGAGTAAATATCCAGATTGATAAAAACCATATTAATGGGGTTACTACTAGAGGTAAAATTGTAATGACACCACATGGTTTTATAGAGGAAAGTCCTAATGCTATTAACAACTATAAAAAATCTAAATCTGAGGAGTGGTCCAAAATTCTAGGAGGTACTGATTTTAAATTAGTTGGAGAGGAAGAATCTCAGGATATTTATGTAAACACGTTTACTGAAGAACCTGCATAGGTTCTTTGGTTTAACGTATTATTTTTTGTATATTTAACTTAAAGGTTATATGGAAACAGGTAGTCCCCTAGATATTCTTAATCAAGTTCAAGAAAAGAAGGCACCTAAAAAAACAGGTGAGCGTTATTTACTTATAGATGGTTTAAATTTATTTTTTAGAAATTTTGCTATTTTAAATATGGTAAATTCTAAAGGAATGCATGTAGGGGGATTAGGGGGTTTTTTAAGATCTTTAGGGGTACTTATAAGGCAAATCCAACCCACACAGGTTTATGTGGTTTTTGATGGGGCAGGATCTTCAAATAATAGAAAAAATCTTCTTGCTGATTATAAATCAGGTAGAAATACTAAACGAATTACTAACTGGGAAATCTTCGAAAATCTGGAAGATGAACATGATGCAAAAGTAGATCAATTAGTAAGATTAATTCATTATTTGAAGGTCCTCCCTATTAAGATTGCATCCATAGATAAAGTGGAAGCGGATGATATTATAGCTCATTTATCTAAAATTCTTATAAAATCAGAGGATGATAAGGCATTTATAGTATCAAGTGATAGGGATTTTCTCCAATTAGTAAATGAAAATGTAGCAGTTTTTAGACCTATAGAAAAGGAATTCTACACTACCCAAACAGTTCAGGATAAATTTGGAATACCAGCTAGTAATTTTATTGTGTATAAGACATTATTAGGAGATAATTCAGATGGAATTAAAGGAGTAAAAGGGTTAGGTAAAAAAGGCCTACTTAAAAAATTCCCTGAATTAGGACAACCTAATGTTACATTGGGGGATATAGTAACTATATGTGAATCTAAATTCAAAGATAATATAACCTATGCTAGGGTTTTAAATAGTATAGAAGAATTAGAATTAAACTATAAATTAATGGATTTATCTAATCCCATGATAGATGAATCTGATAAGGAATATTTAAAAGAACTTGCGGAAGACCAAGATCTTAATTATATTCCTAAAACATTTCTTGAAATGTATGATGAAGACCAAATAGGTGGTATTATTAGAAATGTGGAGTTTTGGCTACAAGATGTTTTTGAACAATTTAAAAAATAAAAGTTGACGTTAAAAAGTATAGAACAATATGGTCATCCATTTCAGATTAAGGTAATTTCTTCTCTCCTTACATCTAAGGAGTTTTTACAAAATATTATTGATATTCTAAGTGATGAAGATTTCCCTAATTCTGCTCATAGGTGGATTATAAAAGAAATTATAAAGTATTATGACTCTTATAATACTAATGTTTCTATGGACGTTCTTAAAGTAGAACTTCAAAAAGTTGAAAATGAAGTATTACAATTATCTATTAAGGAACAATTAAGACATGCATATGAAGCCTCAGATGAGGATTTAAAATATGTACAGGAAGAATTTTCTAATTTTTGCAAAAACCAACAATTAAAAAAAGCATTACTACAGTCTGTTGATATGCTTAAAGTTGGGGATTACGATTCTATTAAGTTTATGATTGAGTCCGCTATGAAAAGTGGGCAGGATAAAAACATAGGACATGAATACCTTAAAGATGTTGAATCTAGATATAGGGAAGATAATAGAAAAACCGTACCTACCCCCTGGGATAAAATTAATGGTTTAGTTCAGGGTGGATTAGGTAATGGGGATTTAGGATTAATATTTGGTAATCCGGGTGGGGGCAAATCTTGGTGTTTAGTATCCTTGGGGGGTCATGCAGTTAAATTGGGATATAATGTTTTACATTATACTCTTGAATTAGGTGAGGATTATGTAGGTAGACGTTATGATTCTTTCTTTACCCAATTACCTGTTGATCAAATTAGCAAATACCGAAAAGAAGTAGAAGAAGTAGTAGATAAAATTCCTGGGCAGCTTATTATTAAAGAATATCCAATAGGTGTTGCTACAACATCCACTTTGGAGTCACATATACAAAAAGCAGAAAATTTAGGTGTTAAACCTGACTTAATAATAATAGATTATATTGATCTTCTTTCAACAAAAAAACGAAGTTCTGATAGGAAAGGAGAATTAGATCATATTTATAGGAGCATCAAAGGGCTTGCACGGCAATTAAACCTCCCTATTTGGTCTGTTTCTCAAGTAAATAGAGCAGGTGCTAGGGATGAAATTGTTGAAGGTGATAAAGCAGCTGGTTCATATGATAAGATTATGATATCAGATGTTTGTGTATCACTTTCTCGTAAGCGTGAAGATAAAGTAAACGGAACGGGGAGATTTCATATCATGAAAAACAGATATGGAGTAGATGGCCTTACTTTTGGAGTAAAGGCTAATACGTCTACTGGCCATTTCGAGATTAAAGAGTATGACGAATCCGAAGAAACTCCCCAACCGACTTCACAACCTTATAGCGATTTTGATAATTTTGATAAAAAACAGTTACAAAGTAAGTTCTTTGAACTTAAGATGTAACATTAAAAACACTTAACAATGGCCAAAGATATAACTAAAGAAAGAATTCCATATAAACCCTTTGAATACCCCAAAGCACATGAGTATTGGTTAAAACAACAACAAGCACATTGGTTACACACAGAAGTACCTATGATGTCGGATGTTAATGACTGGAAACAAAATTTAACTAATGTAGAAAAAGATATAGTAGGTACTATTTTAAAGGGATTTGCCCAAACTGAAACTGTAGTAAATGATTATTGGTCAGGATTAGTAACTAAATGGTTTAGAAAACCAGAAATTATTATGATGGCTACTACATTTGGGGCATTTGAAACTATCCATGCAGAAGCATATTCTTTACTTAATGAGGAATTGGGGCTAGATGACTTTAGTGAGTTTTTGGAAGATGAAACTACTATGGCTAAAATAGAAAATCTAATGAATGTTAGAGATAGTTTTAATGGTGAAAAGGATTGGCATGAAATAGCTAAATCATTAGCCATATTTTCAGCGTTTACTGAAGGTGTAAATTTATTTTCTTCATTTGCTGTTTTATTATCTTTTAAACTTAGAAATAAATTAAAAGGGGTAGGTCAAATAGTAGAATGGAGCATTAGAGATGAATCATTACATTCGGAAGCGGGTTGTTGGTTATTTAGAGCTTTAGTAGAAAATAAACCTGAACTTAAAACTCCTGAACTTGAAGCCGCTATTAATGAGGCTGCTTTATTATCACTTCAACTGGAACTGGATTTTATAGATAAAGTATATCAATTAGGTGAATTAGAGGGATGTTCTAAATATGATCTTCAAAACTTTATTAAACATAGAGTAAATATAAAATTGCAAGATTTGGGTTATAAAGCTATTGTAGATGTAGATTTAAAAGCAGTGGATAATATGAAATGGTTTGATGCTCTTTCCGGTGGAAAACAGCATACTGACTTCTTTGCTAATAGAGTAACTAACTACTCTAAGGGGCATGTTAAGTGGGAAATGGAAGATATATTTTAAAATGGATAGTAATTTAATTTCAGATTATAGTCAATGGGTAAAGGGTAGGGATTATCCTGAATTTTTTGATGAAGTAGCTTTAGCCACTATTTCTAAGGGTTATTTACTGCCTGGTGAAACACCTAAAAAAGCTTATAGACGCGTTGCTAATGCAGTGGCAGATAGGTTAAATAAGCCTGAATTAGCATCTAAATTTTTCAAATACATCTGGAATGGGTGGATTGGTTTAGCTTCTCCCGTTTTAAGTAATATGGGTACAGATAGAGGTATGCCTATCTCATGTTTTGGAATTGATACACCTGATTCCGTTAGAGGCATAGGTTTAACTAATGCTGAATTAATGAGATTAACCTCCTATGGTGGTGGTGTAGGTATTTCGGTTTCTAGAATTAGGGAAAGAGGAGCACCTATTAGAGGAAATGGTAAATCAGAAGGTGTAGTTCCATGGTGTAAAATTTATGATTCTACAACTTAAATATTAACCACCCTGATATAGGGGAATTTATGCAGATTAGGAGACCCAAAGGTGATCCTAATAGACAATGTCTTAATCTACACCAATGTGTTTCTGTAGATGATAACTTCATGAAAAAGTTAGGAGATAGGGATCCCGAAGCTATGAGTTTGTGGTTGGAAATTCTTAAATCAAGAATGGAAACAGGTGAGCCTTATATTATGTTTGAAGATAACATCAATAAACATAACCCATTAGCTTATATGATGAATAATCTTAATGTTTCTATGACAAACATCTGTACTGAAATTACTTTACATACAGATGAAGAACATAGTTTTATTTGTTGTTTATCTTCCCTTAATTTAGCTAAATATGATGAATGGAAAGATACGGATGTAGTTGAAACTGCTACTTGGTTTTTAGATGGTGTAATGGAGGAATTTATCCAAAAAACCAGTGGTAAAGATTCTATGGTTCGTTCACATAGACATGCTAAAAAAGGAAGAGCACTAGGATTAGGAGTTATGGGGTGGCATACTTTCTTACAACAAAAAGGATTGCCATTTAATTCTATAGCCTCTACAGCTTGGACTCACACTATTTTTAATAGCATTAGATCCAAAGCCGAGGCAGCATCTAGGGATTTAGCAGCTGAATATGGTGAGCCGCTTTGGTGTAAAGGAACAGGTATGAGAAATACCCATGTTTTAGCTATTGCACCTACAGTTTCTAATTCCAGAATTAATTCTTGTTCTGCGGGAATTGAACCATATCCAGCTAATGTATATGTTTTTAATGGGGCTAAGGGTTCTTTTATTGTTAAAAATCCTGTTTTGGAGCAAGCTTTAGAAGAAAAAGGATACAATAGGAGTAAAATTTGGGATCAAATTATGGCGGGCAATGGATCTGTTCAATAGAATTAGTTCGTCAGGCGGCTATACGCCAACGCTATATAGATCAAACACAATCGCTTAATCTTGCGTTTTCCCCAACAGACAGTCCAAAATGGATTAATCAAGTGCATATGGAAGCATGGAAGTTAGGGGTTAAAACACTTTATTATTTAAGAACTGATTCAGTAATTAAGGGGGATATTGGGTCAAGAACTACGGATGAATGTTTAAGTTGTGATGGGTAGTTAAATTTTATGTATTTATTATTAACCAATTTTATTTATTATGAGCAAATTAGCTAAAGTAAAAGAAGTATTAACTTCAAAGTATTTTGTAATTGGAGCTGCCGCTGTGGCGGGAGTTATTGTATGGTTTAAAGGAATGCCTTTTATAGCAGGTGTAGCCCTAGGTGTAACTGGTACCAAACTTATAAGCGCTTTAAGAGGATAAATTAATCCCAAATGTTTTCTTTTTTAAGGAAAATAACATTTCCATTAATAATAGCAGTAACTGCCCTTGCAATATCAGGGTCAGCCGCTACTTTTTCAGTAATTGGGCTGTCTAAACTATTTGCAGGTGCAGCTACGGCTGTTATTATAATGACTGGAACATTAGAAGTTTCCAAACTGGTAGTAGCTTCTTTATTACACCAATATTGGTCTAGTTTAAATAGATTACTTAAAATTTATTTAACCTTATCTGTTATAGTTCTAATTGGAATCACTTCTATGGGAATTTATGGATATCTATCCGCTGCTTACCAGGAAACAGCTAATAAAGAAGGTATTACCCAAAAAGAATTGGCTATTTTTGATTCAAGGATAGATAATTACAAACAGCAGAAATCTTCAAGGTTAGAAACAGCTAACTCAGTACAAGAAAGAATTACCCAACTAAATGAAGGTATCAATAATATTGAATATAGTTGGGTGGATAGAGATGGGGCTGGAGATCAAAGACAGTTATTATCTACTCAGTTAGAAATAGCAAATAAGGAATATTTAAGAATTAGTAATGATATTTCTGATTTGGATTCTACTATATTAGCTTTAGAAAATGAGAGATTTGAAACCGAAATTGGCTCTGATGTAGCAGCTGAATTGGGTCCACTAAAATATATTAGTAAAATATCTGGGTGGGATATGGATAAAACAGTTAATATTCTTATTCTAATTATTGTTTTTGTATTTGATCCTTTAGCTATATGTTTAGTATTATCTGCTAACTTTGCATTTGGGAAAGCATTTCCAAAAAAAAGAAAAAACATTTATGGTGAAAAAGTAGTTACAACCCAAACACCTATTATAGAATTAGAAGCAGATCCTGATGATCTTCCAGATTTAGGGGAAAGTGAACCTAATTATAAAAAGAAAAAAAAAACTTTAAAAAAAATTAGTAAATTAAAAGAAAAATTATCCGATAATCCCCCACCTAATAAAAGAACTAAGGATATAAAAAATGAAATTTCAAAACTGGAAAAGAAATTAAAAGAGGATGATGATCTTACTATTATTTACTAGGTTATTTTAAAAAATTTTCGTATATTTAGTACAAATAGGTTAATGCACTCAAAAGAAGTTATAC
>LUMT01000619.1_pt1 | contig 17088 bp, 19 predicted proteins | sample 729741 | NCBI WGS metagenome assembly LUMT01 (sample SAMN03860299, study PRJNA289734) | marine metagenome | biome: seawater column; feature: ocean; material: water; isolation source: Red Sea water column Station 192 - depth 50m | place: Saudi Arabia: Red Sea | collected 2011-10-15 | depth 50 m
TCCGACTTTGATTGGTTGGCTAAACCACCAAGACAAAAATTGTTTAAAGTAATTCCATATAAGAGACCATCCAGTTCTTTTGGTTATTCTCAAGCAGTAAAAGGAACATGGAAACAGTATAAAGAGGAAACAGGAAATAAATATGCTACTCGAACGAGGTTTAAGGACAGCGTAGATTTTATTGGTTGGTACACAAATAAAACTGAAAAGATACTGAAAATACCTAAAAATGACGCTTTTAGGCAGTATGTTGCTTATCATGAAGGATGGGGAAATTATAAAAATTATAAAAATAAACAAAAAATTATTTTATTAGCAAAGAAAGTTGAAAACCAGTCTAAGAAATACAAAACTCAACTTAATAAATGTAAAAACTCACTAACTACTAGAAAATATATTTTATTTTAATTTAGCTGTTTTTTTAGCTCTATATCAACAGCATCAATTCTTTTTGTATTTTTGGCAAGAGTTAAATACATTGTAGGAGTCACATATAAAGTAAAGAAAGTAGAAATTATCATTCCACCAAGTATTGTTGCACCAACTGCAAGTCTAGAGCCTTCGCCTGCCCCTGGTCCAATATTACCAATAACTAGTGGTAACATTGCTATCATAGTACTTAATGATGTCATAATTATTGGTCTAAATCTTAAATTACAAGCCTCTTTCACAGCTTTCTCAATATCTTTACCTTTAGTTCTTAATTGATTTGCGTAATCAACTATAAGAATACTATTCTTTGTTGAAATTCCTATAAGGATTACAAGTGCGATTTGTGAGAAAATATTAATTGATGAATTTAAAAATAATATGAATACCAAACCACCAAATACTGCGAGTGGTACAGTTAAAATAATTATAAATGGATGAATAAAAGAATTAAAAGTTGCAGACATAACTAAGTAGGCCGTCAATAAAGCTAGGGCAAAAATTATATAAAGTTCGTTACTTGTCTCTTTTAATTCCTCAGATTTACCTTTCCAAGTAATTTGTTTGTCAGGCGCAACTTTAGTCATTGTTTCTTCAAGATATTTGATTGCTTCAGCTAGAGTATATCCTTCACTAATGTTTGCAGATATTGTGACAGCTCTTTGTCTATTGTACCTTGACAATTTACTTGCTGTTCCCTTTTCACTAAATTCTACCAAGTTTGAAAGGGAAACCAGATTTCCGGTTTTATCTGATCTTACAAATATTTTACTTAAACTTTCTTTATCTTTTCTATCTTTTAAATATTGTTGTAAAATTATAGGATACTCTTTACCAAGTTTATTAAATTTCGTAACTGTTTTGCCTCCATATAGTGTTTCTAATGTTTGTCCTATTGCCTCTGCAGATATACCTAAATCTTTTGCTTTAATCTTGTTAATCTTTATGTTTACTTCTGGTTTATTTCTACTGTAATCAGACTCTAATCTTGATAAATTTCTGTTTTGTCTAAGCATTCTAATAACTTGAGTTTGAATTTGTTCTAGCTCTTCGTAAGTATTTCCGTAAATAACCATTTGAACAGGCTTGTTGTAACTTGAAACTCTTATAGACTGAGGGGATATAGGAAATGCTAATGTTTGAGGCACAGTAACAATTTTACCTATGGCTTGTCTCATGATTGTTTGGGAGCTTTGTTTTCTATTTTTCCAATTGTCTAAAAGTGAAATGATCAAAAAACTATTCTCAGAGCCAAATCCTGGTACAATCATAAGAAATCTATTGTATGGGCTATTTTCCTTATCTAGCAATGGTATCAGTCTTTTTTCCACATCTTCGGCTCTTTTTTGTGTGTATTGAAAAGAACTGCCCTCATCTGTAAAACCAATTACCAAATATACACCTCTATCTTCCATTGGTAATAGTTCCTTTTTTGTATAATTATATAAAGCAGCTGAGCCAATAACGATTAAAACAATAAATGTTACAATTGTTTTTTTTCTATTGATCCAGAATACTAAAGTTTCTGAATAAAAATTTAAAAAACCTTGAAAAAATTTATCAAATCTTTTGGTTAAGAAATTTGATTTTTTCTTTTTGTCAAGAAACTTGCTTCCAAGCATTGGTGAGAGTGTTAATGCAACAAACGATGAAACAACTATTGCAAATGATAAGGCAATAGCAGTCTCTTTAAATAAAGTTCCTGCAATTCCCTCGATGAATATTAAAGGTAAAAAAACAGCCACTAATATAAGAGTTGTTGCGATAATAGCAAAAGTAATTTGTTTTGAACCCTTGTACGCTGCTACTAACGGTGTTTCACCATTTTCGATTCTTCTATATATAGCATCAGTCATAATAACAGAATCATCTGTTATAATTCCTATTGCTAAAATAAAACTTAATAAGACAAATATATTTATTGATAAATCAAATATATATAGACCTAAAAAGGTTGCAATCAAACTCACTGGTAGAGCAATGGCAGGGACTATTACAGCTTTAAGGTTTCCTAAAAATAAATAAATTATGATTACAACTAATATAAATGCAATAATTAATGTTTTATAAACCTCATTAATTGCTTCACCTATATAAGTTGCTCTATTGAATGCTATTTCTAAATTTAAATCTCCTGGTAAAGTTTTTCTTACTTCCTCAATTTTTTTCTTGATATCTTTGGAAAGTTCTACAGTAGATGCACCGCTCCTTGCATAGATACCTATTCCCATTGTTTTCAAATTTAAAGCCCCTTTACTTTGAGCTCTAAATAAAACTTTTTCAGTCACTGGACCCAACTCTAAATTTGCAACGTCAGACAATCTTACTATGTTATCTTTAGCCTTCTTTATCGGAAGCTGTTTGAGTTTTTCTAAGTCGTTATAAGATTTATCGATATTAATTGTAAGATCAATATTTTCTGCCTCTAAAGTACCGGCTGGTAATCTCACATTTTCATTTCTAAGTGATCTTTCAACTTCTTGTATTGTTAGATTATTCGCTGCCAACTTGATTGGATCTATCCATACTCTTATACTGAGTTCTCTTAGTCCACCAGTTCTTATTCTACCAACATTTTTAATGCTTGAAAACTGATCAACTAAATACCTTTCCGCATAATCTCCAAGCTCAAGGTCTGTCCAAGTTTCTGAGGATAACGCTAGCCACATTGTCGTTGTAAAACCTGCGGATTGCTTAAGTATTCTTGGCGCATCCGCCTCTGAGGGAAGTCTTCCAACTATTCTAGCCACTCTTTCTCTTACATCGTTTGCAGCATTATCAAGATCAATATCTGTATCGAACTCTATATTTATTGTACTTTTTCCATTCTCTGATTTTGCATCAATATTTTTTATACCCTCTGCTCCACCAATTACTTCTTCAATTACCTGAGTTACTTCTTCATCAACAATAGGAGCTGAAGCTGAAGCGTATTTCACTTGAACTTGAACTACGGGTGGTTGTAAACCGGATGGAAGTTCTCTAACAGGTAACTTTGAAAAAACAAAAGTACCAAAAACAACTAATATTAAAGATAACACCCATGATAATGCCGGTCTTCTAATACTTACATCAGTTAAATACATTTAATTATTTATTTTTTATCTTCTTTTTTTTCTGACTCTGACTTACCAAATAAATTCTTTATCCAGTCAAACTTACCTTTTTTTGCTTCTGAATTATTAGATTTTGCTTTTTTGCTCCAATCAGATTTACTTTTTTTAGCTCCATCTTTTATAGGTTTTATTTTGCCATTTGGCCTTACTTTCTTAAGACCCTCAGCAACAACTATATCGCCTTCATTTAATCCAGATTTGACTTCAAGATATCCTTGACTTCTATTGCCAACTATAACTTCTACTCTATTAGTAACGTTTTTGTCGTCTACTTTATAGATATAAACTTTATTACCTTCCAAGATTACACTTGTATCAGGAATTCCTAAAGAATCTCTCTCATTATATTTGATACTAACTTCCATTAACGCGCCAGGCAAGATTTCAGAATTTGAGTTTTGAAGTTTAACTCTAAGTCTAAGAGATCTATTACTTACATCGATTTTACTTGCAATTGAATCTACACTACCTTGATATATTTTTTCTTTATTTCCAGAAAATCTTACATCAACACCTAATCCTTTTTTTACAAATGGAGCGAATATTTCGGGTACATCAACATCAATAAATAAAAAAGATGCATCTTCAATATCAATTACAACTGAGCTTTCTGAAACATTTATATCGTCTGAAAAGTTTCTTTTTCCTATGACACCATCAAAAGGTGCTCTAATAGTTCTATTTTTTAATTTTGCTACTATGTCTCCAGCTTTTACTTTAGTATTGTATTTTATCTCCTCTAAAATTTCATACTTTTCAACGTTATAAGACTTTACTTTTATTGGAACAGCTGTTCCGAAGGTTTCAATTATATATCATTGTTCTTGCAATGATTACACCAGCGATAATTATAAAAAATATTACAATTATAGTTGTTACTTTTGTTGATCTTTTCATAATCTACAATTTTCCATATTCAGCCCATGATCCATCATAAACTGTAGGAGAATATGTATTATTTACTAGGGAATATGCAAGACTTAAAACACAAGCAGTAATACCAGAACCGCATGAAAAAACTCTGTTGTTATCATTAGAATCAATTATTTCGTCGAATTTTTTTGAAATTTCAGATCTATTTTTAAACGTATTGTCCTTAGCGTTAATAACTTCTTTGAATGGAAGACATAGAGAATTTGGTATAGATCCACTTCTAACATTTTTTCTTGGATCTGGTGCAGTTCCATCAAATCTTTGCTTACTTCTTGCATCAATAACTTTAAAATTATTTGTTTTTATGTTGTCATTGATTTCGTTAATATTTTTAACAAGATGTTTATTTTCTCTAGCAATATATTTCGACTTTAAAATAATTGTATTATCATTGGTTGTCATTTTTTTATCTATTGTCCATTTTTTTAAGCCACCATCCAAAACGCTGACTAACTCTTTATCATGACCGAAATAAATAAAATTAAACCAACCTCTACATGAACTCAGCACATCTGAATCATCATAAATTACTATTCTATCTTCATTTGAGATACCTAAAGAAGATACAATTTCCTCCCATTTTTCTCTTGTTGGAAGCATATGAGGTAATTCAGTGTTCTGTTCTGAATTTTTATCTAAGTCAAAAAATATTGCTCCTGGAATATGTTTACTCAAATATTCTTCATATGGATTTCTATTTATCCCCGGCATGTGCCAAGAACAGTCTATAATTTTTACATTATTTAAATTTTTTTCTAACCAATCAGATGAGACAAGTGACATTCTATCTTTTTTCTAGATACTTCTGATGATATTCCTCTGCAGCACAGTAATTTTTTAACTCAGAAAGCTTGGTAACTACTCTTCCAGATAATCTTATATTTTCTTCATTTATAACTTTTTGAGCAATTTTCTTTTGTTCATCGTTAAGATAGAATATTTCACTTCTGTATTGTGTGCCAAAATCAGGTCCTTGAGAATTCAATGTTGTTGGATCATGAAATTCAAAGAATTTTTTTACAATTTCCTCATAAGAAATTACTTTGGGATCAAATTCAAGTTTTACAGCTTCTGCGTGATTTGTTGTTCCGGTGCAAACCTCTCTGTAATTTGTATTTGGGCTATTACCTCCGCAGTATCCAACCTCAGTTTTGTAAACGCCTTCTAGTTGTCCATATTTTTTTTCTGGACCCCAAAAACAACCCAAGGCTAAAACTGCTATTTCCATAGATTAATGCTATAATAATAATATAATTAAATCCATGTTATCTAAAAATCAATTAGGCTTTTTGTACATGGTTCTATCAGTTTGTGCATTCTCAATGATGGATGTACTTGTAAAATGGTCTGAAAATTACCCAGTTGGAGAAGTACTTTTTTTCAGAGGTTTTTGTGGTTTAATACCCATACTTTTTTTAATACCAAAAGAAAATTATAAAAATTTTTATAAAACAGATCGACCTAAACTACATTTTGCAAGATGCATGGCTGGTTTAATGGCAATAGTATCCATATTTATTGCTCTAAGAAACCTACCTTTAGCCACTGTAGTGAGTATTTCTTTTGCAGCACCAATATTTGCAACAATAATGTCGATATATTTTTTATCAGAAAAAATTGGTAAATATAGATGGTTGGCAGTCTTTATTGGATTTATAGGAGTAATAATTATTGCTCAACCTGGAATTTCATCTTTAAATTTAAATTATATTTTTCCAATTATTTTTTGTTTAGGAATGTCTTATGTGGCTATTGCAATAAGACAGCTGTCTACTTCAGAACCTGTCTGGTTAATTTCATTTTACTTCTCGATTGCAATATCAATTTTAGGACTAATTACTGTTCCATTTGGTTGGGTTATGCCAACTTTTTTTGATTTTATATTATTATGTATGATTGGTTTGCTTGGAGGTGTTGCAAATTTACTTTTAGGTCAATCATATAAACTTTCAGAAGTTTCTTTGGTCTCACCGTTAAAATATCTAAGTTTAGTTTTTGCCATTTTCTTTGGATATTTTGTTTGGAATGAAATACCATCATATAAGACCTTAATTGGTGCTGCATTAGTAATTTTATCTTCAATCATAATATTTAGAAGAGAAATATATTTAAAAAAACCAAACTTAATTTTCAAAAATGAGTAAACAACCTAAATATTGGTCAAAAGCAATTAAGTATCTTTCAAAAGATAAAATTATGAGGAGACTTATATTAAAGTACAAGGATAAAACTTTAACTTCAAGGAGAGATATTTTTTTATCGTTGTGTAAAAGTATAATTGGTCAACAAATTAGTGTAGCTGCTGCTAACTCAGTTTTTTTAAAGTTTAAAACAGAGTGTAAAGGAAAGATAAATCCAAAAGTAGTAAATAGTATTACTTCAAATAGATTAAAAAAATGTGGTTTAAGTAGACAAAAAGTAAGAGGTATAAAAGAGTTAGCAAAAAAATTTATTAATAAAACTTTTAATCCAAGAGTTATTAAAACAATGAGTGATGAAGAAGCAATTCTTTATTTGTCAGAATTAAGACAAATAGGTAGATGGTCTGCAGAAATGATATTACTATTTACTTATAACAGGTCTAACATCTGGCCAGTTCAAGATATTGGTTTGCTTAGAGCAATTTCTAATAACTATAAAAAAAACTACTTACCACCTATGAGTTATGTAAATCGTTTAAAAAAGAGATTTTCTCCTTATTGTTCAGTTGCCACTTGGTTCTTATGGCGTTCTATTGATGATGAACCTGTACAATATTAACTACCCTCAACTATCTGATGATGTCTTACAGCATAGCCCCTAATAACGTCGAGCGCTTCCTGATATTCGGGAGAATCGTAAAATTCTATCGCTGTATGATAATTTGGAAACTCAAGAACGGTAGTTCTTGGAGAGTCTATTCCTTCATTTGTTCTATTTCTTCCACCTCTAATTAAAAATTTGCCTGAGTATTTTTCCGCAGCAGATGTAGCTTTTAGCGCATACTCTTTTAGTTTCTCCTCACTATTGATTTTTTCCCACATACACACAACATAACCTTTCATAATTCTCCTTTTATATAATTAAATATTCAAAATTTACTTTATCAAATCTGTTCTTGATCAACTCCTTCAACAATGAACATAATTCTTTTGGTAGTGCTCTCAGCATAAGACCAGGCAGATTTATAATCGTTTGACTCATGGCAGGACATTGCATCATCATAACTAGGAAACTCCCAAATAACAGTTCGGACAATGTTTGTATTACTAAATGATGTTAATCTACCACCTCTTACAATTGGTTTTCCTCCATAATTTTTTATTACAGGAATAGCCTTTTCTCCATATTTTTTTAAGTTATCCTGGTTTGAAATTTCTAAGTATAGACTTATCCAATAAGTTTTCATATTTATCCTTTTTTAATATTTTTATTTATGATACCAAATTTCTATGGCTGATAAATTAATAATTACATATGAAGAGTACAAAACTGCAGTTGAAAAACTTGCTCTAGAGATAGAAAAAAATTATAAGCCAACAGTTTTAGTAGGGATAATGAGAGGCGCAGCACCAATCATAGATATTTTGTCCAGAATTTTTAAATTACCAACTGCTTATGTTGTTATTCAAAGTTATTCTGGTGATACTGTTCAAAATAAACAAGGAGAACTAATTTTTGCTAGAGATATCAGTGCAATTGCAACTAACGAAAATTTTAAAAAAGTTTTGTTGGTAGATGATTTGTCAGATACAGGTTTAACATTGAATAAAAGTATAGATTGGTTGAAAGAGTATGATCCAATTAAAAATTATATAAAAGAGATAAAGACAGCATGTCTATGGAAAAAAAAATCATCTTCTTTTACTCCTGATTTTTGTCCAATTTTATTAAAAAATGATCCTTGGATAGTTCAACCATCAGAATATTATGATGAAGTAGATATTGAAGCGTTAAAAAAAAAACATTCTTAGCGAATAAAAAAAGGCCAGACTAAGCTGGCCTTAAATTTAAATTTTTAAAAAAAGTTACTGCGGAATATCTCCTTCTACTCCTCTAACATAAACATTCATACCAGCTAACATGCCGTCATCTGCTACAGAACCCTCAGCTACAAGAATGTTTCCTTTTTGATCATAAATCGGACCAGTAAATGAATGGGTTTTTCCAGATGCTAAGTCTTTTTGAAGTTGCTCTACCTCTTTAACTAAATCACTTCCCATTGCAGAATTATACGGAGCCATAGCAACCATTCCTTCTTTTAATCCATGCCAAGTATCTTGTTGTTTCCATGTGCCGTCTCTTGCAGCAATTGATCTTTCGACATAGTAAGGTGCCCAATCATCAATAATTGATGTTAAAATTGATTTTGGTGCAAATCTTTGCATATCACTTGCTTGACCAAACGACCAAACTCCGGCCTTTTCAGCTACTTGAACAGGTGCAGTACTGTCTGTATGCTGCATTATAATATCAGCACCTTGATCAATTAAAGCTTGAGCAGCTTCAGATTCTTTACCTGGATCGTACCAAGTAAATACCCAAACTATTTTTGTTTTTATATTAGGATTTACTTTTTGGGCAGCCAGTGTCATCGCATTAATTCCTCTTATAACTTCAGGAATTGGGAAAGAAGCAATATATCCAATAACATTTGTTTTTGTCATCTTTCCTGCCATATGACCTAACAAAGTTCTTCCTTCATAAAATCTTGCAGAGTATGTGGAAACATTTGAGTGTTCTCTTTTGTATCCAGTTGCATGCTCAAATTTTACGTTTGGAAAATCTTTAGCAACTTTGTTTGTTGGATCCATGTACCCAAAGCTCGTAGTAAAAATTAGGTCATGTCCAGATTGCGCTAACTGTCGTATAACTCTTTCTGCGTCCGCACCCTCCGGTACACTTTCCACATAAGTAGTTTTTATTCCAGCTGCTTCTACTGCTTTTCTTCCTTCATCATGTTGGTATGTCCATCCATGGTCCCCAGTAGGTCCAACATAAACAAAACCAACTTTAAAATCTGCATTAGCTTGTCCGCTTACGCCGAGCAAAAACAATACAGAAATTATATATCTTAAAAAGTTTTTATACATTTGATTCCCCTTTAAATTTAATTTTGTGATACTACAAACTAAGCAAGATTCTAATAAAAAAAAATATTTATTTTGGAATAGCTAACATTACTTTTCCTTATAGAAGATTTGTCCCAATGATGTTGGAGTGTTTAGTTTTATTTTTCTACTGTCACGAGAAATTACAACTAAAACTATTATTGTCATGATGTATGGTAATGCACTTAATAATTGAACTGGAACTCTTAATCCAACAGCTTGCATATGTAATTGTAAAATTGTAATCCCACCGAATATTAAAGCTCCTGCTAAAACTTTTATTGGACTCCATGTTGCAAAAACTACCAATGCAAGCGCAATCCAACCTCTTCCTCCTGTCATATTTTCAATCCATTGAGGAGTATATATTAATGAAAGGTAAGCACCTGCCAGTCCACACATAGCTCCCCCATAAAGGATACAGCTATATCTTACTAAAATTACATTAATGCCTTGATTAGATGCTGATGTGGGTGAGTCTCCTACAGCCCTTATTATCAACCCTATTTTTGTTTTTTTTAGAAAATAATTTGTCAAAAAAGGTAATAAAAATGCAAAATATAATATTATTGAATGTCCAAACAAGATTGGTCCCAAAAAAGGAATATTTTCTTTAAGATTAACGAATAGTAAGGGAAATTCTTTACCTGGTATTCCAACAAAATTCTTTCCTATCATTGCTGACATCCCGATACCAAAAATGGTTAATGCAAGTCCGGTAGCAACATGATTTGTGAGAAGCGATTGCGTAAGCACACCAAAAATAATTGAGATAATTAGACCAGAAATCATTGAGCCAATTACAGCTAAAAATAAGTTGTCTGTTACAACCATTAATGCAAATCCCGAAATCGCCCCAATGATCATCATTCCTTCCACACCAAGATTTAAAACACCAGATCTTTCAGTTATTAATTCTCCAGATGCAGCGAGTATCAATGGGACTGATGATGCCATAATTGCACCAATCAATATACCTATGAAATTTAAATCAAAGCTCATTTTTTTTTAGACCTAAAAATTTTATTTTAAAAAAAAGCAAGTAATCAGATCCAAGAAGAAAGAATAAAATCATCCCTTGAAAAACTTGACCTGTATATTTGGGTACTTGTAAAAAAATCTGTGCTGTTTCTGCACCTAAATAAGTTAGAGCAACAATTAGTGAAGCAAATATAATTCCAACTGGATTTAACCTTCCTAAGAAAGCAACAATTATTGCTGTGAAACCATAGTCTGGTGAAATATTTCTATGTAACTGACCTATGGGTCCAGTTATTTCCCCAACTCCTGCAAGACCTGCACATGCCCCACTGATCATAAAAACTATAATGATCATGGTCTTTCCTTTGTAGCCTGCATATTTTGCAGTCTTTAAACTTAAACCTGAAACTTTTATCTGAAAACCCAAATATGTTTTGTATAAAATTAGCCAACTAAAGAATACAATTATTAAAGTGATAAATATTCCTCCATGAATTCTTAAACCATCAAATAAAGTAGGCATCCTTGCAGACTCACTAAATTGTCTGGTTTCAGGAAAGTTAAAACCCTCAGGATTACTCCATGGACCAACCACCAAGTAATCTAATAACAATTTAGCTACATAAACTAGCATTAAGCTGACTAAAATTTCATTTGTATTAAAATAAGTTTTTAAAACTGCCGGGATCATTGCAAAAATCATTCCTCCAATTGCGCCCGATAAAATAATTATTGGCAAAACATAAAAACCATCATGACCATAAAATAATAAAGCAACACCACCACCTACAATTCCACCAAAAATGAGTTGTCCTTCGGCACCAATGTTCCAATTATTACTTTTAAAACAAAAAGATAAACCAATTGCTATTAAGCAAAGTGGCGTTGCTTTTACCAAGAGCTCGCTAAAGCCGTATAAGTCAGAAATAGGTGTTATAAAAAAAAATTTTAAAGCTTCTATAGGATTGAAACCCAACACATAAAAAATAATTCCCCCACCAATTAAAGTAAGAAAAATAGCTAGAATTGGGGTTAAAAAGTAAATTGAGGGGGAAACATCATTACGTTTTTCAATTTTAATCAATTGTACCTCCCCCCATTAAAATTCCTAATTTTTCAGGAGTGACTTCATTAACATCCATAATTTTGGATAATTTACCTTTATAAATTACACATATCCTATCGCTTAATCTTAAAAGTTCGTCGTTATCTGTAGAGATTAATATAGAGGATTTACCCTGTTCGTTAATATTTATAAGAGTTTCATGAATATAATTGATTGCACCGACATCAAGTCCCCAAGTCGGATTGAAGCAAACTAAGAGTTCTGGAGAAGTAATCAATTCTCTTCCTATAATTAACTTTTGAAGATTTCCTCCAGATAAAAATTGACTTTTCATTTCAACATTATCAGTATTTACAGAAAAATTAGAGAGTATTTTCTTTGAATGTTCTTTTATTTTTTTTTCGTTTACTAATCCTTTTTCAAAAAAATTTGAAGATTTGAAATTATTTAATGCAACGTTTTCATAAATCTTTAATTCTGGAACAGCAGCTTGGGAAATACGATCTTCAGGCGAAAAAGCCATAAGATATTCTCTTCTTTCTCTTGGATTGAGCTTACTGATTTCTTTGTTTCTAAATTTTATAGAGGCATAATCAGTAATTATTTCTCCACTTAAAATTTGAAATAATTCACTTTGTCCATTTCCTGAAATCCCTGCTATCCCTAAACATTCTCCTTTTTTTAATGAAAAATTTAAATTAATTAAGTTTGTTTCGTAAGGGTCTTCACTTCTAAAATTTAAGTTTGAGATTTTTAAAATTTCCTCATTATATTTGAAATTATTAATTTTTTTTTTTATAGTACTTAAATTTTCTCCAACCATCTTATTAGCTAAAGTTTCAATTTTTTCCTCTTTTGTTTTGCTTAAAGAGACCACTTTACCTTTTCTCATAACTGCTACTTCATCACAAAGTGAAAGTACTTCTTTTAATTTATGAGTGATGTAAATTATTAAAATTCCCTCATCAGAAAACTTTTTTAATGAAACAAATAGATCTTCTGTTTCTTGTTCAGTTAAAACTGATGTGGGTTCGTCCATTATCAATACTTTGGGATTTCTGATTAAACATCTAATAATTTCAACTTTTTGTTTTTGACCAGCTGATAAATTTAAAACTGGAATATCTAAATCAATTTTAAAATTATATTTTTTTAAGATATTATTAACTGATAGTCTTAGGTCCTCATTTTTTTTATCGCTATCTATACTTAAGTTTTCAAATACTGATAACGTCTCAAATAAATTGAAATGTTGGAATACCATTCCAATATTATTTTTTTTAGCATCTAATGGAGAGTTCAGCTTAATACTCTTATCATTTAAAAAAACTTCACCTTTATCAGGTCTTGTGACTCCAGATAAAATTTTAACTAGAGTTGACTTACCTGCGCCATTTTCTCCTAATAAGGCATATATTTTTCCACTTACAAACTCCAATGAAATTTTATCGTTAGCAACACAGCCTGGATATATTTTTGATATTTTTGATACCTTAAGTTTTGTGTTCATAAGAGGACACATTTAAGTATTATATATAAATAATGAAATTTAAATTCTTAGTTACATTAATATCAATCCTCCTTTTAACAACTGCATGTCAAACCATCAAAAATAAAACTGACGAAGTAGCTGAAAAAGAAAATAAAAAATATGGATTATTTGTTGGTGAAGATGTTAATAAGATGAAATTAGAATTAGGAGCTCCTACTGAAGATATTATTAACAGTACAGGTAATGAAGTTTTAATTTATAAAACTAAAAAGTACGGTATGCCTTGCGAGAGAAGATTTGAGGAAAATGCTAGTGGGACTATTATAGCTTTTAGTTCTATTGGTTGCTTTTAAACTTGTGGGGCGAACCCCACAAGCAAGGTTGAAAATTATTTACTTAATGTCGATAAGTCTTTTTTTCTTATGATCCGGTAAAATTCTTTCACAAGCAATTGTCAAAAGACCATCCTTAAGTTCAGCACCATTTACTTTAACATCATCTGCAATAGTAAATGATCTCGCGAATTGTCTTTGTGAAATTCCTTTATGAATTATTTCACCATCTTCATTTTTATCTTCTGACTTATTAAACTGTTTTGTTTTTACAGTTAATAAATTATCCTCAAACTCCACTTCAACATCATTTTTGTTAAAACCAGCCAATGCAACTTCAATAGAGTAGTTGTCTTTCCCAGTCTTTCTAATGTTATATGGTGGGTAATTTGATTGCATCGTTAACCCACCATTACCAAGCATATTTTCAAATTGATCAAACATGTCGTCAAAACCAATTGAAAACGGTCTTAGTGAGTTAAAAATTGATAGGTCCTTACTTGTCATTATATTTACTCCTTTTGTTAAGCAAGTTAATTTATGTAAGCCCCTTTAGGCAACTTACAAATGTTATATGGTAGTAAATCCTAAAAATTCAACGGGTAATCTACTAAATTTTTTTGGCAATTTTTAATGCAAAAGCATAATCAAGGGCTATTTCTTCAATTGCGCCATCTCTACCTGATTTGCCTCCATGGCCTGCATTCATTTCAGTTTTTAACAATAGCAAGTTATTGTCCGTTTTATAATCTCTTAGTTTTGCAGTAAATTTTGCTGGCTCATCAAAAAGTACTCTATTATCGCTAAGACTTGTTGTGATTAAAATATGTGGATAATCCATTTTTTTTATGTTGTTGTATGGAGCGTACGAATAAATATAGTCAAAATGATCCTTGTTGTCTTTTGCATTTCCAAATTCATCAAATTCTCCAATAGTTAAAGGTAATGAATGGTCAAGGTTGGTTGTTAAAGAATCTACAAATGGAACAGCCATAATTAGACCTAAAAATAGTCCTGGGGCCTGATTTACAACAGCTCCCATTAATAATCCTCCTGCAGAACCACCCATGCCTATAATTTTACCTTTAGATGTATATTTTCTATCAATTAAATATTTCCCAACGGCAATATAATCTTCAAAAGTATTTTTTTTATTTAAGAGTTTTCCTTCTTTCCACCATTTCATTCCTCTTTCCATCCCTCCTCTAATATGTGCTGTTGCCCAAATTATATTTCTATTTATTAAACTTAATCTGGTAGAGGAAAATCCTGGAGACATTGAATTTCCATATGAACCATAACCGTAGAGCAAAAGATTTGAAGAACCATCCAAAAGAGTATTTTTATGTCTAGTTATTGTTATAGGAATCATTCTTCCATCATGTGATGGGCACTCCAGGCGTTCTACAATATAATTATCTGGATTATGTCCAGATGGAATTTCCTGTTCTTTAATTAGTTTTTTATCTTTTGATTTTAAATTGTATAAAAAAGTCTTTCCTGGAGTTTTAGGGGAAGAATAAGATAAATATACTTCATCAGTATTTTTATCTTTTTGAATTAGAGAGATACTTGGTACTATTACTCTTTCATTACTAAATGTAATTTCTTCCTCATTGTTAGATTTAGGATCTCGTAAAATAATTTTTCCAAGTGCGTTTGAGGTTTCTGATCTTATTATCCAATTATTTAAAAATACTAAGCCTCCAATTAATACTTCGTCCTTAGCTTTAATAAATGGCTCCCATTTTTTTTCAATCAAATCTTTACATCTGTCAATTTTAAAATCTTCAGCATTTTCATTAGTATGTTTATAAAAATAATTACCCCATGAATTTACCGAGTAAATTATACCTCTTTGTCTTTTTTGTATTAATTGAGGATCGGGAATATTTTCGTCTACTTTAAAAAAATACTGTTCTGAAGTATTATGATCAGAACTTGAAATCATAAAATATTTTTCATCTGAACTTAGACCAATACCTACAGTAAAAGCCTCACTTTTTTCCTCAAAAACTAACAAATCTTCTTTTGTTGGTGTTCCAATCTTATGTCTGTAAATAGTTCTAGGTCTATGATGCTTATCTAATTTTGAATAAAAAATATATTTATCATCTAAACTAAATTCTATACTACCACTAGTCTCCTCAATTTTTTCAGTAACTAATTTTCCTGATTTTATGTCTCTTATATAAATTGTGTAGTACTCAGATCCTTTTAAATCTAGAGAGTAACCAAGATATTCATCATTAAAACTTACTTCTAGATCTCCCAAGCCAAAGTATTCTGTTTTGAGTTTTTCTTTCTCTAGATCTCCATTCCAAATTTCCTCAACTTTTTCTTCACCAATTTTTTTTCTCAATTTGATTGAGTAATTTCCTTTTGTTGTAGTTTTAGTCCAATATTCATAATTATTATCTTTAAAGGGCAACGACTCATCATCCAATTTAATTCTAGCTTTTATTTCATCAAAAAGTTTTTTTTGAACATGTTTTGTATCTTTCATTTGATCAGCAAAATATTAATTTTCATCTTCTAAATACTTTCTGACATCAGGTAAAAGTTTTGAGCTATCTTTTAAAACTTCTAAAATATTTGGTTGATGTATCCAGCTATAATCATCCGTCCAACTCTTGTTGTGACAAGATTTTATTTCTGGTTTCTTTTCAAGCTGTGGTAGATTCATATTGAATTAATTAATATATGAATATTTTTTTTATTACACTTATCATTTTTGTCGTTGTATATGTTCTTCTAACTTGGTTTGCTAGAACTTCTACAAAAAAAATTTCAAGATTCATAAGAATATTAATTATTTTAAATTCAGGAAGATTTAATTTTAATAACTTTAATCAGTCTGTAAATAAACAGAGCATGTCTATAGATGAAGCATATCGAATTCTAAATTTAAGAACAAATAATAAATATACAAAAGATCAAGTTATGAAATCTTACAAATCTATTATGAAAAAAATTCATCCAGATATAAGTCCTGAACTGACTAGGCTAGCTTCTATAGTTAATGAGGCTAAAGATATAGTATTAAAAAATTTAATTTAATTTTTTTAATTCAAGGATCTTATCAATTACCTTTTCCACGCCTATTTGGTTCGGTTTAAAATTACTATCATGATCAATTTCATCAATCGAAATACCCTCAGGTAAAATACGATATTGATTAACACTATAATCAGTATATGCCTTTGGGGTATCAAGCAATATTACAATACTTGGAATTTTTAATTGAGAAGTAATATGATGTCCAAAGGAGTCATTGCCAACATACATTTTACAATTTGCCAATATCGGTATTAGTTGTTTAATTGACATGTCATGAAGTGATATGCAGTTTTTACTTATCAATTTACTTATAATTAAATTTGATATTTCTATTTCTTGCTTGCCACAAAGTAAATAAAAATGAAAATTTCCAATTAGGTTTAATTTATTTATTAAATCTGAATAATTTTTAACGCCCCACTTTGTGGTTGGACCAGATGAGCCTACTCCAAGAACAATGTTAAATTTATTTTTTTGAATTAATTTTTTTCCTATCTCTTTATTTTTTTTTGAAATAAAAAAATCAGTTTCGCTTGGGCAACTATTTAAATTTAAACATTTACATGTAAAATCTTTTGCGGCCTCAACT
>LUMT01001582.1_pt1 | contig 17019 bp, 24 predicted proteins | sample 729741 | NCBI WGS metagenome assembly LUMT01 (sample SAMN03860299, study PRJNA289734) | marine metagenome | biome: seawater column; feature: ocean; material: water; isolation source: Red Sea water column Station 192 - depth 50m | place: Saudi Arabia: Red Sea | collected 2011-10-15 | depth 50 m
ACCAAAGAGAGTGCGAAGCACAGGGGCATGAACAGCATGTTGGTAAGATTTGAGAGTGCGTAGAAGTACTCCCACGGTGGGACGAAATTTGTTGCTCCATCTGTTATTTGCAGCACAAAAGCATCGCATGGGTAGGCTATGGACTTGGATAGGAAGATCCATGCTAGGATGTACCCAGCGGCTTTCTCATTCCATTTTAGGTGATTTGACCTGTAAACGATGTACAGTGAAATGGTCCCTAAGAAGAACGAGAGAAGACCCGCTATAGAAAGGAGATTCTCCTCTGACATGCCTCAACCATAGCAGATAATGACATTAATCTTGCCTGAAATACCCATTGCCCAGAATTTATCCATCCCTTGTTATAGCCAAGAAGGGCCTACGTACTCGTCAAAGTACCAAATGAAGTATCTTATTAAGAAATACGAAATCAAAAGAGACACTAATATGATTAAACCTATCAAAATACCTATTTGGATTGTTTTCTTAGTTTTACCGCTGATTGAATTTTCCGTTTCGTTGTCGGGAAAGCCGCTACTCTGCCCCCCTGATTCAGGGGAACTAGGGGCGAGTATGACCTGCCCGGAGGTTGCCTGATTCCCATTGAGTGTTATTGCTAGGATGGTACCAAGGAACCAAGTCATCCACGAGAAAACAGTGACTGCCGAAGTATATCGAACCAGCACTGAGTATTAGCCCAACGAAACCAAGCATCAGTACATAGAATGCGAACCTGTGCACGTCAGGTAGACGGGGGGTGGGGGCATCAACATTAACCCGGCACAAGCTTCCCTACCCTCGATGATGCGAGTAGAATTCACGTTACCTTGCAGATAATGATGCTCGAAGAGTTCCGATTGACTCTCTCCTCCCAGAGAACTTCCATACCACAATCCTCTATGAGCTTTAGAAAGTCGACTTTCATTCCCAGCCCTAGCCTCTTTCTGAGTGGGTTCCATAGTCCAAGAGCCAAACTACGTCTCTTAGAGTAGTGATTTACTATGCATATCTTGCCGCCTCTTTTTGTAACTCTCTTCATCTCTGAGAGAACCCTACTGGGTTTCGAGACAACAGATAAGGCATGAGCAACTAAAGAATGGTCGAAGGTTTCGTCGTCGAACTCAAGCTCGTGAGCATCCATCTTGGAAAGAACGACATTGCTCCCAATTCCACCATCATCCAACTTTTGTCTTGCCTGCCTTAGCATCGACTCGCTGAAATCTATACCCTCCACCTGTACATAGTCCGGGCAGAAGGCTAACGATATCCCGGTTCCCACCCCAACCTCCAATATCCTGTCACCTTCCTCAAGATCGAGGGATTGGTACATTTTTCGGTGACCCTCGGAGAAACTTGGCGCGAAGACACGATCATACACAGGAGCATAGAGTCTGTAGGGGCCGATTCTGTGTTTCAAACTCTCTTTTGCCATAGCCGTGAGGTAGGGCCATCGGACAAAATAGTTATCCAATTCTCCTGATAACCCCGGGCATGATAGAAATTCACAATGGGGCCCTAGTTGTTTTTGGGGACATAGTGTTGCCCCCCAAGCCTAACGAACTGGGTGTGTGTGATACTTTTCTATAGGGGGTTTGATGACCGTACAAGCGGGATCCGTACTTGCGCATACATGATGAAGGGGGCAGTGTGACGCGATTTGGGGGAGTAAGAATAGACGCCATTGTTTGGTTGAAGGAAATGTTCCGCCACGAGTTGGATCTGAGGCCTCCGTCTTTAGCAAGAATTAACGACAAAAGCATAATCATCTATGACGACGAAGACAAACCGATTGCTCATGCAATTAAAACAAATAGGTGGAAGGGGTTTGAAATTAACAGTCTGGTGGTGGTGGTAGACCCAACTCATAGAGGGAAAGGAATATCGCATAAATTGCTAGAAAAATGCGGCAATGGACGGCTTTTCGCATATACACGAGACGCTCGCCTTCAATCTGCACTAGAGAAGGCGGGCTTTGAAAGATCGACAACTCCGGGATTTTTGAGTTCGCTGAACCTACTGGTTAGTAGATTAGGAATGGTCTCTTGGATGATATTCTCATTGGAATTCAAACGAATTCTACACCAACTGAAACATATTCGAGATTACGAGTTATATGTAAGGGAATAGCCAATTAAAGGGCATGGTAATGATCCCGAATCCACTCTTTAACGTAGAAAAAGATTAGATGTAGAGAAACGAGTAGAACCACTTGGTGACCAGTAGCCCATGGGCATTTTCAGGATAACAATAGCCTTGGATCTGATCATACTTGTTTTCATCTTTTTACTCTTCCAAAACGACCTAGTTGACTATACAATCCTCCCGGTTGTTTGCGGACCAATGGCATGGGTGACGTATCTCGTTGGCGTACAAGCTACGGTCGGCGAATTGGGAAGAGCCATTGCCGCAAACACCAAACAGTCAAAGCGTGAAAAAGAAGAACGCGATAATTTAGCCATCCCCATGCCCATAAAAGGCGGGAAAGACGCAAACGGGCGAAGTGAAGAAGCAGAGTCGCCTTGGTGGGAATAACCGATTTCAACAGCAGAGAATATTACATATCGAGGGATTACTTTAGGGGGGTTTTGATGCTTCCTTTCGGGGACATGGATGCTCGTTAACCCATAACTCCCTCGGGAAGGCGATGCCCATTAGCAGGCCGGTTAGAACTAGGGAACAAGAAAAACCAACGCGAAGAAACCCCCGCCCAGACTCATGATGGCGAAGGCCAAAAGCATACCCAAAAGTTTCGTCAGAAGTCCGTGTTTCAAGACCTCGGGATGTGAAGAGTCTACTTTTTCATTGATGGGAGAATTCTCAAAAATATCCCCGCCAATTCGCTTATTGTTAACCAATATTTTCGCCTTGACAGTAAATAGAGTCGCCTTGAATCGGACATCAACTCTGTCTCCAGTATCGGTCAATTCCGTACTGAGGAGTATCTCCCCTCGGGGTATGATATAACCATCATCTCCTCCCTCCTCGTCTCGCAATTCGCCGTCGATGTATAACTTGGCTCTATCGCTGGCATCAAGTTGGTTTGTCACTCTTATTTCGCGCCCCTCATACTCAGCGGACCATTCTTGGTGGGTGAATGGGTTACGATGTCTGGGTTCGTCGGAGCCCCCCTCATCTTCAATAACCCACCACACATCTTCCGCATTCGCTCTGTGCTTGTAGCAGACCGGACTACTGTACATCCGAGTTCTCTCGCATCCTTCGATGTAGCAAGGCCCGCCCACGGCCATAATCCTAGATTGGGGGGCGAATATTCAATTTTGTCCCGGCATATCATGGCAACGCGGATTCCTCCGACGCAGATGCCTGCTGCTGAAAGAATCAACCACCGGTCTTCGATAGTATGATAGAATCATTCTGCCCATAGAATGTCAATGTTAGCAGAATCCGTTGGAAGGCCCACGATGGTGGTGAATCTCTGGGCATCACTCGCTTACGGACTAGTTCTCCTCCTCACTCCAGACCTGTTCTGCGACATACTCCAGGCGGATGCGGTAAACACTGCGTGGTTGAGGACCATAGGTGCCGCTTTGCTAGGCACCAATGTTCTGGGTAGCTGGCTGTGGCTCAGAGAACCCAGTCTCGACATGGGCCGAGTCCAGACGACAACCGCCGGCCTCGAGGCAGCGGCGATGGCTGCGTCACTCCTGCTTGGAGAATTCACGGCGGACAATATCTGGATGGTCCAGGCATCCGTATTCCTTGCACTAATTGTGACGATTGGGCTTGTGCCCACCGCCATGGAGGTTTCGTACGATTCCAACGCTGATTCGACCTAATTGGGCAGGCAAAAAGATGGTGCCGTAGCAAAGGCTATTTTTGAAATTGGACATTTTGAGGCGTGGGCGAGAGGAAATGTGCCTTCGAGGGTTGCAATGCCCTCGAATTCCGAACCTCCGGCTATTGCCTACGTCACAAGAATGGCACTCCCGTGGAAAAAAAGTTCAGCGCGGCAAATACAAGAGTCAGCCCATCTACTAAGTCATCTTCATTTTCTTGGTTGAAGTCTTCATTTTCTTGGTTGAAGTCTTCATTTTCATGGTGGAAAATGGCTGTTATTCTCTACGTCGCAGTACCCATAATTCTTTTCGTAAATATACTCACACACGAGGAACCATCAGGGTCGATTGCACCCACTGGACTCCTCAACATCCCCTGTTTTGTTTTCTCCCTTCTCCCGTTGTTTACGGGTGCTTTTGTGAAATACCTCAGATCAGAGCACTGGCTGAAGAGATACAGGCGATAGAGGCCCTAGTCACCGAATGGCACACGAACCTCCTCGAGGGGTTACTCGGGGCATCACACCGCACAGGGAAGATGATGCAGGCAGAACATTGATGGCAAGAAGGGAAATCTAGAACCATGGGTGGAGATGTCAAATGCCCCGCTGGCTGCGGCCATATGGAATACAAGAAAAATAGAGATCTGAAAATTAGGGCATGGGACCCACTCGGCAGCGTGTTTTACCTGGCGGGATTAATCTTAATCGTCAGCTATACTGAAGTAGGAAGCGGCGAATTTCATCCTCGTGCTATCGTTGGTATGCTACTTTTCATCCCAGGGGTTTACTTCTCATCATTGGTAACCACCGATCTATCATGCAATACCTGCACTGGAGTCATTCTAGAGTCCAAGTCCATCGATAAAAAGCTCAAGGGTGATCTCCTTGGCTTGTCAGAGAACAAAGCAGAATACATTCGAACAGCACTTTCTTCTTCGACGGAGGATAGCGAGTACGACTGTCCAGATTGTTCTAAGAAAATGAGCCACATCATCGTCCCAATCGAACGCGAACGTAAGGCGCATGAGGATCCTCTGCTGCCGGATGTCGTTGCCGACTTGACCAGCAAATCAGACACCGTAAAGATAGATGGTTGCAAGGAGTGTGATCTGTTATGGTTCAAGAATGCGAAGAGTGAGCAAAAAATCTCCATGGACACCGCAATAATCACAAAGACATAGCTTGGGATTAATCATATTCCGTAGGTAATATGGAACCTATGGCCTGCCATTTTCCTGCTGTTCGAGTTTTTCCTTGTATGCGATGAATAGGAGTGGGTAGAAGACTATGGTGGCCAGGAATATTGACCACCATGGGGGATTAATTGGAATTATTTCTGTACCTTGCATCGCGGATAGCCATTCGATGATCGAGTAAAGCCCGCTAACGAGGAAGTAGCATATTGCAAATCCGACGAAATGGAGAAGCTGGTGGTAGGGCATTTTCTTCTCGTCCTTGTCACGGGATAGACGAGGTTGCCACAGGTCAAGTCGTTCTTCTGATATGTGTCGAAGTCAGCTCGCAGATTTGGGTCAGGCTAGTTCGAGGCTAGGTGGATATCCTCGTTTTCCGCCAGGAACCAGATTTCCACCCCCCTCGAACCATCATCAGCGAGGACGTATATCTTCTCGCCCAAGACGGTAATTTCACGGGGGTGGCTGGATCCTGTGGGATTTATGTCAAATGCAAGCTCGGTACTATCTTGCGAGCCACTCGACCTCCATACTTCAGTTCCGTTTGCACCGTCGTCAGCGACAAAGTACAGGTTCCCGTTATGGCTGAGAAGATGGCTTGCCCCGCTAGTCTCCGTTCCAACTCTTATGTCTCTGAGCAGCTGAGGCTCGATACCCGTGGCTTGCAGGAGCCCATCAAACACCGTGAGATTTCTAGGACTGCTGCTTCCCTCCGTGGCTATATCAGCGACCAACACGGTCCCGTTGAACGATCCGTTGGTGGCCCACAACTCCGCTCCGGTGTTCCCGCTGTCCGCCGAGAAATAGACTCTGTTATCGAAAACTCTGAGCCCGGTGACACCGCTGGAAAGCTCTCCGAACCTTATGTCCCTGACAATAGTGGATTCGGAGGTTATCAAGTTGGTCTTGTACAATTCCCGGCCTAGATTTGCGACTTTATTCTCAGCGGTGAAGAAGATCTCGTCTCCCATCATGACTGGTTCCATTGGCTTCCCCCCGACTGAATCGTAGCAACAGATATCTGGGGGGCACTTCCCTTGAACGCCGAGAAGACTACGAAATCTGCGAAACTTGGATTTTGGTCTTTGGTTATCGCAAAGAAGATTTCCGGACCGTCATATGAAATGGTCACGTCGTAGTACTGATTAGGAATCTGGAACAAGTCGATTACCATGTTTGTTCCCTGCTCAGTTCCATCCGAGACCCAGAGTTCCCTGCCCTCGTCCATCGTTGTAGCGACGAAAAATATCTTGGTATCTGAGGCGAATATCTGGCCAATATCGCTTTCGAGGAAAAAGGGACAATCCTCGCAAACGTCCTTCAGCATCTCGGTCCCACCCACCGTTCCATCCGACTTCCACAGCTCACGTCCATGCACCCCGTCATCTGCGACGAAGTAGAGGTTTCCACCCATGGATGCGATATTCGAGACCGTGGACTCGCTGCCGGCACCTAAATCGGCCACCATTCCCTGATTCCCTGGGCACCCACCAAACCTAGTTAGAACCTCTTGGCCTCGGAGCCTACCATCATCCGGTTCCCCAATGCCGCTCCCATCGTCTATTCCGATCAGAAGCTCTGTACCCGGGTTGTCTAGCGGACAGGAGGAAATCTTCGGAATCACCTCGGTCACGATGTTCCCGAGCGCCCCCTGGAGAGCGGAGATGGTCTCCTCCAAGGATGAGATCGTTGGCCTCCAGCACTTCCATCAGCCCAGTAGTATTATTCTCTGAAGAAATCAACTGCGTCATTAGGTCGTGAATGGACATGTTTAGAGCCGTGCTTTGGTTAAACAGGGCAGCCTTTTCGGAATTCAGGCCTTCGATTGCCTCCCTGAGTAATTCTAATTCAGCGTTCGCTCCATCTAGAACTGCAGAGAGGTCAGAAGCGTTAGAGTTCGCTTGGTTGATGGCGTTTTGGAGGTCCTCGTTCAGGGCGGTTAGATTGGATAATTCGCCCTCCAAGTCATCAATCTGCTCATTTAAAGAGACTTCATCCTGGCCTCCTGTACAGCCCGCAACCGAGACTAGGATCATTATCACAGAAAATACAATTGCCCTAGTTTTCATAGGGCGGCGCCCATGGTTCCTTGACATAAACCCTCTACCTTACGATGGAAGTAAATGATGAGGGTGCTCCATTTTTTCCTTTTGATTTCGGCAAGGAAGATGATGCCGTAGAAAAACAAATAATCCCGGCTCGTAACTTCGTTATGATTTGAATGTTGGAGGAGATATGTGGTCAGATTCTGTTCGAGATACTAATTTTTGCAATCATTGCTATCCTTGTAAATGCAGGGATGTCTGAACCCGAGGCAGAATTTACTGTATTTGCCACAGGTGTTATTTTTCTAATTGTCATTCTCATAAGATTGCGAATAAGAAGGAAGGCCCTGGGTAAGGCAGTGGAACTGGACACGGATGGGGATGGCCGTATTTCTGAGGAGGAATGGGCTGCGGCCGGTATGTTGAACGAAAAGGAAGAAGAAAGGGGGGAAGAAAATGACTGGTGGGGGCCAGATGGTCAAGAAGAGTAGAGTCGTTTTTCCGAGCATAAACTAGGTTTCTCTGAGTGACGTGGGCATACTCAAGGTGTGCCCTGGATTACGAGCTTTCAGGGTCAAGAGGGGATGCGTCCTCGGAGTCTAATACGCCATCGTTGTCATCATCATCATCGCACTCGTCACCCCTTCCATCTTCATCGGTATCGATTTGATCCGGGTTGGCCACGATGACGCAGTTGTCACCCGGCGTGTATAGCCACCAATCCGAGATGGATCCGTTCACTGGGCCTTCTTCAAATCCGTCCCCGTCATCGTCATGGTCCTCGAACATCCAGCACCCATCGCCGTCCCAGTCCAGGTATATGTCTGGGGTGCTTTCAGCTGAGAGGTTCATCGAGGGCTCAATTGCTTCCGTGAAATCAGATAATCCAATTTGGTGTACAATCATTAGACTCATAAAATCTAAATTGATAACCGCCAAGATGTCCGAACTCACCGGGCATTCGTCGACTGAGTCCTCTATCCCGTCATTATCATCATCTGTATCGGCATTATCCCCGACTCCGTCTGAGTCCGAGTCAACTGTCTCTGAGGGATCAAATGGTAATGCATCCGCATTGTTTCCAACGCCATCTGAGTCCGTATCATATGCCTCTGAGGGATCAGATGGGAATGCATCCGAATTATCCCCAACTCCGTCTGAGTCCGAGTCAACTGTCTCCGAAGGGTCAAGTGGGAACGCGTCATCAACGTCGTTTACCCCATCGCCATCGTCATCCTCGTCGGCATTGTCTCCGATTCCGTCCGTGTCTGTATCCCTGGACTCGTTTGAGTCAAGGGGAAACGCATCGTATGTATCGTTGACCCCGTCACCATCGTCATCGTTATCCATCTCGTCCTCAATCCCATCTCCATCATGGTCAGGCCCTGTTTCGTTGGTATTGGGGCTTTCATCAACCTCATTTCCCTCGTCTACAGTGCCATCCAGAGAACTATCTTCCACTTCATCCAGATCACCTGTGACCTCTTCCCCAACATCTTCTCCAGCACAACCGGCTAAGGTGGCTGAGAAAACCAGCAGACTCGCAATCAGTAATTGTGCTCTCATGAACTCCGCTAGAGGTCGCTTTGTTTTATCCTGCCGGCATAAATCGTGGTCGGGAGTATTACAATAGCACTTCTACTAAACTATCGATATCTACAGGAAATTCATTACTTTCTCTGCGACCTCTTCATCTCTGAGTATCCTCCTGTGCCCAAGCCCTTCGGTCATGTACAACACGGAGTTCTTCATATCTCTATGCAGGGAGTTGGCAATTTCCTTACTCGCCTCCCTGTCATCCTCGCAATGGACAATCAGCGTCTCCGTCTCGATATGTTCAGCGAACCGGTCCAAGCCAAACTCCCCAGGGCTGGCGCCGAATAGTGACTCAGCGAGGTCAAACAACCTATCTGCATAGTATTCCTCATCCAAACCAAAGAGGCCGACGAAGGTCTCGAACATGGGCTTGATCTCATAGACTCCCGGAGAAATTAGAACCAATTTCTCGAAGGCAGCTCCGAGTCTTACAGAGTTGAGCGCTGCCACGCCCCCGAAGGAGTGGCAGACAATTCCATGATAAGGCCCTGTAGATTCCGCAACCTCAGATATCAAATCTGTAATTTCTGGTAGGTTTGTGGTGCTCCTAGTTGACCTTCCATGTCCCGGAAGATCGAAGGCCGTAATATCATAACCACTATCGGAAAGCAATTCTATTATCCGGAAAAATTGACTTGATCTCCCATTCCAACCATGCACAAATAGTACCTTTTGGCCGTCGTTTGGAATCCGATAGAGCATGATTCCCCTGCTCGTAGATTTCGCCCGTATCTTCTCCTGTTCGGCCTTTTTGTAAAACCCGGCCTCTCTCGGGGGGGTCTTGAATTTGATTGGCCCACGGAAAATTCTCCAGAGGAAGCGAGTTGTAAGACGCTTAGAACTGAAATCTAGTATTCTTGCAAAGGAAGTCATAAACCAAGGCAGCTTGTAATGAGCGGCAACTGATACCTTCTTTGGCTTCATGGATGTAAATTATGAGATTAGTATTTGATTTATCTCCAATGAATGCAACAAAACCATGAGCGTGCGAGATAAGGATGTGATTGAAGAAAGCATAAATTTTCACGCCGATACCATTGTAATCCTGGGGGGCGGCAAGAATGCAGGAGGCCAAGCAAACATTTCCAGGTAACTCTGATGGCGAAGATGATCACTTTCGTGAAATCGTTGTGAAGGGCACCGTCAAGCGTAAAGAAGATGAGAATTCTTTGGTCGACAGTGTAGTTATTCTGGGTTTTACGTCAGTCTTCGGCGTTCTCTTCCTGATGGTCGGCGTATCCGGGCTACACGTTGCTTCGACCGGTTCTGGGTCGGATGGTGATTTGTTTTTTTCTTGGGGCCTTCCATCACTATCCACTCTCATCGGGGCCTTCCTCAGCCTAGTCACGGTCGCACTCGTATTGTTGCTTTTCGAGGACCGGCGCCTCCAAACCTCGTACACCGGTGAACGCGACACCCCTCCCGACGATTCGGAGGACTGGTGGGGCCCGAAGTCACGGTTGGAGTGGGGCGAGGTCGACCTGGTTATCAAGAACAGTACCGCGGGAGTGATCAGAGGAGGATTGCTCTTGGCCGTGGCAGTAGCGATCATGTTCATCCCCCCGTTTGTTGGATTCGCTGTCCTAGTATTGGTTGTTGAACTTGACATTGCCGCGTTTATGATTGGGCAAGTTGACCAGCTCGGGGAAGTGCTATTTTCCGTTCAATTACTTGTGTTAACCTTCATGTTCCTCGCCTGCTTCCTAGCAGTTCCCTTTTACGGGTTGTATACAATCTTCGAGGGTCCTACGCTCCGCCGGCAGGTCAAGTGTGTTCTCGCGAGCAGGGGGGGTGTTATGGAAATCCACTACGTGAACTGGAGGGGCCTCGAGGACGTAGTCCATTTGGAGGCTAGCGAGATCACGGCAGTCCACCAGACGACCCACCCATCATGGGCCGGTCCACCCTCAGATGCTTTCATCATCGCTGGATGGGACGTCTTTAGAGTACCATTGCATGGTAATGCAGGACTGCTCTGCGAGTTAATCGGGCTCGAGCTCAGAAAGACCGCGCCGAACCTAGCCGACCTCTACGTGAAGCAGGGCGACATGTCCGGGAGCAGGCCCAGAGAAGCCCTTCAGGACGCCGATTTTGAAGGCTATCGGGACCGCAAGAGGCCGTACGGGGCGTTCTTCCTCAGCACGTTTGTGTGGTTCTTCATTCTCATTCTCTCTGGATTTTTAGGGTTAGCACTCGGCTCTGACGCGGGCGCTCTTCTGGCCACCGGACTCGGTCTGTGGGTGATATGGAGGATGTTCGCATGGTCCTTCCGTCAACCGGTTCTGAGGGTCCTACACACCAAGGGGTCGCTCGTTGTCGAGGGCGTGTCCTTCGGGCGCGTGGGGCCGAGGGAGGGGTGGCCGATAGCTGAGGCGTCGCACATTGTCGTAGGAGGGGAGAGGCCCTACCCTGGAACCAACAGGGAGTGGTTCACCCTGGTGGGAGTGAACTCGAAGGGGGGCGAATGGGGGCCGGCCTGGGAGTACGATCTCGAGTACCTCTTGCCCCAGAGAGATCGCAGAGGCGATGTCGTCGAGGAGGGATCCGTGGCGATGGGAATCGCGATGGGAATCGCGGACGCCATCGGGATACCCATCGTTACTAGGCCATACGAGAAAATGAAGTTCCAGCAGCTGAAGGAGGAGGCCCGAGGCAGAGGCCTCGAGGTAGGCCGTCGGAAGGATGATCTGGTCTCGAGGCTCTACGAGAGCGATGCCATGGCCCGCCGGGGTTGACCATTGGATGGGAAACACGGGCCAGGCCATCATTATGCCTACAATACTTCAAGGGAGGGCCCCCTCGCAGCATCATGTCCGTGGGAGGAGATAGTTGGATCAGTAGAGCCGGTCGAACCGGTCTCGGAATGATCATTGGGGCGGTTCTCATATACGTCCCCGCAATAATAGGCTATTATCTGGTTGGAGGTGTGGGAGTTCTTGCTGGAGCCGCCTTGGGTTTCTTTCTGGCCATTAGGCTCTCTCGCAGCATTAAGCTCATGCGCAGTGGTATCGAAGTCCACTTGTAGCCCCATGACTGGCTATGCCTCATAGTGGCCCCATCTATGGTATCGGCAGAATTCACATTACGGATCATTCTGATAGAGAAGCCTTCAGCTCCCTCTTCTTCCTGTTCTGGCGCTTCTTGTACCAAGGGTATATCGGCCACTTAGCTAGTCCAGTCCACATCACCATGAAGACGAAAGTCGTGGACACGAACTTGTCTATGTCACTTGACCAGGCGGTGTCAATCCAACCGTATTCCACATACGCTATCCTGGAGTGGTAGACTACAAGCATTAATCCCAGTCCTAAGTGCATCCATCTCCATATCTTGTTCCAGTTTCTCTGCATAGTCCATGCTCGAGTTGATTTGTATATAATTATCATATCTCCTTCGCGACGCCCCAGAGCCAATTTTCTAGTTGACAACAGCCATGAAGGGTTACACAATCGAAAGTAATGCCGGGAAAAATATTATGTCGGGTTAATGCTATTCGAGACCATGACCGCAGAAGACGCAGTTAAGCAAGTTATAGGGACGTACATCGAAAGTATGGAGAAGTCTAGTGGTGACATGGTCACCGAGGCTTTCCACGAGAATGCAAAGGTTGTGGGCTATCTCAATGGGGATTTCCTGCAGCTTTCAACATCTGATTTCGCTGGATTCGTATCAGCCCAGGAGCCCGGGACGGTGGAGTTTGAAATTCTGTCTTGTGAGGTAAACGGGGACACGGCAACAGCGAAGGTCCGGGACAAGTATCTCGGGATATCCTTCCTGGACTCTTTGTCCCTAGTCAAAGAAGACGGAAAATGGTCAATTTACAACAAGCTATTCCACGTAGAAGCCTGATCGAGGAAATTCATGAGGCCGGCGCAGGGAAAAAAATATCTGAGTCGTATCTAAATCGAAATTGACATGGATCTAACGGGCCTGTTGTGTCTGGTTTGGGTTTTCGGCCTTTTCCTCCCTTTGCCTGCCATCGGGAAGCACTGGAAGGTCTTGTCGGCCATTGCAGTATTACTAGCGTGGATTCCGATTTCCTTGGTTTCTCTCTTTATTGTGATGGACCAAGCCGAGGCTTACACCTTTGAAAGCACCAATGGAGTGATGGAAGAGAGCTACTATGAGAAAGTAAGGCCTTATTCTACGAGTTACACTTACGGCGAGCCGGTCACTTGCGTATACGAACTTCACATAGCGTATAGCTACTCCATCCCAGGTTCCGAATTTCATTACAGTGGTACGGCCTTCGCTCTTTGGGACCGAAACCTGAGGAGAGAAGTGCAAGACTCGCATTGGACTTGCCAAGACACACCACCCCCGGGGCTGATTGCTAGTTTTGTTGAGGATTATCCAGAAGGGGCGTCAGTGACAGTCTACTACGACCCTAGTGACCCACAGCGGAGCGTTGTGAAAAGGGGCTTTGAGGGTGGAACAACAAATTTTGTCACTATGGTAAACATCATTCTCTTACTCCTCCTAGTATACAAACTAAGCCGGTCTGATTACCCAAGGATGAGATATGCGAAGAACGCATTATACTCGAGAATAAGATCTGCAAAGGAGGTCTTGGATAAAGAAGAAACAGTAGAGGAGGACCAAATTAAGCCGATCGATGAAATCATGCGAGAGATTTAGATCAACCGATTACCATGGCATCATAATCCTAGGTAGCATGGCGGCGACGCCTCAGACGGTTCCATTTGTTCCTTCTCTGAAAAATGCGAGCACGTCCCCATACGTCTCATCGTCTGAGACTGGCAGATAGTGGTCCGCGGTGCTGCTGATTATCATCCTCGGCTCCTGATAGACACCAGCGAGTTCTTCTGCCCCGAATATGAAAACATCATTTTCTGCGCCGAAAATGAGCGCGTCTACATCCAAAGGGGCTGCTTCGTTGATGGTGTCGTTGAGCCCGGAGTGAGTCGTAGGCAGGTATCCGTTGAATAGGAACGCTTTCTCGAAGGTTGTATTCGAGTTGGCGATGTATACAGTCGCCATCGGGCACCCTTGTGAGTATCCGAGGATGCCGTAGAATGGACCATGCTCCTCCACTATTCCGTCTAGATAATCTATCGATACATCCGCCCAGTTCCTATCCTCATTAGGCTCTCCCTTCCCCCCCGGGGGATCAGCGTACCAGCATTGATCGCACATGCTGTCGTGGTCAGGAGCATCTGCAAAGAAGAACTCGAACTCTGGTAGGTCGGCCATCAGGTCTTGCATTCCAGGCTGTCCCATTAGGCCCTCCGGACTATCCCCCCCTCCATGCAAAGCAAGTATCTTGAACTCGCCAGTGGCAGCCCCTGAGTCAACCGAGCCTTCTTCCGAGCCAGTGCACCCTGTAAGGGTAGCAAGGAATATGAGCAGGAATAAATTCAGTGCGCTGCCCTTCATGATGCTTGCATCCTATTCTCCTTTATGACCAGTCCGTCAACTCAGGTAGCGATAGTGATGGGGCGCAGTGCAACGGTGACTTTGTGACGCACCCATCATCGACGGTATGCCCAGTCAACCTAAGCAATTAGGATCCATCAGTAAGGGCGGATGGGTAGACCTCCCAAATGACGCCCCCGTGACTATTGCAGTGGCAAAATTGATGCACGCTACAAAAATCGATTATTCGTAATGATCGACATTCTCTGTGGGTTAGTAGTATTATTGGCGTGGATTTTCGACAAGATATTCAACAATGGAGATTTTTTCGCAGCACTCAATGACGAATCTTCGGAAGACAAGGATCCGAATCCATCAAAGGATAACCACATAGATGACCCTTCAGAAAGGCAGATGAAACAGTTGGTTAAGTGTAAAATGGATCGATGTAACTTGCTGAGCTTCAGGGATTCCGAATACTGCTGGAAGCACAAAGACGGTAAGAGGCATGAAAAAGACGGCCCTGCTTGGTGGGAAGAGGGAGGAAACTCACTCTGACCACAGTGAGAATCAATGACCCAATCTGAGGACTAGCAGTGGGCCGAAACATTAGCTACGGAATGTTGTACAAAGTGTTCTAGTTCTTGCTATGCCCGTCGTACAAGCTCATGGGGACAATGATGCCACGGTGAGCAACCCGATGGTACTCTTCGTATCTATCATCTCATCGGTTTTTGCATGGTCGGCAGGTAGTGAATGGCTAACAAAGAACTCCTCAATAGGCTCCCCCCTAGTCTTTTGCCTGGCAGTATTTTCAGGAACGGTACATATCCTTCTAGGACTCGATGACCTCGTTTTGATGGTGGGTGGAGTTGGTGTAATTGGAATGCTAATTGCCTCTCTTATCCCAACCCTAAAACGATTCGAATCACAACTAAAACTCGGGCTAGGATTAGTGGTTTCAACGATGATAATTGGATATTTCGTAACGAATCATGATCTGCATTACATCTCCGAAGACTATCTGGGAATAATAACAAAATTCGCCGAGCTAGGGCTGTTGCAACAGTTACTCACCAATGCGGACATTCACGAAAGCAGGATGACGTGAATTCCACTGGCATCATAGAGGATCTACTGAGCTACCCCTGAATGACAGAAGCCATCATCATGGGTCTGTGGGTAGGACCCAGGAATACGCATACGTCACAAAGCAACCGTGGTACTCGTCAATAGATAGAGTGTCTAACCGAACCCAATCAATCTTTGATGGCCAATTGATACGGAGTCTATACTGTAAAAAACTCCTTGGAAATATGTCACAACTAAAAAAACCAGTCACTTAGGTCGCTCATGGACACATTTTTTCTTCTTGTCCACATCGCCTTTGGTAGCGTAGCATTGCTCACTGCAGCCCTTGCTTTTCTCACTGAAAAAGGCCCAAAATTTCATGCAAAGGTTGGGAGAATCTACGCTCTTGCCATGATTGGTGTTGGGTTGACAGCAGGGGCCTTGTGGTGGATGGGAAGCACTGATTTCCTTCTTTTCATTGCGTTCTTTTCCACTTACATGGTCCTCGTGGGTTGGAGGCTAGGGCAGAATCGAAAAGGTTCAGTCGGCAACATCGATCAAGCGCTTGTTGGGTTGGGAATCATCGGCACATTGGGTCTTCTGTTCATTTCTCTAGATATTGCATTCTGGGATGAAGGGGCCAGTTTTGCAATCGTCCCTCTCGTGTTTTCGTTTATTTGTGGTTCATTGACTTATTTCCAACGCCTTTCATTGAAGAGTGGCAAAGCCCCACGCGGGAAAGAGAGAATTCGACTTCACGGTATCTTCATGGGTGCTGGAACCATTTCGACTGTGACCGCCTTCTCGCTCACGGCCATTGGCGGTGGGATTGTGGTCTGGCTTCTACCTACGGCCATCGGCAGCGCTCTGATCACTTACAACTTGAGCGGGCTTCGAAGCGGCAGTGTGCAAATTCCGAGCAATTCAGAATCTGCATAAACCCCTTACGATACTCTTCGATGAAACGACTGTCGCTTCGGTAGCGGAAGCAGTTTCCATGGCAAATAGTAGATGTGAGCTACCCATTTCAGCCTCTAGAAGAAGATGGGTATGGCCCATGGGCCCAACCTACTAGCCGCTAGTTGCATGGGTCTGCGGGATAAACCGAAGATATCACGATAATTGCATTCTAGCCGACGTACTACGAGGCGGTAGGTTTGCTAGGGAATATGATGCCTAGGAGTACCACGGTTACTTTGTGACGTATCCATAATCCTTGGTCCTACCCACAACCCATAATGATGGCCTTTGTCACTCAGGGGTTGCTCAGTGAACCCTCGATGATACGGGCAGAGTTCACGTTACTTCTCAGTCCACCATCCTTCAGAATTGGACTCATCCTCGCTGACCCTACGTCGCCTCATTTCTTCCAAGATTGGATTGCTACCTTCAATCCAATCTTGGCCCGTTCCAGGAGGTAGTTCTCTAGGAATTGGTGTAGTATCCGCAGTTCCTCCTAAGCCCCCACTTATCATTTTCAGGCCGAAATATTGGACAAGGAGCCCTGCCATCAAGAATGGTATTGAGAAAATTATCATGAGCAATGATTCGAATGGGTAATCTGGATCAATTTCGCCCCAACTGAACATCATTAATGGGACCAATGTGAAAGGCAATCCGAAAAAGAAGAGGAACAACCCGAAAAACATTGACCCTATTCTATTGACAGTCTCTTCTCTCATATCTCACCTCTTTATTGGTCCCTCTATTATCAATTCCTCATCTAGCCTCCTAGGGTTGTTTGTAACAAAGGGACCCATGTATATGCGGACGTAATACAGGGTACCCTGATGTATGTCCGCATACAAATGGGCATCCCGCTAACCCTCAATGACGTATGCATACCCAAGGTCCCTTTTGTTACAACTAACCCTAAGGAGAATTATGCCCACTATACGAAATTCGATAAAACGGAATAGTTATTTGAAATCTAAATTAT
>LUMT01000520.1_pt1 | contig 17015 bp, 18 predicted proteins | sample 729741 | NCBI WGS metagenome assembly LUMT01 (sample SAMN03860299, study PRJNA289734) | marine metagenome | biome: seawater column; feature: ocean; material: water; isolation source: Red Sea water column Station 192 - depth 50m | place: Saudi Arabia: Red Sea | collected 2011-10-15 | depth 50 m
CAATTGTTGCTTTAGTTGTTGGATTTTACTCAAGGAGTGTAATCGCCACTATTGTTTCAGGATTATTATCTTATTGGTTTATTATTTTTTTCTTATTAAGATAGATTTGTGTATTTATATACTAAACTTCAAAATTTAAAAAAACCAATTAGAGTTACTTTTGTTGGCTGTGGGAAATTTGTTTCAATGTTTCTCGCTCAGTATAATCAATTAAACAATATCATTTTAGATTCAATCATAGAGCTTGATATTGATAGAGCTAAAAAAAATTGTTTAAACAGCGGATTATCTAATGAAACTATAAACAAGATTAATTTTACAGACAATTTAGACAAAGTTTTAGGCAGAGAAATTGATGTATTTATTGAGGCTACAGGCAACCCTATAGCAGGTACATTACATGCAAAAAAAATCATAGAAAGTAAAAAGCATGTAATAATGGTTAATGTCGAGGCTGATGTTTTATGTGGAAAGTATTTATCTGATTTAGCGATTGAAAATAACGTTATATGTTCCATGGCATATGGTGATCAACCATCATTAATTTTAGAACAAATTGAATGGGCAAAATTAAATGGATTTGAAGTTATATGTGCAGGCAAGGGAACAAAATATCATCCTTCTTTTGAATATTCGACACCAGAAACTGTTTGGGGACACTATGGTTTGACTAAAGAAAGAGCTGAAAATGAATCTGGGATGAATCCTAAAATGTTTAATAGTTTTTTATGTGGGGATAAATCGTCAATAGAAATGTGTGCTGTTAGCAATGCTTCAGACTTAAAATGTCCAAATAGTGGATTAACATATCCTCCAATTGGAGTTTATGACATTGCCAAAAAATTAATTCCAAAGTCTGAAGGTGGTTTATTAGATTATTCAGGTCAAGTAGAAGTGATTTCAAGTATTGATTTAGATAAAAAAGATATTCCAAATGATCTTAGATGGGGAGTGTATATTGTTATTAAAGCTCAAAATGAATATGTGAAAAACTGTTTTAAAGACTATGGAATGGTAACAGATTCTTCAGGAAGTTATTCAGCTATTTGGAGACCTTATCATTATATTGGATTAGAATTAGCTCAATCAATTTATTCCATAATGCTTGATAATAAGGCAACAGGCCATACAAAAAATTTTAATGCTGAGATAGGTAGTGTTGCAAAAAAAGATTTAAAAGCAGGTGAAAAACTGGATGGAGAAGGTGGTTATTGTGCAAGAGGAAGATTAATTTCTTCTAAAAGATCTAAACAAGAAAGAATTTTACCTATGGGTTACACTGATAATGCTGTCTTAAAGAGGGACATAATGAAAGATGAATTTATTAAAATGAATGATGTTGAATTAGAAATACCAAAAGAAGTGGTTTTAGCAAGAAATTATCAATATAAGTTAATTTGAGATGTATTTAAATGAAATAGCGAAATTTCATAAAGAATTCATATGGGAAAGCTTAATTTTTCCTAATCAATATGGAAACTATACTTTTTTAATTTTTTTAAGTGTAATTTTAATATTTCTATTAATAATTTTTAGAAAAGACTTAAAAAAAATAAATAAAATTTATTTTATATTTATCGTAAGTATCATTGTAAAAGCAACTTTTTTTTATACGCCAATTTCATCTTGTAGCAAAATTGATACTGACGGATACACTCATATATCAAAATGGATAAGCGCAAATAATGATAATTTATTTGAAAAAAGGATAGATCCAAATTTAGTATTTAAGAAAAACGAAATGATACAACGAATGTCTATTGTTTTAGTTGACAATAAATTGATTTCACTAATTAAAGGAAAAATTTATAAACAAGGAGGAGATTATATTAAAATTAAGAATAATCTTACTGTAAACAGAATTTTTTCAGATGGTAGCACTTTATTTTTTTCTGATCAAAATAATTCCCTTTATAAATTTGATAAATTAATAAATAAATATGAAAAGATTTATAACTCAAAAATAGAAATAACTTCATTGCAAAAAAAAAATAATTCTACTTTTATCTCTTTATTAAATGGTGATATTATAAATATAAATTCAAATAATATATTCTTTAAATCAAATCTACCAATATATAACTTTTTCATATCTGATAAATATTTATACCTAAATGATTTTTATAACAGTTTTTATTTTTATAATCTAGAGGATGCAAAACCAATTAAAAAAATTAATTTATCTTCTTCTCAAGAAAATTATACAAATATTTTTATTGATGATTATGATAATACAAATTTATTTTTAGATGAGGAAGCGTATATTGAAAGATTAAATCAAATTGAAGAAATTTTTTTAAGTTATTCTAATAAAGGTTATGAGATTAAAAATCTAATTATTCAAAAAAATAATATTATTTTCTTTTTTCACAACGGAAAATTTAAAAAATTTTCAAATTTAGTGGATCCATTTAAAATTTTAAGATTTTCAAAAAATATTATTGAGCTTGAAAAAAATTTAAATCTAAACAATGTTAAATTTTTTTGGAAAGATATAATTTTAAATGATAACAAAATATTCTCTAACAATGTTTATGGAGACAATTTTACTTTTAATTTAATTAATTCAGAAATTACTTATGATTACAACAATGATTTTAAAGTTGAATACGAATTCGAAGCATTAAATTTAAAGGTTCCAAAAGATTCAATTAGATTGCCTGGATACCCTTTAATTTCTTCTTATTTGATGAAAATTACTAACAATTACAATGCATGTAACATTGTATTTTTTCAACATATTCTATTAGTAATTTTTTTAATTTCAGTATTATCTCTTTTCAAAGATAACTACAGAAGAAAACTTATTATTTTTTCAATAATCATTATATCAGATCCAACTAATTATTTAATGACTTTAACTTCAATGGATAATCCACATTTCTTTGAAATGCTAATGTTTTCTATCTATTTATTTTTTCACATTTTTAAAAGAAAAAAAATTTTTGAATTAATAAAATATTTTATAATTATAATTTCCTCTTTTATTAGTACAAAAATATTATTAGCAATTTTCATATTTCATACAATAGAAATAATATTTAATTTATTAAATAGTAAATTAAAATTTTATAAAATTATATCCTTATGCTTTGTTTTATTATTTATATTTATAAATTTATCAATAACAAATTTTCTTTTTAAAGGTCAGAGTCATTTTAATAAAACAAACATTAATCAAAAATTTATTTCTTATTTAATGTTCCAAGATAGTGAGATGTATCAAATTAATGAAGTTAACGAATTTAAAAAGAGGTTAGGGATAACTATTGAAAATAAAATTACTTATAAAAATCATTGGATTGATGGAACTAATAGATACCCTGCTTTTTCAAATATTTTATCTGGCTTTACCTCAATAAATTCTGAAGTTGACTATAAGCCTATTTTAAATCTTAAAAATAACAATAAAATTAGTACAATAGATACTAGTTTTATTAATTTAATTTATGAAACTAAGTTCTATTTGATCTATGACTTATTAAGAAATAGTGTTTTTAATATTGATGTTTTATTTTCAATAAGTGATTTTCAAAAAAGTAATAAGCTAATACTTTGGTTATCATTTATTATTTTTATAATCGGTATATTTAAATCAAAAATTTTGTATAAAGATTATTACTTAATTTTATTTTTTTCGTTTCTTTGTTTGTATATTTTTTATGCCTTAACGTTAGTTCCGCAATCAAGATTTATGAGTATATATACTATATATTTATATTCTTTATATTTTATGGGCATATTAGAAATCAAAAAAATTGTAACTAATTTTTTAAAAACTAATAATTAATTCTTAATTTGATTAGATCGACAATTGTTTTAAAAATTGTTTTAAGATTAAAAATGCCAGTTTTGCCAAATTTTCTCTCAATAAAATAAATCTCTCTTTCATCATATTTTAACTTAAGTTTTAATATTTTTAGTACAATTTCAGCCATGAAAAAAGGTGACTTAGATTTGATATCAAGTTTTTTTATAATTTGAGTCTTAACTATTGGTATACCGTTGTAATATTTTATATTGTAGCCAAATAATACATTTACAATTATCGTAAAAGCTCTAGAAAAAAACTTTCTGTGTTTTTCTCTACTATCATTTATTTCTTTTGGTATACTCATTACAAGATCTAAACCATTTAAATCTTTAATCATTTTACTTATTTCTTCTGCTGGAAAACAATTATCTCCTGGCATCAAATTTATGTAATTTTTACTCGCGTATTTTAATCCTTTTATGAAAGATCCCCCATAACCAAGATTAATATCATTATTTATCTGGATAATTTTTTTATTATTTTGCTTAAGTCTATTTATTATATTTCTCGTATTATCTGTACTGTAGTCATCTATAATAATAATTTCATAATCATATTTTTGACCAACACACTTTTCAATTTCAACAGTAGTATCTTCAATATTCTCTTGTTCGTTTCTACAGGGAACGATAAATGAAATGCTCATATTAAATTTTTAATATTTTCCCAGTTTTAAAGTCTTTCGATTTAAAAAGATTAAAAATTTTATTGAATATTTCATGAGATTTAATTTCTTTGTTACTATTATGTATTTGAATATTTTTTTTATATTTTTTTATATTATCTCTTTTACATTTAAACCAGTTATTATTTGGTAGTGCCACAATACCTAATTTCAAGCAATTAACAGCAATTTCTTTTTTTCTTAAATTTTCTGACAATAGACTTGTGTATTTCTCTAAATACATTTTTGACAATACATAAGGGGCACTACCAGACATATTCTCTGTTGATTTTGAGGAAAGATGAATTAATTGAGTTTTCTTTTGTAATAATTTGTTATCAATAAGGTATTTATTTATCTTTATGATGATACCACAATTAAAATTCCATAAATAAAATATAGTATTATAGTCTAAATTTCTTAAACCATTACTTCCACCTATACAATGAATAACGAGATTAAAATATCCTATTTTTTTTAATTTTAATAAAAATAATTTAAAATTTTTTTTAGATAATAAATCTACAAATAAGTATTTTACGTTTTTTAATTTTGGTAATCTTATTTTACGACCAACAGCAATAACTTCATAACCCTTTTCAGAAAATTTTTTTGATAGCATATAGCCTATTCCATTTGTGCCACCTACAATAAGAATTCTTTTTAATTTAAACATTTTCAAATTCTAAATTTTATTTTTCCACTTAGATGAATAAAAAATTGCTTTATCGTCGATTATTATATCATATGAGGGTTTACCAAAAATTAATTTATTATATTTTACACCCCATAATTTCAATTGTCTCAATGTTAAATTGTAACCCATCTTCTTTGCCTTATAAATATTATCATTATTTCTACCCATATAACGTGCTGTAAAAATTATTATATAATTTCCTTTGTCATACAACTCATTAATTTTTTTTATACTTGATAATATTGGTTTTGATTTATGATATGAGCTTTTAATAGTTCTGCAAATGACTCCATCCAAGTCAAAACAAAATTTTTTTTTTTTCTTAATTTTCATATTTTAAATATCTAATTTGTAACGAAATACTATATTGATTATTTGAAATATAAAGCATTTAAAACTTTTAATAATTTAATATCATGATAATAAAATATAACATTTATTTATGAATATTTTAATTACTGGTGGAGCAGGCTTCATAGGATCTCATTTAATTGGGGAATTATTAAAAAATAGAAAAAATAAAATTACAGTTATTGATAATTTATCAACAGGTAGAAAACAAAATTTAAATGAATATTTAAAAAAAATTAAGTTTTATAAGGTAGATTTAAAATCAAATAAAATTGATAAATATTTTAAAAATATAGATATTGTTTACCATATTGCTGCATTGGCAGATATAGTTCCTAGTATAGTAAAGCCATTAGAATATTTTAATTCAAATGTTTTGGGCACCCAAAACTTATTAAATGCGTGTGCAAAACATAAGATTAGAAAAATAGTTTATACTGCTTCGTCGTCTTGTTATGGAATTCCAAAAAATTATCCAACTAACGAAAAACAATCTATTGAAACTTTATATCCTTATGCATTAACTAAAAAGATTGCTGAAGATTTAGTTTTACATTGGGGCAAAGTATACAATATTAATGTAACTTCGTTAAGATTGTTTAATGTATATGGACCTAAATCTAGAACTTCTGGTACATATGGAGCAGTTTTTGGAGTTTTTTTAAAACAGAAAATTGCAAATCACCCTTTTACTGTAGTTGGAGATGGATCACAAAAAAGAGATTTTACTTATGTTTCTGATGTTGTTAATGCATTAAAGCTTGCAGGCAAATATAAAAAAAGCAACCAAATATTTAATGTTGGTAGTGGTAGGACAGTCTCTATAAATAAAATCTGTAGTTTATTAAAAGGTAAAAAGATATATATACCTAAGAGGCCAGGTGAGCCCGATATAACTTATGCAGATATACGTAAGATAAAAAAAGAATTAAAATGGAAACCTAAAATTAAAATTGAGCAAGGAATAAAAATTTTGTTAAAAAATATTAATTATTGGAAGAAAGCACCATTATGGACAAGATCAAAAATAAAGGTTGCCACAAAAGATTGGTTTAAATTTTTGTCATGAATTCAAAGATTCTAAGTTTAAATCTGTTAAGAAAAAAATTAATAAAAAATAAAAAAAAAAAGGTATTGTGCCATGGTGTATTTGATTTAATTCATCTTGGGCACATAAGACATTTAGAGGCCGCAAAAAAAAGAGCTGAAATTTTAATAGTTAATTTGACACCAGACAAATTTATAAAAAAAGGTCCTAATAGGCCTTACTTTACGCTTGAACAAAGATTAGAGAGTATAGCAAGTCTTAAATGTGTCGATTACGTAACTTGGAATAATCAAGAAAGTGCCTCTGATGTTATTTTAAACTTGAAACCAAATTTTTATTGTAAAGGGCAAGATTATAAAAAAATAAAAGAGGATGTAACTGGAAAAATCAAAACTGAAATAAATGCAATTAAAAAAGTTAAAGGTAAAATAATTTTTACAGATGATATAGTTTTCAGTTCTACTCAATTAATTAATGATAATTTTAAATTATTAAATAATGACCAACAAATTATAATTGAAAGAGTAAAGAAAAAGTATTCTCTAAAAGATTTAAATGCAATTTTTGAAAAAATAAAAAAATTAAAAGTTGGCGTAATTGGAGAATTAATAATTGATATATATGCCTTTGGTGAAGCTTTAGGTAAATCTGGAAAAGAACCTATAATGATGATAAAAAATATAAACGAAGAAAAGTATCTAGGCGGAACTGGAGCTATAGCAAATCATTTATCTTCTTTTGTTCAAAAAATTGATTTGTTTGCAATGATTGGGGAAAAAAAAGAATATTTTAATTTTATAAAGAATAATCTTAAAAAAAATATTTCATCTAATTTTTATTTAAAAAATAAATCACCCACAATTATAAAAAAAAGATATTTAGATCATGTAACAAAAAATAAAATAATAGGCTTTTACACAATTAATGATGACTCAATAGAAAAAAAATATGAAATAAATTTACTTAATAAAATTTCAAAAAATCTAAATAAAAATAAAATTAATATAGTATCTGATTATGGTCATGGAATGATTACTGAGAAAGTAAAAAAAATAATTAACAGTAACAGAAATTTTGTGGCTATTAATACCCAAGTTAATGCGGCCAATACTGCAACTTTCAATCTTAAAAAATATCACAAAGTTGATTTGGTAATGATAAATGAAAAAGAATTAAGAAACGAATTAAGAAACAACTCTGAAAATATAAATGTATTAATAAGAAAATTATCAAATGTAATAAAATCTAAATATATGGTTATAACACGAGGCACAAAAGGAGCCATCATGTACAACTTTAAAAAAAATAAGTTTTTTAATTGTCCTGCTTTTGCTACAAAAGTTTTAGATAGAGTTGGTTCTGGTGACTCTATGTTGGCTATTCTTTCTGTATTCTTATATTTAACGAAAGACGAGGAACTTTCACTGTTAATAGGATCTATAGTTGCGGCTGAAAAAGTACAAAATATTGGTAATAAGTATATTGTTGAAAAAAAAAATATTTTAAAAATACTTAGTCACTTATTAAACTAGATATGGGATATAATATTTTAATTACTGGAGGTGCCGGATATGTAGGGTGCAAATTAGCTGATAAATTATCATACGATAATCATACTGTTTCAGTATATGATTTATTTATTTATGGAGAAGATGTATTTGAAAATAATAAAATCAATAAAATTAAAGGCGATATTAGAAATACGAATTTATTGAAAAAACATTTAAAGAATATTGATATTGTAATTCATCTTGCATGTATATCAAATGATCCAAGTTTTGAATTGAATCCAACTTTAGGGAAAGAAATTAATCTTGATGCTTTCGAGCCACTTGTTAGAGAAAGTAAAAATGCAGGAGTTAAAAGATTTATATATGCATCTTCGTCAAGTGTATATGGAATAAAAGAAGAAAAAAATGTCAACGAAGATATGAGTCTTGAACCACTTACTGACTATTCAAAGTTTAAAGCAAAATGTGAAGACATACTTTTTAATTATATGGATAGTAATTTTGAAAGTGTTGTCATTAGACCTGCTACAGTTTGTGGCTATTCTAAAAGACTAAGATTAGATCTAGTTGTAAATATTTTTGCTAATATTGGCTATCATACAAGAAAAGTAAAAGTATTTGGAGGAGAGCAGTTAAGACCAAATATTCATATTGATGATATGATAAGAGCTTATGAACTTTTAATTATGTCTGAAACTAATAAAGTAAACGGAAAAATCTTTAATGCAGGATGGGAAAATAAAAGTGTTTTGCAAATTGCTGAGGAAGCTAGATTTATTCTAGGTGAAGATATTTCTCTAGAAGTAATACCAACTGATGATAACAGGTCGTATCATATATCATCTGAAAAAATAAAAAGAGAATTGAATTTTTCAACAAAATTTACAATATCAGATGCAATCAAAGATCTTAAAAATGTTTTTGAAAGTAATAAATTAAATGATCCAATTAACAACATAGAATTTTACAATATAAAAAAAATGCAATCTATTAAATTAAAATAGTTTATGGATATTAAAAAATTAAAAGAAGAAGCTAGAATACTCAGAAGAGAGACATTTAATGAGTTTTTAAAAAAAGGTGAAGCCCATTTAGGTGGTAGTTTTTCAATAATTGAATTATTACTAGCTATATATAAAGTTATACTAAAAAAAAATGATAAATTTATATTGAGTAAATCACATGCTTCATTTCCTTTATGTATTTTACTTCGGAAACTTGGTTTTAAAACTAAAATAACAACCCATTTAGAAATTGACACAAAAAATGGAATCAATTGCACCACTGGAAGTTTAGGTCATGGACTTCCAATTGCTACTGGTATGGCATTCGCAAGAAAAAAACAAAAAAAAGAGGGCAGAGTTATTGTGTTAATAAGTGATGGTGAATGCCAAGAGGGTACTACATGGGAGTCCATATTGATTGCTACCAAACATAAACTTAATAATCTTATAATTATAGTAGACTATAACAAAATCCAGGCCCTATCTAGGCTTGAAGATGCTCTTCCTTTAGAATCCCTTAAATCAAAATTTAAAGCATTTAATTGTGAATGTTATGAAGTAAAAAATGGTCACTCATTTAAATCATTAATAAAATTTTTAAAATTAAATCAATCAAAAATGCCAAAAGTATTTATAGTAAACACAATTAAAGGAAAAGGTATCAAAGAATTCGAGAATGATCCAATTTGGCATGCGAGAAAATTAAAAGATGAAGATGTAAAAATTGCTAAAAGAAGACTAAAATTATGAGAAGAAGATTTGGTAAAATAATATGATTTTAGAAAAAACCATCCAAAAAAGTTTTTTAATTTAGGAATATGTGAACAAAGCTTAATAGGTGTTGCTGCTGGAATGGCATTAGATGGACTTAAACCATGGGTGTATACTATTACACCTTTTTTAATTGAAAGACCTTTTGAGCAAATAAAATTAGATATTGATCAACAAAATGTTAATGTAAAACTGGTAGGATTTGCTGATTATCCAACTCTTGGACCTAGTCACTCAGAACTTAATGCTAAGAAATTAATGAGTTTGTTCAGAAATATTCAATCTTTTTTTCCAAAAGATGGCAATGAAACTGAAAAGAATGTATTTCAATGTTATAAAAATATTGGTCCAAATTTCATTTCATTAAAAAATGATATTAATTTAAATAAAAATTGGTAATTAAAGAAATGGACCTTAAAATTAAAAACAAAAAAGTCTTAATAACAGCATGTTCACAAGGTATCGGAAGGGAAGTTGCTTTAGATTTTTCACGGGAAAAAACAAAATGTTTTTTAGTATCTAGAAATAAGAACAAGCTGTTAAACTTAAAAAAAAAATTAGATAAAAATACAAAAGGAAATTACATTTTAAATTTAGATTTAACAAAAGAGCATGATATCAATAAACTGTTTGAATACTTTAGAAGTAAACCTGCTCCAGATTTTCTAGTTCATAACATTGGAGGAACTTTAGATAAAAAATCGGTTTTTTCAAATTTTGATGATTGGATTAAGGTCATTAATTTTAATGTTGGTATTGCTATAAAACTTAATAACTTTTTTATACCAAAAATGATTAAGCGTGGTTCAGGAAAAATAGTTCACATATCTTCAATATCAGCAATTGCACTAAGAGGTTCTGGACCTTACGCTGCTTCAAAAACTTTATTAAACTCTTATATTACTACTTTAGCTAGAGAATTGGGTGAAAAAAATATTGTGGTTTCAGGTATTATGCCAGGAGCACTTTTTGCTAAAGGTGGACATTGGGATAATGTAAAAAAAAATAATCCGACGAAAATGTATGATTTTCTTAGACACCATCATGCAATTGGACGTCTTGGTAGGGCCAATGAAGTTTCTCCATGGGCTTTATTTTTATGTTCTCAATATGCAACAAAATTTTCTACCGGTTCGATTATAAATATTGATGGTGGAACAATGTAAATGATAAAGAATAAAGTTAAATTAAAAGGTTATGTTCTAGAAAAAAAAAAATCCCTTAAATTTGAGGAATTTAAAATCAAGGGATCATTAAAAAGAGGTCAAGTTCTAGTAAAAATTTTGTATACTGGATTATGTGGTAAGCAAATAGAAGAATATACTTCAAAAATGGGTAGAGATAAATTTTTGCCTCACTTATTAGGTCATGAAGCTAGTGGTATAGTTATTAATAAACATAAATCAGTTAAAAATTTTAAACAACAAGATCATGTAGTTTTACATTGGATGAAAAATAATAATGGGATTCAATCATCTACACCAAGTTTGAATTATAAAAAGAATAAAAAATTAAATGCTGGATGGATTACCACTTTTAGCAATTATTCAATTATATCATCTAATAGATTAACTAAAATACCTAAAAATTCTAATATGAAACTTGCAGCATTATTGGGCTGTTGTTTATCAACAGGTATTGGCACAATTTTTAATCAATCTAAACCTGATATTAATGATACATGTGCAGTTGTAGGGTGTGGAGGAGTTGGCCTTTCAACAATTATTGGTTTAAAATTTTTTGGAGTAAAAAAAATTATTGCATTTGATATTAAAAAAAAGAATTTAAAAATCTCAAAGAGTGTAGGATCTAATAAATCAATACTTATAAATAAAAAAAATATGAAACCAGAGCACATTAAAAATATTTATGTATGTTCAGGTAATCTGAAAGCCATTGAGTTTGCACAAAGCATTTCAACAGATCAAACTAATTTATATTTTTTGGGTGTTCCGTCCCCAAAAACAATCATAAAAGTTGATGCTAATTTAGTACATAAGGGACAAAATTATCTAAGCTCAAGCGGGGGAGAGATAAAACCTGAGGATGATATAAATAAATATTTAAAAATTTGTAACAAAAATAAAAAAAGAGTTAATAAATTAATAATTAAAACGTATAATTATACTCAACTACCACATATAATTGAAAAAATGAGCAAAGGTAATATTTCTCATGGAAGAAATATTTTTGATTTTTCAGAATGCAAATAACAAAAATTAATAATTACAAAGAAAATTTAATTAAAGAGATAAAAAGATTATCGATTAAAGATATAAAAAAGATCAGCAATTTATTTTTAAAAATAATAAAAAATAATAAACAAATATTAATTTGTGGAAATGGTGGAAGTGCAGCTAATTCTGAACATATAAGCAATGACCTAATGTTAGGATTAAACAAAAAAAAGATTGGATTAAGAATATTAAGTTTATCCAGCAATTTTTCAAAAATTTCATGTATCGCAAATGATATCAACTATTCAGAAATCTATTCCCATCAAATTAGAACTATAGGAAATCAGGGTGATTTATTAATTGTTTTGTCTGGCAGTGGAAATTCAAAAAATATAATTAATGCATTGAATGTTGCAAAAAAAAAGAAAATTAAAACCTTAGCTTTATTGGGTTTTGATGGAGGAATAGCAAGAAAAAAATGTGATTATTTTGTGCACTTCAATATTAATGATATGCAAATTGCAGAAGATATGCAGATGATAACTATTAATATGGTAATGAAATATATTTCAACAATTATAAATAATCAAAATAAAAAATTAAATGACTTTAAATAATAAATTCAAAAAATTAAAAGAAAATGGTTTTACAATAATACAAATTAATAAAATTAGTACGATTAATTTGATTAGAAAACAAATATTACAAATAATAAAAAAAGAATTGAAAAGATCTAAAATAAATTATTCCGAAAAAATTAATGATTTTTTTTTTAATAATTTTCATAAAATTAAAATTGATGATGCTACAATTAACAGAATTAGGTTGAATACAATAAAAGAGATAAACAAAAATAATATTTTAATAGATAAACTTTATAAAGTTTTTTCTGAAGAAATAAAAATACTTTTGGGTGATGATATTGTAGGTCAAAAAAATGTAAATTTAGTGATACACAGACCAAAAGATAAATCTGTTGCACCAATACATAGAGATTGCCCTCCAAATTCTCCTCATGAAATTGTTTTTTGGCTACCACTCGTAGATTGTTATGGAACAAAATCTATGAATTTATTAAATAAAAAGTTTACAAATGGTGCTGAAAAAATTTTATTAAATCCAAATAAAAACTATGATGCATTTGAAAACTTTTTTAAAAGAAGAAGTAATTTGATTATTTGTGATTATGGACAGGTGCTATTATTTCAGACACCTGTTTTCCACTATATTCCTATTAATTCTGAAAAGGAAACTAGATTTTCATTAAATTTTAGATTTAAAAACTTAAATACAAAATATGGCTCAAAAACTTTTCCTGATTATTTTAAATTAATTAAACTTTCTAAAAAATCGAAAAAGCATATTAATGCATAAAAGACACATTAAATTGTATTCATGCATAGATATTGGTTGCATGGAAAAAATTCCACAATCTATTCAACAAAGAATAATCAGTCTTTTTGCTAATAAAAATGATTGCAAAATTGTTTTTGTAACAAATGAAGATATAAAATCAGTTAAAACGCAATTTTTTTTTAAATCAAAATTAAAAGAAAAACCAAAAGTAGATGGGTTTATATTCTTCACATTAGAACAATTTTGTTATTCTGGGTTAAATCTTTCTTTAATTAAATCAATTTTTAAACTTAAATATGACCTTTATTTTGCAAAAGAAGAATTAATTTTTAAGCATAACGATAAAAATTTAAAAAATATAATTCAACAAATAAAAATCTTCTCAAATATAAGAAATAGATCTAAAAATTAGCTTATTTTATTTTAATTTATTTTTTAATTCGATTGCAATTTTTTTATATCCATAAGCATTATAATGTCCTGATAAAGACATAGGAAAAAAGTTATTTGCATCATTTTCTTTTTCGATAAGATCAAATATGTCTATATAGTTGATATCCAAATCTTTTAAAATCTTCTTCACTTGTCCTTTATATAAAATTCTATCCTGATTTTTGTTAAATTGAAAAAAACGGTCATAAACAGGCAAGAATACGAACGTTATCTTACCACTATTTTTTTCAATCCTATTTTTTGTATTAAATAATATTTTTTTAAATGTTGGAAAAACTAAATGACAATTAGAAATATTTTTGTTTTGACAATAATCACCTTCATTATTATTAAACAAATATATAAATCTGTCAGCTAAAGTGTAAATTAATCTTTTCAATAATAATGTTTTAATAAATGTATTGTTAGTAATTCCCCCCCTTTTTATATTGTTAGCAGTTTCAGAATTTTCGTTTAATTCATGTTCAGCTATAACTTTATTTTTTAATACGATTGAATTTAATCTTTTTTGTAAGAACTTATTTTTTTCATATTCTCTATTTTTTAAATCATAAAAAACACCATCATTTAAATAAGAAGATAAATGTTTAGAATTTAATTCATAAGATAAATCTTCTAAATCATTATCAAAATAAAGCCAAATAATATGTTTTGGCGATAATTCAAAACCATACTCAATAAGTGTTGAGTACTGCAACAGTGGTCCATTTCCCCCATAAGAAAGATTTAAAGTTTCAAATCCATTTTTATTTAATTGATATGCAATACCCTCATCATATTTAACACAGTCACCAAAACCAAATGAGTCTCCAACTAAAATACTATTTATATTTTTTTTATATTTATCTTTATTATTATTAAATCCATATTTATCTGATTGAAAAAAGTTGTATCTTCCTGTCTCATTACAATTAAAGGTTTTTTTATTAGAAAATCCAGATAATGGAAATATTTCAATCTTACCATTTTCTTTCTCGTATTTAATACTTTGAGTTGGATGCATTGGTGGGAATACATCCTTATTTTCTAAATAAAATTGGAGTGGTGTCCTATCGTCATATATTAACCCTAGGTTTTTTGCTGTTTCTTTTCTTGATAAACGATTTTCATAAGCCTTGTTTTCTATCTTGCTCTTAAAATTCTTTTCGTAAATTAAAAGAAAAATTTCACATAAATACAAGCTTACCAGTATTGAAAATAACAAAAGTTTTATATTTTGGATGATAATTTTATTTTGACGGTTCATTAATTTAATTTAATAAATTGATATTTTTCTTTTACATTAAAAATATTATTTATTAAACTTGTTCAATTATAATTTATATCGTAAACACATATGAAAATAACTCATGCCCTCGTGGTGAAATTGGTAGACACAAAGGACTTAAAATCCTTGCCCTTTTGGGAGTGCCAGTTCGAGTCTGGCCGAGGGCACATTAAAAATGCTGTTTTAAGAAGAATACGTTCTTATTCATTGGCAAAATCTAATTTAATAATAGTAATTGGTGGTGATGGTTTTATGCTTGAAACATTAAAAAAATATAACAGATACAATAAACCTTTTTATGGAATAAATTCAGGAAACTATGGTTTCCTTATGAATAAGTTTTCTAAAAAAACAAATTTTAATAATTTAATAAAAGGTAGATTGGTATCAATATCGCCTTTAGAAATGAGTGTAAAAAATAAAAGTAATGTTATTAAGAAGTCTATAGCTATTAATGAAATTTCAGTCCTTAGACAAAGTAGACAAACGGCTTCATTAGCTATTTCAAATGGTAAAAAAAAAATAATTAAACATTTAATTTCTGATGGTGTTTTAGTTTCAACACCAGCAGGTAGCACTGCATATAATCTTTCAGTTCATGGACCTATTCTAAGTATTGACTCTAACAAATTATCAATAAGTCCTATTAGTGCGTTTAGACCAAGAAGATGGAAAGGCAAAATAGTTAGTGATAAATCAAAAATCACAATTAAAAATTTAAATCCAATAAAAAGACCTATAAGTGCTGTTGCTGATAATATTGAGGTTAGAAATGCAAAATCAATAATTATTAAAACAAAAAAAAAAATTAAGTTTAATTTATTATTTGATAAAAATAGAAGTCTTCAAAAGAAAATTAAAATTGAGCAGTTAAGAAACGAAATAAATTAATGGTGCCCCGCACGGACTCGAACCGCGGACCTATTGATTACAAATCAATAAAGTTAATTATTTTTCCTTTCATTAACATTGATAATACTTAACTAATTGAGTCCTGTCTATTGAAGCTTTTAAAATTCACTTCAAATTCACTTCACTCTATATTTTTATTTATATCTATTTTTACTGAAAAATCCGTGTATTTTTTTGTATGTTCTCGCATACCAAATCCCTCTGATCCAAATAATAAAATATTATTTCCATCCCATTTTATATCGATAAAATTTTTATCACTTTTTGCTTCAAAACCATAAATCCAAAAGTTTTTTTCTCTCAAGAACTTAAGAGTGGTATTTATATTTGACACTTCAAATAAATTTATATGTTCCATACTTCCACTTGCAGATTTATACATAAGTTTACTTTCTGATGGAAAATGTCTTTCTTTAACAATTATTCCATCTATATCAAATGATGCAGCACTTCTAATTATAGAGCCTATATTTCTAGGATCTGTTACTTTATCCAAGCATGCTATAGTTAAATGATTTCTTGATTTAATAAACTCTTTCAAATTAATTTTCTCAAAATGCTCAATTTCTGCAACGTAACCTTGGTGAGTAATCCCATCTTTAGAACAATATTTATCTAACTCTTTTCTTGTTTTGTAATAAATTTTTAAATCTTTAAGAAGATTCTTTCTAGGACTAACTCTATGTATATTTTTTTTACTTTCCTCTGTTAGAAAAATTTTTAAAACTTTTCTTTTGGGATTTTTTAATGCTTCTATAACCGCATGTTTTCCAACTATAAAAAAAGATGATTTGTTCATGATAATTGATGAATTTGCACTATTTTTTGAGTTATTTTCCTACATTTCACGTATTGCATTTGTACAATAAAAATATATAAAACGCATGTTGTTTAAAGCTTTATTGAACATGGGGTGCTTCCACCTAATTTAATTAAGGAGGGGTACCAAAGCGGTCAAATGGGGCGGGCTGTAAACCCGTTGACTTCGGT
>LUMT01000292.1_pt1 | contig 16983 bp, 15 predicted proteins | sample 729741 | NCBI WGS metagenome assembly LUMT01 (sample SAMN03860299, study PRJNA289734) | marine metagenome | biome: seawater column; feature: ocean; material: water; isolation source: Red Sea water column Station 192 - depth 50m | place: Saudi Arabia: Red Sea | collected 2011-10-15 | depth 50 m
GTCTTAGATCCATTAGACAAGCTTTATTAGAAGCTGACGTATCACTTGATGTTGCAAAAGAGTTTATTGAGAAAGTTAAACCTAAAGCCTTAGGTCAAGAAATCATCAGATCTACATCTCCTGGCGATATGGTTGTTAAGATTGTTTACGACGAATTAGTATCTTTATTAGGTGAAAAAAATAATGATGTAAATCTTAATGCCGTACCACCAGTCCCTATGATGTTAGTTGGTCTACAAGGTTCTGGTAAAACTACAACTACCGCTAAACTTGCAAAATATTTGGAAAATAACAAAAAAAAGAGAGTTATGATGGTGAGTTTAGATATTTATAGGCCAGCGGCCCAAGAGCAATTAAAATCTTTAGGTGAACAAAATAATATTTTAACTCTGCCAATAATTGAAGGACAACAACCAGCTGATATTTGTCAAAGAGCACTTAGTGCTGCAAATCTAAATGGTGCTGATGTAATTTTATTTGATACAGCAGGTAGAACACAAATAGACTTGCAAATGATGAGTGAAATTAAACAAATCGAGAATATAATTAAACCTGCTGAAACCTTTTTAGTTGCTGACTCTTTGACTGGTCAAGTAGCAGCATCCGTAGGTGATGCAAGAGGTGGAGCCGCAGTTAGTATGAAATTTATCTCACAAGTACCAATTAAATTTTTGGGTATCGGAGAAAAAATTAATAATCTTGAGGTTTTTCATCCAGATAGAATTGCTAATAGAATTTTAGGGATGGGAGATATTGTTTCTCTAGTAGAGAAAGCGGCTCAAGATCTTGGAGAAGAAAATATTAAAAAGGCCGAAGAGAATTTAAAAAAGGGACAATTTTCTATGGAAGATTATTTGGCACAACTACGACAAATGAAAAAAATGGGTGGAATAGAAGGCATCATGTCTTTTATGCCTGGTGTTTCAAAAGTTAAATCACAAATGGATGCGGCTGGAATTGATGAGAGTATTATTACAAAGAATGAAGCTATAATTTTGTCTATGACAAAAAAAGAGAGAGAGAACCCAAAGATAATTGATGGTTCTAGAAAAAAAAGAATTGCTAATGGTTCTGGCACAGATCCAGCCACTATCAATAAGTTGTTAAAACAATTTAAAATGATGTCTGAAATGATGAAAAAGATGTCAAAGGGTAATCTGAAAGGTATGACTGACAAAGGAATACCTCCAGAATTATTTAATCAATTAAAATAAAAAAAGAAGGAGAGTGAATGTTAAAGTTAAGATTATCAAGAGGCGGAACTAAGAAAAGACCCGTTTATAAAGTAGTTGTTGCAGATAGTCGTTTTGCAAGAGATGGTAGATTTATAGAGAAAGTGGGATTTTTTAATCCACTATTGCCAAAGGAAAAAAAGGAAAGAATTGGATTAGAAGCAGAACGAATAAAGTATTGGTTGGGTCAAGGTGCACAACCAACAACTAGAGTAGCAAGGATTTTAGGTGAAAATGAATTAATGCCTATGCCGGCTAATGGAAATAATCCTCAGAAAGCTATTCCAAAAAAAGATCGAAAAAAAGAAGGCAGTGAGGACGGTAAAAAAGAAGAAGCTCCAAAAGCAGAAGCTAAAAAAGAAGAAGCTCCAAAAGCAGAAGCTAAAAAAGAGGAAAAGAAATAATACAAAGATTATTTATGATGCAAGCTCAAGTATTTACACTTTATCCGGAAGTTTTCCCTGGGCCTTTAAATAAAGGTATTTACAGTAAAGCAATGGTTAAAAAGTTATGGAGCTTAAAAGTAATTAATATTAGAGACTCTGCTCAAGATAAACATAAAACAGTTGATGATACTCCTTACGGCGGTGGCACAGGTATGTTAATTAAACCAGATGTCTTGGCGAATTCTATTGATCAAAATGTAAATAAGGGAGATAAAATTTTTTATCTTTCACCAAAAGGTAAAAGATTTGATCAAAAATTTGCACAAGATTTATCTAAAGAAAAATCATTTTCTTTAATTTGTGGACAGTTCGAGGGTGTTGATGAAAGAGTTTTGGGTACAAGAAATATTGAAGAGGTGAGCATTGGAGATTATGTATTATCAGGAGGAGAAACGGCAGCTTTGGTTATTCTAGATAGCGTTTTAAGACTTTTACCTGGAGTTTTAGGAAATGATAAATCTCCAGCTGATGAAACTTTTGAAAATGGCCTTTTAGAGTATCCGCAGTTCACAAAACCTCAAATATGGGAAGAAAAAGCAGTGCCAGAAGTGTTATTATCTGGAGATCACAATAAAATTAAAGACTGGCGTTTATCTCAATCTGAGGCTATAACACGCGACCGAAGACCAGATTTGTGGCAAAAATATAAGAAAGATTAAATTGATAAATACTGAAATGAAAACAATAGAGGAAATTAACCAAAACAACGTTAAAAAGATTCTCTCTGAAAAAAAGATACCTGAATTTTTCCCAGGAGATGTTGTAAAAGTTGGAGTAAGAATTACAGAGGGTAAAAAAGAGAGAATTCAATATTTTGAAGGAGTATGTATTGCTAAAAAAAGTAGAGACCTAAACTCCTCGTTTACTGTCAGAAAAATATCATTTGGTGAGGGAGTTGAGAGAACATTTCCATTGTTTGGAACTGTGATTGACTCAATTAAAGTAATTCGATCTGGAAAAGTAAGAAGAGCAAAACTTTACTATTTAAGAGATAGAACTGGGAAGTCAGCAAGGATTGCCGAAAAAATTAGAAAAAAAATTGGTATCGATGTTGATGTTAAACCAGAAACAGTAACTGAGGAAAATTTAGCTCCAATCACTGAAGAAAATACTTCAGAAATTAAAAATGAGGCTGCACCAGCGGTTGAGCCAAAAATAGACGAAACTTCAAAAAATGAAGTTAAAAAAGATGCCCCTAAGGCCGAAACTAGTACAGAAAAAAAGCTTGAAAACTTACAAGAAAAAAAATAATTTTTTTCTCAATGCCTAATACTCTTTACGATAAAATTTGGAATGACCATTTAGTACATCAACAAGATGATGGAACAGCATTATTATTTGTTGATAGACATTTGGTCCATGAGGTTACTAGTCCACAAGCTTTTGAGGGACTTAGAAATACTCAAAGAAAAGTCAGGCACCCAAAATTAACTTTAGCTGTAGCAGACCATAATGTGCCAACAACCGATAGATCAAAGGGTATTTCAGATCATGAATCTAAAATTCAGGTAGAGACCTTAGAGGAAAATTGCAAAGAATTTGGTATTAAACTTTTTAGCATGAATGATAAGCGACAAGGTATTGTTCATGTAACTGGTCCAGAACAGGGTTTTACGCAACCCGGAACAGTTATTGTTTGTGGGGATAGCCATACTGCAACTCATGGAGCATTTGGTGCTTTAGCCTTCGGAATTGGAACTTCAGAGGTAGAGCATGTTTTAGCAACTCAAACACTTGTTCAAAAAAAAGCAAAAAATTTTAGAATAAATGTTAATGGTAAACTTCCAGTAGGTGTCACTTCAAAAGATGTTATTTTACAAATAATTGGAAAAATTGGAACCGCGGGTGGCACAGGTTGTGTTGTTGAATATGCGGGTGATTTAATAAGATCGCTAAGCGTTGAACAAAGAATGACGATATGCAATATGACAATAGAAGGTGGCGCAAGAGCTGGATTAATAGCACCAGATGAAAAAATATTTAAATATTTAGAAGGAAAACCAATGTCACCAAAAGGCGAAAAATGGAATAAAGCTTTAGCACATTGGCAAAGTTTAAAAACTGATCATGATGCAAGCTTTGATAAAGAAGTAAGTTTGCAGGCTAACGAAATTTTGCCGATGATAACTTGGGGAACTTCGCCCCAAGATGTAATTACGATTGACGGCAAAGTTCCAAATCCAAGTGAAGAAAAAGACGAGGACCGTAAAAATTCCATAGAGAGATCCTTAAAATATATGGGTCTTAAACCTGATATGTCAGCCAGAGATATCAAAATAGATAAAGTTTTTATAGGTAGTTGTACAAATGGTAGAATTGAGGATCTAAGAGAAGCAGCAAAGATTTTAAAAGATAAAAAGATAGCTTCCCATGTTCATGCAATGGTAGTTCCAGGGTCTGGATTGGTAAAACAACAAGCAGAACAAGAGGGATTAGATAAAATCTTTGTTAATTCAGGATTTGAATGGAGAGAACCAGGTTGCTCAATGTGTTTAGCTATGAATGCAGACAAGTTGAAACCTGAAGAAAGATGTGCCTCTACCTCAAATAGGAATTTTGAAGGAAGACAAGGAAGAGGTGGAAGAACTCATTTAGTTAGTCCTGGAATGGCTGCAGCCGCTGCAATATCAGGAAGTCTTGATGATGTGAGAAAGTATCAAAATTAAATGCAAAAATTTAGCACATTAAGAAGTATCCCAGCTTATTTACCGATAGTAAATATTGATACAGATATGATTATTCCAAAACAATTTCTTAAAACAATTAAGAGAACTGGATTGGGTAAAAATTTATTTTTTGAGATGAGATACGATGATAATGGTAAAGAAATAAATGATTTCATTTTAAATAAAAATCCATTCAATAATTCAAAAATTTTAATTGCAGGAAAAAATTTTGGCTGTGGTTCATCAAGAGAGCACGCACCATGGGCATTATTAGATTTTGGTATTACTTGTGTTATAAGCTCAAGTTTTGCTGATATTTTTCATAATAATTGTTTTAAGAATGGAATTTTACCAATCACACTAGATGATGAAAAAATAAAGGAGTTATCAGAGTATACCAATAGAAAAGAGGAAATTTTTGTGGATCTCAACGAGGAGAAAATTGTTTACGGAAACAACGAGGTTAAATTTAAAATTGACCCATTTAAGAAAAAATGTCTTTTAGAGGGATTAGATGACATAGCTTTATCATTAAAAAAATCTGATAAAATTGAAAACTTTGAAAAAGATCTAAAAAATAAAAAGCCTTGGATCTTTAATGATTAAAGTTAAAAAAAGAAAAATCCTTTTATTGCCGGGGGATGGGATTGGACCAGAAGTTATTGGTGAAGTTAAAAAAATAATAAATTGGTTCAATGATAAAAAATCTTTAGATTTTGAAATCGATGAAGATTTAGCAGGAGGTTGTTCTTATGACAAACATGGGACACCGATTACTGATGAAGTTTTTTATAAAGCCTTGGAAAGTGAAGCTGTTATGCTTGGTGCAGTTGGAGGACCTAAATGGGATAATGTTGAATTTTCAAAAAAACCCGAGAGAGCACTTTTAAAATTGAGAAAAGAATTAAAATTATTTGCAAATTTAAGACCCGCTATATGTTTCAAGCAATTAGTTGAAGCATCTACATTAAAACCTGAGATCGTCTCAGGATTAGATATTATGATCGTGAGAGAGTTGACTGGTGGAATTTATTTTGGTGAACCCAGAGGTATTAAACCAATTGAAAATGGTGAAAGAAAAGGAATAAATACTCACACTTACACAAGTAGTGAAATTACAAGAGTAGCAAGAGTAGCTTTTGATTTAGCAAAAAAAAGATCAAATAAAGTTACATCTTGTGAAAAATCTAATGTAATGGAGGCTGGACAATTATGGAAAGAGGAGGTTCAAGCACTTCATGAAAAGGAATATAAGGATGTGGAATTAAGTCATATGCTTGCCGACAATTGTGCAATGCAGTTATTAAGAAATCCGAAACAATTTGATGTCATTGTTACAGATAATCTTTTTGGGGATATGCTTTCAGATCAAGCTTCAATGTTAACCGGTTCATTAGGATTATTACCCTCAGCCTCATTAGGTGCAAAAAATAAAGATGGAGAAATGAGAGCGATGTATGAGCCTATTCATGGGTCTGCACCTGATATAGCAGGAAAAGGTCTAGCAAATCCGATAGCAACAATTTTAAGCTTTGCAATGGCCTTAAGATACTCCTTGGACCTTGATAAAGAGGCAGAGGGCTTAGAAAAAGCTGTTCAGGATGTCTTAAATGATGGTTTAAGAACCAAAGATATTCTATCCAAGGGAATGAAAGAAATATCAACATCTAAAATGGGTGATGCGATCATTTCAAAATTGCAATAATTAATTAATTATTTTAAACTTTAAATATGCCAAGCTATATAGCACCAGTTGATGATATGATGTTTCTTTTTGAGAAATTAAGGGACAATAAAAATTATAATGAACTTGAAAAATATAAAGATGTAAGTCCAGAGCTAGTAAAAGATATTTTAGAAGAAGCCGCAAAAATCAATCAAAATTTGATTTTGCCACTCGCAAAAGCTGGAGATGAAAATCCTGCAATTTTAGAAAATGGGGTTGTAAGAACTCCACCAGGATACAAAGAAGCTTACCAAAAATATATTGAGGACGGTTGGACTTCATTATCCTGTGATCCAAAATATGGAGGACAAGGCATGCCTCGAACTGTTAGTGCATTTTTTGATGAAATGATATCATCTGCAAGTCTAGCATTTAAACTTTACAGTGAATTAACTCTAGGAGCTTATAATTGTATTCATCACCATGCCACAGATGAAATAAAAAACAAATACCTTCCTAAAATGGTTGAAGGTAAATGGAGTGGCACAATGTGTTTAACCGAACCAGTCTGTGGAACAGACTTAGGTTTATTAAAAACTAAGGCAGTAGAACAACCAGATGGAACATATAAAATCACGGGGCAAAAAATATTTATTACCTCTGGTGATCATGATTTAACAGAAAATATTATACATTTGGTAATAGCAAGAGCAACAGATTCGCCTAAAGGGACTAAGGGAATAAGCTTATTCTTAGTTCCAAAATTTATTGTAAAAGATGATGGAACTGTTGGTCCAAGAAATGGGATATCTACTGGATCAATAGAAACAAAAATGGGCATTAAGGGTTCAGCTACATGTGTATTAAATTTTGATGAAGCCACGGGAATAATGATTGGTCCTAAAAATAAGGGATTGAGTCAAATGTTCACAATGATGAATCTAGAGAGAATCGTTGTAGGTATTCAAGGTTTAGGAATTTCAGAAATTGCTTATCAAAATTCTCTTAATTATGCAAAAGAGCGAAAACAAGGAAAAAGCAATAATAATAAGTCTGAAAATGGAAAAGCAGATTCAATTATTGAGCATGCTGATATAAGAAAAACTTTGTTGAACATGAAGTCTATAATTGAGGGAGAAAGAGCGTTATGTTTCTGGTTGTCTCAACAAACTGAAGTTAGTTTAAATCATGATGATCTAAAGATCAAACAGGAGGCCTTGGATATTGTCTCGTTAATGACACCAGTTGTTAAATCGTTATTTTCTGATTTAGGAATGGAAATAACAAGTGATGCAATGCAAATATTTGGTGGATACGGTTATACAAAAGATCAAGGTATAGAGCAATTGTATAGAGATAACAGGATTACGCCGATTTATGAAGGAACTAATTCAGTACAAGCAGCTGATTTAGTTTTTAGAAAACTGTCAACTAAGAATGGAAACATAGTCGATAAATTTATGAATTTAATTAAATCTGAAACTAATTCAGATGATGAAAAAATGAAGCCATTTGTTGATACATTAAATTATAATTTAGGAATCTTAAAAAAATTTAGTGATTGGACTATTGATAAAATAAAGACTAACAAAGATGATGTCAGTGCAGCCGCCAATGATTATTTGAAGACACTTGGTTATATATCTCTAGCTTTTTCTTGGATAAAAGTTTTAACTGTAAGTTTTAAAGATTTTGAGGAAAATAAAAAGTTTCATGAAGATAAAATAAATACTGCGAAATTTTATTTTGAAAAAGTTCTGCCGAGAGCTGAACAACATTATAAATCTGCCATCTCGGGAAGTTCAAATATCATGAATTTTAAATTTAATTAAAATGAGTCATTACGACACAAATTTAGATAAAAACGAGGCTAATTATATACCCTTAACACCCCTAACTTTCTTAAAAAGAGCCAAAGATATATATCCAGACTATGAGGCAGTTATTTATGAGGATCGTAAATACTCTTGGACTGAAGTCTATAAGCGTACTGTAAAATTTGCAAGTGCTCTCACTAAAATTGGTGTCAAAAAAGGTGACACTGTCTCATTTTTAGCTTTTAACACTCCAGAAATTTTTGAAGGTCATTACTCTGTACCAATGACTGGTGCAGTTCTAAACACAATCAATATTAGATTGGATGCTAAGACTATTGCATACATTTTAAATCATAGCGACGCAAAAGTATTAGTCGTTGATAGGCAGCTTCATGGTGAAGTTAAGAAAGCATTGAACACACTAAATAAGAAAATAATCATTATTGATATTGTAGATAAATTTGCCGATCAATCAAAGTGTGAACAAATTGGAGAGTTAGAATATGAAAGTTTTCTAAATACTGGAGATGAAAATTTTGATTGGAAAATGCCCGAGGATGAGTGGCAGGCGATTTCATTAAGTTATACATCTGGAACTACTGGAAATCCAAAAGGTGTTGTTTATCATCACAGAGGATCTTATTTGATGTCTACTGGAAGTGCAGTTGCTTGGAATATGCCAAATAGGTTAAATTTCTTAACTATCGTCCCAATGTTTCATTGCAATGGTTGGGGTTACCCGTGGACCGTGCCTATGTTAAATGGAAGAACTATTTGTTTAAGAAATATTGATGTGAAGAAGATATTTGAATTAATAGACAAACATAATATAACCCATTTTGGTGGAGCACCGATTGTATTAAACATGATCACTGGCGCACCTGAGTCTGATAGAAAAAAATTAAAACAAAAAGTCTTTGTTTTAACTGCTGGAGCCCCCCCGCCTAGTATAATATTTAAAAAAATGAAAGAACTCGGATTTGAAGTTATGCATGTTTATGGATTAACAGAAACTTATGGTCATGTCACTCAATGCGCATGGAATGAATCTTGGAATAAATTTGATGAAGAAAAACAGAATGAAATTAAAGCAAGACAGGGAGTTAGATATCCAAACACCGAGGGAATAGCTGTTATGGATCCTAAGACCATGAAAGAAGTACCAAAAGATGGAAAAACTATTGGTGAGATTATGATTAAAGGGAATGTTGTGATGAAAGGGTATTTTAAAGATAAAGATGCTACCAACAAAGCAATGGATGGAGGATGGTTTCATTCAGGTGACTTAGCGGTAATGCATTCAGATGGCTATGTAAAAATTCAAGACAGGTCCAAAGATATTATTATTTCAGGCGGTGAAAATATTTCTTCAATCGAGATAGAAAATACTTTAGCTAAGCATCCTTCAGTGTCCATTGCAGCTGTAGTTGCTAAACCAGATGATAAGTGGGGAGAGGTACCTTGCGCATTTATTGAAATGGTTAAGGACAAACCAGTGACTGAAAAAGAGCTAATTAGTTTTTGTAAAGAAACTTTAGCAGGGTTTAAGGTCCCAAAACAAGTAGTTTTTTGCGACTTACCCAAAACATCAACAGGTAAAATTCAAAAATTTGAATTGAGAAAAAAGTTTTAGAAAATAAATGAAAGGTTTTCCTATAGTAAAATCTAGAAGAGTAAGAAGTTCGCCTTATACTTCAAGGATTGAAAAGCAAGGTGTAACTGCTTACACAGTATATAACCATATGCTTTTACCCGCAGCATTTGGATCTTTAGAAGATTCTTGTAATCATTTAAAAAAAAATGTTCAAGTTTGGGATGTTGCTGCAGAAAGACAAGTTGAAATTTCAGGAAAAGACGCCTCAAAACTTGTCCAATTAATGACCTGTAGAGACTTATCTAAATCAAAAATAGGAAGATGTTATTATTGTCCTTTAATTGATGGTGACGGTAAATTAGTAAATGATCCAGTAATTTTAAAATTGGCAGAAGATAGATGGTGGATTTCTATTGCAGATTCAGATGTAATTTTTTTTGCAAAAGGACTAGCTTCTGGAAATAATTTTGATGTAGAAATATTTGAGCCCAATGTAGATATTTTAGCAATTCAAGGCCCAAAATCTTTTGACTTAATGGAAAAAATTTTTGGCAAAAAAATAAAAGAATTGAAATTTTTTGGTTTCGATTATTTTGATTTTAAAGGGATAAAACATTTAATTGCTAGGTCGGGATGGTCAAAACAAGGCGGTTTTGAAGTTTATGTAGAAAATACTAAATCTGGTTTAGATCTATACGATGAATTGTTTAAATTAGGAAAAGAATTTGATGTTAAACCAGGATGTCCAAATTTGATTGAGAGAATTGAAAGTGGCTTACTTTCTTACGGTAATGATTTTGATAACCAAGATAATCCATTTGAATGTGGGTTTGAAAAATATGTTCATTTAGATTCTGATGTCAATTTTTTAGGAAAAGAAAAATTAATCAAAATAAAAAAAGATGGTATCAAAAAAAAATTAATGGGTATTCAATTAGATACTAATAAAATTAATTTAACTAAATCTTTAGATATTAAAGATGAAAATGGAAGTTTTATCGGTGAACTTAGGTCAGCCTGTTATTCACCTCATTTTAAAAAAGTTATAGGTATAGCAATGATAAATGAGCCATATTGTAAAGCTTCTATGGCTGGAAAGCTGGAAATTGAGGGAAATTCATTTACTGTAAAAGTTTGCGATTTACCTTTCATCTAGTATAAAACTTACATCATGAATATCGTAATAGTCGGAGCTACAGGAAATGTAGGTAGAAAAACTCTCGAAGTTCTTGAAAAAAAAGAACTGTCTATCGATAATTTATATTTGGTGGCTTCATCAAAAAGTGCAGGAAAAAAAATGAATTTTAAAGGTAAAGAATTAGGGGTCTCTGATTTAGAGAGTTTTGATTTTTCAAAAGTTAAAATTGCTTTTTTTGCAGCTGGAGGAAAAATTTCAGAAAAATTTGCATCAAAAGCTGCAAAAGACTGTATCGTAATTGATAACTCAAGTTTTTTTAGAATGGATCCTGACGTACCTTTAATAGTTCCTCAAGTAAATCCTAATCATTTAAACGATATAAAAAAAAATATTGTCGCAAATCCAAACTGCTCAACAGCTCAATTGGTAATCGTTTTAAAGCCTTTACATGACTTATTTAAAATTAAAAGAGTAGTTGTATCTACATATCAATCAGTTTCTGGGGGTGGTAAAGCTCCTATGGATGAATTGATTGAACAAACAAAGTCAATCTTACAAGGCAAAAACGTAATATCAAAAAATTTTACCAAACAGATAGCATTTAATGCAATTCCTCACATTGATGTTTTTTCTGATGATGGTTATACGAAAGAAGAACTTAAAATGAGCAATGAAACAAAAAAAATTTTAGATAATAAAATTGATCTAACAGCAACTTGTGTAAGGTTACCAATTACTGTTTCACATTCAGAGTCTGTAAATTTAGAATTTGAAAAACATTTTTCGCTTGAAGATGTAAGAGGAGCATTAAATAACTTTGAAGGTTGTAAAGTTATTGATGAAAGAAAGGATGGCGGATATTCAACACCTTTAGAGGCAGCGGGAAAAGAAGAAACTTTTATTTCAAGAATAAGAGTGGATAAATCTATAAAAAATGGATTAAATCTTTGGATTGTTTCCGACAACTTATTGAGAGGTGCGGCTTTGAATGCCGTAGAAATAGCTGAAACGTTGATAAAAAATAATTATTATGGAAAATAAAAGACCATTATCCCCACATATTCAAATTTATAGATGGCATGTCTCATCTTTAGTATCCATATCGCATAGAATCACAGGAATTATAAATATCATTGCTATCACTCTAATTTGTTTGTGGGTATCATTAATTTTTATTAGTGAAAATAATCACGAGATGATTAATTTATTCTTAAGTTCTAAAATTGGTAAATTTATTATTTTAGGTCTAACATGGTCTTTTTCATTTCAAATATTAAGTGAAATAAGACATTTGATCATGGATTTGGGCTATGGATTTGAGTTAAAGACTTCTAAAATTACAGGTCTGTTAGTTATGTTTGGTTCTTTAATTTTAACAGTGATATTTTATATAATTGGGAAAAATTTAATTTAACATGATAAATGCAACGAAGAAGTGGATTTTTTTAAAAATAAGTGGTGCATTACTAGTTCCACTGATGTTGTGGTTCATTTTGAACTTTATAAAAATCTATGACCAAGATTACTTAAATTTTGTAAGCTTTTTTTCAAACCCTTTAACTAAGTTTTTATTTAGTATATTTATTGTTAATGCTTATTTCTTTTCTGCATTAAGTATAAGTGAGGTTTTTGAGGATTATATTAAGCAAGATAAAATCAAAAATGTCGCAAATAGGCTTTTATATATTTCGGCAGTGGTAATTCCTCTAATTACAATTATATTAATTAATTAAATATGAGTTCTTATAAAATAGTTGATCATGAGTATGATGTTGTTGTTTTAGGTGCGGGTGGGTCCGGACTAAGAGCTGCAGTAGGTTTAAGTGAAGCAGGATTAAAAACTGCATGTATTTCAAAAGTGTTTCCTACCAGAAGTCATACTTCTGCTGCGCAAGGAGGAATATCAGCTGCGCTTGGTAACATGGGAGAAGATGATTGGCGTTGGCATATGTATGACACAGTCAAAGGTGCAGATTGGTTAGGTGATCAAGACAGTATTGAATACCTATGCAAAGAAGCTCCAAAGGCAGTAATTGAATTAGAAAAATACGGTGTACCGTTTAGTAGAACTGAGGATGGAAAGATTTATCAGAGACCGTTTGGTGGTATGACCAAAGATTATGGAAATGGAATCGTCCAAAGAACTTGTGCGGCTGCTGATAGAACAGGACATGCAATTTTGCATACTCTGTATGGACAAGCTTTAAAACATAAAACAGAATTTTTTATTGAATATTTTGCACTAGACTTGTTGATGAAAGATGGTGCGTGTAAAGGCTTAATTGCTTGGAATTTGAATGACGGAACGATCCATAGATTCAGAGCCCATACAGTAATTATTGCAACAGGTGGTTATGGAAAAGTTTATTATTCAGCAACCTCAGCACACACATGCACTGGAGATGGAAATGCTATGGTTTTAAGAGCAGGTTTGCCACTTCAGGATATGGAATTTGTTCAATTTCATCCTACAGGAATTTATGGACATGGTACACTAATAACTGAAGGTGCTAGAGGTGAAGGAGGCTACCTAACAAATTCTAAAGGTGAAAGGTTTATGGAGAGATATGCACCTAAAGCAAAAGATTTGGCATCAAGAGATGTTGTAAGTAGATCAATGTCAATTGAAATAAATGAAGGAAGAGGTGTTGGAAAAGATCAAGATCATGTTCATTTGAATTTAAGCCACTTAGATAAAGATATAATTGAAAGTAGGTTGCCAGGTATTACTGATGCAGCGCGATTATTTGCAAATGTTGATGTTACAAAAGATCCAATTCCTGTAGTGCCAACTGTTCATTACAATATGGGTGGCATTCCAACGAATTACAAAGCAGAAGTACTGACTGTTAATGGTTCAGAAAAAACCGTGCCTGGATTAATGGCAATAGGAGAAGCTGCATGCGTGTCAGTGCACGGAGCTAATAGATTAGGTTCCAATTCGTTAATTGATTTAGTTGTTTTTGGAAGAGCAGCAGCAAAAAGAGCAGCAGAATTAATTAAACCAGGAACGCCTCATGAACAAATTAGTGAGACAGAAACACAAAAATGTTTGGATCGTTTTGATAAATTAAGGAATGCAGAAGGAGATATTGGTACAGCAGAATTGAGACAATCAATGCAAAAAACAATGCAATCAAAATGTGCAGTTTTTAGAACAGAGAAAACTTTAAAAGAAGGTGTTAACGAAATTAGAAAGACCTACGATGGATTAGGCTCTGTATCAGTAAAAGATAAATCTTTAATATTTAACACAGATTTAATAGAGACACTTGAATTTGATAATTTAATAAGACAGGCAGTTGTAACTGTAGATTCAGCGTATAACAGAAAAGAGAGCCGAGGAGCTCATGCGAGGGAGGATTATCCAAAAAGAGATGACGAAAAATTCATGCAACATACTCTTGCTTGGTGCAACGGAAAAGATACTAAAATAAGTTATAGGGAAGTTCATAAGTCTACTTTAACTAACGATGTTCAATATTTTCCACCTCAGGAAAGAGTGTATTGATGGTACAAATTAATTTACCTAAAGACTCAGAGATAAAAAAAGGTAAATATTTTAAAGATAAAACTGGCTCAAAAAATTTAAGAAAAGTAAATATTTATAGATGGGACCCTTCAACTGGCGAAAATCCTCGCATTGATACCTATGAGGTTGATATGGATAATTGTCCATCCAAAGTTTTAGATATTTTAAATAAAATTAAAAATGAGATAGATCCAACTTTAGCTTATAGAAGATCCTGTGCCCATGGGGTTTGTGGCTCATGTGCAATGAATATGGGTGGCAAAAATGGTTTAGCATGCACAAAACCACATGAAGAAATAGATGGCGATATAGATATTTATCCATTACCACACTTAAAAGTTAAAAAAGATTTAATCGGAGATTTAGATGGATTGTATAAACAATACCAGTCAATCGAGCCTTGGTTAAAGAATAATTCCAAATCCGAAACAAATGAAATTATTCAATCTAAAGAAGATAGGGCTAAACTAGATGGTGCATATGAGTGTATTATGTGTGCTTGTTGTTCAACATCATGCCCAAGCTATTGGTGGAATGGTGATAAATATTTAGGTCCCGCAGTTCTTTTACAGGCATATAGATGGATAGTTGATAGCAGAGATGAGGAAAGAAATTCCAGACTAAAAAAAGTAGCAGATGAGCTTAAACTTTATAGGTGTCATACAATTATGAACTGTACTAGTGCTTGTCCTAAAGGTTTAAATCCCGCAAAAGCTATTGCTGAAATAAAAAAGATGTTAGCAACTGCCAATATTTAAACAATAGACTAATAAGAGTTTTTAATCTAAAACACCTTATTCATGAAATTAATTGAACATTTCGTTGGTGGAAAAATAATTCTAAGGTTAGGCTCTAAAGATGATCTGGATAAAGCAGTTTTAATTGCTAGAGAGGCCTTTGAAGAATGGTCTTTAAAACCTCCACTCCAAAGAGCCAGAATAATGTTCAAATTTAAGGAGCTTATAGAAAAAAATTCAGATGAGTTAACAAAACTAATTGTTTCAGAACATGGAAAGGTTTATGAGGATGCAAAAGGTTCTCTTACTAGAGGTTTAGAAATTGTAGAATTTGCGTGCGGTATTCCTCATTTGCTTAAAGGAGAATTTTCAGAAAATGTTGGAACCAACGTTGATAGTTGGTCTATGAGACAGCCTTTAGGAGTTGTTGCTGGTATCACACCATTTAATTTTCCCGCAATGGTCCCTATGTGGATGTTTCCAATAGCAATTGCTTGTGGAAATACTTTTATTTTAAAACCATCCGAAAAAGATCCATCATGCTCGATTAAGTTAGCTGAATTATTAAAAGAAGCTGGACTTCCTGATGGAGTTTTTAATGTTGTAAATGGTGATAAAGAAGCGGTTGATGCAATTTTAACAAACAAAGACATTAAAGCAGTAAGTTTTGTTGGTTCCACTCCTATTGCTAAATACATTTATGAAAACTCAGCTAAAAATGAAAAAAGAGTTCAAGCACTTGGTGGTGCAAAAAATCATTTAGTTGTTATGCCTGATTGTGACTTGGATGGTGCAGTAAATGGCTTAATGGGGGCTGCTTATGGGTCTGCTGGAGAACGATGTATGGCTCAATCGGTTGCAGTTGCAGTGGGTGATATAGGAGATGAATTAGTGTCAAGATTATCAAAAAAGGCTGAAGCTTTAAAAGTTGGTCCTGGGATGGACAAGGACTCTGAGATGGGCCCATTAGTTACAAAAGAACATCTTGAAAAAGTAAAAAGTTATGTAGACCTGGGTGAGAAAGAAGGTGCAAAATTAATAGTTGATGGAAGAAATTTAAAATTACAAGGATATGAGAATGGTTTCTATATTGGTGGCTGTTTGTTTGATCATGTTAAAAAAGATATGAGAATTTATAAGGAAGAAATTTTTGGGCCTGTTTTATCTGTTGTGAGAGTTAAAACTTTCGAAGAAGCAGTAAAATTAATCAATGATCATGAATATGGGAATGGAGTAAGTATTTACACTAGGGATGGTGATGCCGGAAGAACTTTTGCGAGTAAAATTCAAGTAGGTATGGTTGGTATTAATGTGCCTATTCCTGTGCCGATGGCTTTTCATAGTTTTGGCGGATGGAAAAGATCTTTATTTGGCGATAGTGCAATGCATGGCATGGAAGGAATTAAATTTTATACAAAATTAAAAACAATAACATCTAGATGGCCTTCAGGTATTCGGTCTAATGCCGAATTTGTGATGCCAATAATGAAATAAAAAATGAGTAAAATATCTTTAATTGGAGCAGGACAAATTGGTGGAACTCTTGCACATTTAATAGGAACAAAAGAACTAGTTAATGAAGTGGTTTTATTTGATGTGGCTAGTGGTATTGCTAAAGGAAAGGCATTAGACATTGCACAATCTTCATCTGTAGATGGATTTAACGTCAGGTTTTCTGGAACTGATAATTATGAGGATATAAAAAATTCAGACGTAATTATAATTACTGCAGGTGTCCCAAGAAAACCTGGAATGAGCCGCGATGATCTTCTTGGGATTAATTTAAAAATTATTAAACAGGTTGCTGAGGGGGTAAAGAAAAACGCTCCAAATGCCTTTGTGATTTGTATCACTAATCCTTTAGATGTTATGGTTATGGCATTCCAAAAATTTTCAGGTTTGTCATCAAATAAAGTTGTTGGTATGGCAGGTATTTTAGATAGTTCAAGATTTAAATTATTTTTATCACTAGAATTAAATGTGCCTGTAAGAGAAATTGAGGCAATGGTTATGGGTGGTCATGGTGATACCATGGTTCCTATGCCGAGATTTACAAAAATTTCAGATAAACCATTGTTAGAGCTTGTAAAGGATGGAAAGATCTCTTTAGAGAGAATTGAGGAAATTAATCAAAGAACACGAGATGGTGGTGCGG
>LUMT01000815.1_pt1 | contig 16940 bp, 18 predicted proteins | sample 729741 | NCBI WGS metagenome assembly LUMT01 (sample SAMN03860299, study PRJNA289734) | marine metagenome | biome: seawater column; feature: ocean; material: water; isolation source: Red Sea water column Station 192 - depth 50m | place: Saudi Arabia: Red Sea | collected 2011-10-15 | depth 50 m
TTTCAGAAGAAAATAGAATATCACTTAATTTGGGAACCTCTGCGTTTTCCTCTATAATTTTTTCTAATCCATTTCCAATTGAAACAGTTAAAAAAATTTGAGGAATAATTCCTATACATGTCGCAAAGAAAAAATTACGTATTTTTACATTAAAAAGAGTTGGCAAAAGACAACTTAATTGCCATGGGACTCCTCCTATAAATCGATATATTAATAGGTAGATAAATTCTGAGTTTTTAAATTTTATTTCGAGCGTTTTGAACCTATTTAAAAACTTTTCTCTAACTATATCTTTTAAAAAATAGTTTCCAAAAATATAAAGAAATGTTGCACCAATACTTAGACCTAAAACCACAATAATAGTTCCAATCCATTTTCCTAAAATAAAACCGCCGAGAAGAGCGATCGGTGATCCAAATCCTAAAAAAGGAAATACCCATAAGACAGTTAAAAATAAAAATACCAAAGATATTAGAAATAAGTTAGAACTTTTCAATTCAAGAAAATATAACCTATTCTCTTTTATAAATTCATATGATGTTATTTCTTGGAGAGTAAATTTTGAAAAAAACAATAATAAAAATATTAAGACCAAACTTAAATATGATATTCCAATAAATAATTTAACTTTTTTAGTTTTTTCCATTGTTAATTATCGCATTTATAAATCTAATATTTGCTATTTATATATTTAATTACTATAAAGATCGAAATTTTATTTAATTAAAATCACTTTATGAAAAGAACATACCAACCTTCAAAAATAAAAAGAGCTAGAAAACATGGTTTTAGATCTAAAATGAAGACAAAAGGTGGAAAGAAACTTTTAGCAAGAAGAAGGGCTAGGGGTAGAAAATCATTAACAGTCTCAGGTTAGTTAATGAAAAGCAAAATACTTGCTCTTTCAAAAAATGAGGAATTTAGAACTTTAATTAATAGTAAAAAAACTTCCAACAAATACGTCACTATTTTTTTTGGAAATCTTACTAATAAAAATAAAAATAGTTTAAACATCTCATTTGTAGCAAAAAAAAAAATTGGTAATGCCGTTAAGAGAAATAAAATCAAAAGACGACTAAGAAATATAATGAACGATGCATGTAAAAAAATATCAATTAATTTAAATTATTCGTATCTTGTTATTGCTAAGCCAACTATTTAGTAAGTCCTTTGATTGGTCATTCATGCAGATATTTTCCAACCTGTTCAGAATATAGTATTGAGGCCTTAAAAACATATGGTTTTTTTAAAGGTCTTTCATTAACTATTAAAAGAATTTTATCATGCCATCCTTGGAGTAATGGAGGCTTTGATCCAGTTAGAAAAGTTAAGGTCAAAAAATAATGGACTCAAAAAATACAATAGCAGCTATAGCATTATCCTCAGCAGTAATAGTTTTATATTCATTATTTTTTGTCCCGGAAAAGTCATCAACAAGTCAGAATCTTGTTGAAAAAGAAAAAATTGAACAAAGCACAGATACACCAAGCTTAGAACAAAAAGAAACTCTTGTTGAGATTTCAAGAAATGATGCTTTAATTGAAAGTGAAAGAGTTGAGTTTGAAAACTCTAATATAATCGGCACAATAGCTTTAAAAGGCGCAGCAATAGATGATTTAACTTTTAAAAATTATAATGTTGAACTTGAGGGTGATGAAAAAATAATACTATTAGGGCCTAGAAATATTAAAGAAGGTTATTTAATTGAAAGTGGATTTGTAACTTCTGATAAAAATATAGATATTCCAACATCAGAGACTACCTGGTCTATAGAAGGAAATAAAAAACTAACTGAAAATTCCCCAATTAAATTATCTTGGACTAATGATCAAGGAATTACCTTTGAAAAAGAAATTTCTTTAGACGATAAATATTTATTTTCTATCAAGCAAAGAGTTATCAACAAAACAAATGGAAAATATGACTTTTATTCTTATGGTCAAATTATAAGAAATGAGATTCCAGACATAATAGACTTTTTAATTCTTCATGAGGGATTAATTGCAACTTTAGATGATGAATTAATTGAGGAAGATTATGACGATATTCAAGAGAAAAAGTTTACAAAAACTGCTCAAAAAGGTTGGCTTGGTATAAGTGATAAATATTGGATTACATCACTGATACCTCCACAAAATAAAGAGTTTAAAACAACATTTGATTATAAAGATAAATTTAGAGCGAATTTTATTGCAACTGAACCGCTTGAATTGGGTCCAAATAATTCTATTGAAGAAAATTTACAAATAATAGTTGCTGCTAAAAGAGTGGATGTAATTGATGGATATGCAAAAAGTTTAGCTATCGATAAATTTGATCTAGTTATTGATTGGGGTTTCTTATATTTCATAACAAAACCCTTGTTTTTTGGTATTGATTATTTTTTCAAACTACTTGGTAACTATGGATTAGCTATCATAGCTATAACAATTTGTATTCGTCTTGTTTTCTTTCCATTGGCAAATTTTTCTTTTAGAAGCATGGCAAAAATGAAAGCTCTAACTCCAGAAATGGTTAGATTAAAGGAGCTTCATAAAAATGATAAAATGAAATTACAACAAGAAATGATGGCACTTTATAAAAAAGAAAAAGTCAACCCAATGTCTGGATGTCTTCCAATTCTCGTTCAAATACCAGTATTTTTTGCTTTGTATAAAGTTTTATTCGTTACTATAGAAATGAGACATATGCCTTTTTATGGATGGATACATGACTTAAGTGAACGTGATCCAACAAGTATATTCAATTTATTTGGGCTGCTACCTTATGATGTGCCATCATTTTTGATGATTGGTGCTTGGCCTGTTGCAATGGGAGTTTCTATGTGGGTACAACAGAAATTAAATCCTGCTCCTACTGATCCTATGCAAGCTAAAATATTTATGTTCTTTCCTCTCTTTTTGACCGTAATATTAGCACCCTTTCCAAGCGGCCTAGTAATTTATTGGACTGTGAATAATATTTTAACTATGGCCCAACAAGTATTCATTATGAAAAGGACTACAGTTAAAACTGTCACTTAAAAATCAAATTATTAAATAATAACAAAAATGAATTTAAAAAAAATACTTCCAAAAAATGGACCACCAATTAACGAGGTATCAAAATACATAGAAAAATATAAAAATGACCTCATAGTAATAAAATACGGAGGAAATGTTTTTATAGATAGAAATATCTTTGACAATTTTATAACAGATATAAATATACTCAGTAAGCTAGGTATTTCATTTATAGTCGTTCATGGAGGAGGCCCAAGAATAAAAAGAGAGCTAGATAAATCAAATATTCAATCAAAATTTATTAGAGGTTTAAGAGTAACAGATAAAAAGATAATAAACATTGTTGAGTCAGTGTTGATTGATTTTAATAATGATATCGTCGATTCTTTAAAAAGATTTGGTACCGATGCAATCTCAATTCATACGAAAAAAAACAATATAATTGAGGTAACACCAGAAGCAAAAGAACTTGGTTTTGTAGGAATACCTAAGAAAATTAATAATGATCTTGTTGAAAAAATTCTTAATAAAAAACAAGTTCCAATAATTTCACCATTAGGTTTGGGAAATGATAATCATCCATATAATATTAATGGTGATACAGCTGCTGGCGCAATCGCAAAGTCATTAAAATCCAGAAGATTACTATTAATGACCAATGTTGAAGGAGTTCTAGATAAAGACAAAAAACTGATTAATGAAATTACCTCAACAGAAGTTTTAAAAATGGTTGAAAATAATATTATTACAGAGGGAATGATACCTAAAATAAATACTTGTTTAGATGCAGTTAAAAATGGGGTTACAGCAGTTGGTATAATTGATGGAAGAAAGCAACACTCTATATTATTTGAAATTTTTTCTGACAAGGGCTCTGGGACCTTGATAAGAAAATGAAAAATTTTAAAGAAATGAAATACCTTCTGTTGGATCTTGATGGAGTTTGTTACGGAAAACACAACAACTATTCTCTTGAGAGAGTATTTGGTCAAGTTTCCAAAAGAATGACAATGTTTATATCTGAGAGACTTAAAATTAATATGGAGGAAGCAAAAAAATTACAGACAAATTATTTCTACAAATATAACACGAGCTTAAATGGTTTAATGATACATCATGATATACCTCCGGAAGAATTCCTAAAATATGTCCACACAATAGATCTTTCATTTATGAAAGAGGACAAAATAATGAGGAATGAACTTGAAAAATTAGACATGGAAAAGTTTATTTTTACTAATGGGAGCGCAGAGCATGCTAAAAATATTTTAACTCATTTAGGTGTTTATGATCTTTTTGGAAGAGATAAAGTTTTTGATATTAAAGATGCTGGGTATGTGCCAAAACCTGAGGCTAAAACTTTTGATTTAATGGTTAAAAAATTTGGATTGAATCCAAAAGAAACCATTTATATAGAAGATATCGCAAAAAACCTGAGTATTGGTTATGAGCGGGGCTGTGCAACTGTTTGGTTAATTAATGATGAACATTTTGGCAAGATAGATTCTGATAAAGATTATATTTCTCATAAAATTGAAAATCTGTCTTTATTTCTTAAGGAAATAAGGTTATTAAAAAGTCAATAAATTATGTCTATAGAAGCATTTAAAGAAAGCAATTATGTTAAGCTTTAGAATTTATCCAATGGAAAACTTAAATGGTCCTTACAGTAGTTGGTACGATAAATCTCACTTGTTAAAAGGTAAAACTGCAGGTTGGTCAAAAGAAGATCATGAAAGAGCTGGGTTTAGAATGGTTCCTAATTCTCCAGTTAGAAAAGGATCATTTGTTGGAAAAAATGCTGTTTTGATGCCATGCTATGTAAATATTGGAGCTTATATCGATGAGGGAACGATGATAGATACATTTGCAAGAGCAGGTAGCTGTTGTCAAATCGGAAAAAATTGTCATATATCAGCAGGATCAGGTGTTGGAGGAGTTTTAGAACCTGCACAAGCTTTACCTACGATAATCGAAGATAATGTTTTCCTTGGAGCTATGTCAGAAGTTGTTGAGGGGGTGATTGTTGGGGAAGGTTCAGTTTTAAGTATGGGAATGTATATAGGTCAATCAACTAAAATAGTCGATCGAAAAACCGGTAATATCACTTATGGTAAAATTCCGCCGTACTCAGTTGTTGTCCCAGGTTCATTGCCAGATAAAAATAATTCAGCTGCACCGTCGTTGTACTGTGCTGTAATAATTAAGCAGGTTGATGAAAAAACAAGGTCAAAAACTTCTATAAACGACCTTTTACGAGACTGAAATGAAAACTTTAAATCAGTTACAATTAGCTAAAGAGCTAATTAGATTTCCTTCAATTACTCCTGAAGATGCAGGTATAATGAAATTTTTAGAAAAAAAATTGAAAAGGCTTGGTTTCAAAACAAAAACACTCGAATTTAAAGAAAGAGGCTTTAAGCCTGTTAAAAATTTATATGCAAGATTCGGAAATAAAAGTCCAAACTTCTGTTATGCAGGTCACCTGGATGTTGTACCTCCAGGAAATATAAAAGATTGGACAACTAATCCATTCAGACCAACTATTAAGCGAGGTCACTTAATTGGAAGAGGTGCGAATGATATGAAAAGTTCTATTGCAGCTTTTGTTTCTGCTGTAAGCAAGTTTTTGTCAAAAAATAAAAAAATTAATGGATCAATTAGTCTGTTGATAACAGGCGACGAGGAGGGTGATGCAGTTAATGGCACAAAAAAAGTTGTAGAGTTTTTGAGAAAAAAAAGAGAGAAGATTAATTTTTGCTTAGTCGGTGAACCAACTAACCCAAATGTTTTGGGTGAAATGATTAAAATTGGTCGAAGAGGCAGTTTGACTGGTAAATTAATTATATTTGGTTTACAAGGTCACGTAGCATATCCTTCTAGAGCAAATAATCCCTCAACTACAATTGTTAATATTTTAAAAGAATTAAAGGAAATTAAGTTCGATAAAGGAACTAAAGATTTTCAACCAACAAACTTGGAGGTTACTAAAATAAATATAAACAATACTGCAGATAATGTTATTCCAGCGACAGCTGAAGCAACATTCAACATAAGATTTAATAATAAACATTCCTCAAATTCTCTTAAAAAAAAACTTAACAAAATTTTTAGGGTAATAACCAAAAAACATAAATCAAAATTTAAAATTGATTACAGAGTTTCTGGTGAAGCTTTTTTGACAAAACCTAACAAAACAACGTTTATGATACAAAATATTATTAAAAAGATAACAAAAATAAAACCAAAATTATCTACAACAGGTGGAACTTCAGACTTAAGATTTATAAGAACCATATGTCCAGGTCTTGAATTTGGTTTAGTTGGAAAAACCATGCATAAAGTTGATGAGGCAGTATCTCTTAAAGATCTTAAAAATCTAACAAAAATTTATGAAAATATTTTAAAAAATTATTTTAAATGAATACAGCAATTATAAATTCTGATTCTTATGAAAAACATAACACTGGTGATGGTCATCCTGAACAGCCTAGAAGAGTAATTGCTATAAAAGATAAATTAAAAAAAAGAAGTGATCTGATTTGGGAAAAACCAGGTAATGTGCCAGATGATATATTGGCAATGACACATTCAAAAGAATATATTGATAATTTAAATAGTTCATTCCCTCAAAAGGGTCTAAAATTTTTAGATGGAGATACTGTAATATCACCAGACAGTAAAAAAGCAGTATTTGATGCAGCTGGCTCAACAATTAGGGCCATTGATGGAATAGAAAATAAAGAATTTAAGAACGCGTTTTGTTTAGCAAGACCTCCAGGACATCATGCGGAAAAGGATAAGGCAATGGGATTTTGTTGTATATCAAACGCTGGTGTAGCCACTAATTACTTAATTAAATATCATAAATATAAGAGGGTTGCGTGTGTAGATTTTGATGTGCACTGGGGAAATGGAAATTATGATGTGATGCGTAATAACAAAAATTCATTATATATTTCAACACACCAATATCCTTTTTATCCTGGAGGAGGTACAGATAAAGATAAGGGTGATTTTAATAACTCTTTAAATATACCTTTGCCAGCAGGAACAAACTCGGAGGAATATTTTAATGCATTCAATAGAGTCTTAGATAGGTTAATTAATTATAAACCTGATTTTCTTATATTCTCGGCAGGTTTTGATGCTCATAAAGATGATCCTTTAGCTCAATTTAAACTTGAAACAAAAGATTTCTATGAAATTACTAAAAGAACTTTAGCTGCTACCAACAAGTTCACTCAAGGCAAAGTTATCTCTATTCTTGAGGGCGGTTATGATTTAAATGCATTATCTGAAAGTGCTAATGAACATGTTAACGCACTTGTAGAATTTAATTGATTTAAATTAAGTTAATAATAATTCACTCATATGAAACTTTATAGAATTAAAAGATCTAAAATTGATAAGAAAGGAAGAGGTCTTTATGCTACGCGTGATATTAAAGAAGGAACAAAAATAATTAATTACGTTGGCAAAATTATTACAAATAAAGAGGTTGATGAGTCAACTAAGTTTGATAATAAAAAACCCATTTACTTATTCACATTAAATAAGAAATATACTCTCGATGGAGATTTTTCATGGAATATTGCAGGTCTAGTAAACCATAGTTGCAATAATAACTGTGATTATAATGGTAAAGGTTTAAAAGTATGGATTACAGCGATACGTGATATTAAAAAAGGAGAGGAGTTTACTTGTGATTATGGATTCGGTTATGATGAAGATTATAAACAATTTCCTTGCAAATGCGGTTCAAAAAATTGCTGTGGGTATATTGTAAGAGAAGAGTCTAGATGGAGAATTAGTAAAAAGTTTGCAATGAGTAACAAAAAAAAATTAATAAATAACTCTCGCTAAATAAAGACCTTCAGGTGGTGCTGGTGGTGCGCACAAAATCCTTTTTTTTGAGTTCATAACAAAATTGAATTTTTTTAAAGTCCATTTTTTTTCACCTACATATTTTAAACAACCAACCATTGATCTAACTTGTTGTTGTAGAAAGGATTGAGATTGAAATTCTATCTCTATTTTACTATTTCTAGATTTTATTTTAACTGATCTCATTGTTTTGATCGAACTTTTAGCTCTACAGCTTGAAGCTCTAAAAGTAGAAAAATCTTTAGTACCAACTAATTTTTTCGCAGCTTTTTTCATTATATTTAAATCAAGTTTATTAATAATGTGCCATCCTCTATTTTTATCTATCACTGGTCTACTGGGACGATTAATGATTAAATACTTATAAATTCTCATTCTTGCAGAAAATCTTGCGTGAAAATCATTGTCTTTTTTCTTTATTTTAATGATTGAAATCATTTCTTTATTTAGAAAATGATTTAAAGATTTGACAAATTTACTCAGATTTTCAATTTTTTTTTTACACTCAAAATGAGCAGATTGTTCAAGTGCATGCACTCCTTTGTCAAGTCTTCCAGCGCCAAACAAAATAATTTTTTCTTTCAATAATTTAGAAATTCTCTCTTGAATAAGACCTTGTATAGTTTTACCTTTTGTTTGAATTTGCCAACCTCTAAAATTGGTGCCTACATACTCTATCAATATTTGATATCTAAACATTAGATATAATTGAACCTTTTCTGATTTGGGATCCAAGCATAAACTCTCCAATTTTTTGAACCTTTTTCCCCTCTCTCTGTATTTCAAAAACTTTAATAGATTTTTCACCTCCACACGCTATCTCAAGATCATCTGATATAACCTCACCATTTTTACCAATCCCATTTCCAATTTCTGCTTTTAAAATTTTATATCTTTGTCCGTTAAAATTGAAAAAAGCTCCTGGAGAGGGATATAAGCCATTAATTTTTCCAATTATCTTTAAAGCATCGCTATTCCAGTCTATTTGCCCTTCATTTTTAGTAATTTTTTTTGCATAAGTGGCTTTGGAATTATCTTGATCAACAAAGTTTGGTTTGCCCTCAAAAATTTCATCTACAACATCTAAAATTTTATCCGCTGCCATTAAAGCGAGTTTTTCTGAGACCTCTTTTGCATTGAGACTTTGATCAAGTTTTATTTTATAAGTGTTACTTACAGGTCCACTATCCAATTCTTCATTAATTTTCATTATACTGATCCCTGTTTCTGTATCTAAATTCATTATTGCTCTCTGAATAGGTGCAGCACCTCTCCATTTTGGGAGTATAGATGCATGAATATTTATAAAACCTTTTTTTGTTAAACTTAAGAATTCTTTAGGAATTATTTGTCCATAGGCTACAACAATTGCAAGATCAGCCTCCATTTTTTTTAAAAACTCATATTCCTCACTGTTGTTTCTCAATTTCTGTGGAGATCTGAATTCTATATTTAAAGTTTCTGATATACCTTGGACTGGTGATTTATTAATCTTCTGACCTCGGTGGGATTTTTGGGGTGGTTGTGTATAAACCAAATTTATTGGAAAACCATTTTGATAGAGTGATTTCAATATTGGAACTGCAAACATGGGTGTACCCATAAAAATGATTTTTTTAGACATTTCTAAACTAATATTCTGTCAGGATTTTTTTTTGTTTTTGAAATTTTTTTGATTATGATATCTCTTTTTAACTTTGATAAATGGTCAATTATCAATTTTCCATCCAAATGATTAATTTCGTGCTGTAAACAAGTTGATAAGAGACCGTCACACTTTAAATTTTTTTTTCCTCCATTGATATCAATATATTCCACTTCACAAATTTTTGGCCTTTCAATTTCTATAAATGTATCTGGAATTGATAAACAACCCTCCTCATAAATTGAGGTTTCATCACTAACTTTTTTAATAACAGGATTTATGAAACTTAAAGGCTCCCTCTTTTCGTCTTTAGTAGACACATCAATTACTAGAATTCTTTTCAGGATACCTATTTGTACTGCAGCTAATCCGATACCGTTCGAAGCGTACATGGTATCAAATAAATCATTAATAAGTTTTTTTTCGTTAGTGCTGACTTTTTCTAATGGTTCGGAAATTTTTTTTAAAGTTTCGTCAGGAACTGTAATTATATCTTTAATGCTCATTAGATAAATAGATAAACTAATTTTTAAACTTTTAAAGGAAGAACTTTTAATAGAATTTTATTACGTATAGAGTCTATGTTTAATTGATTAAGTGCACTTATTATAAAAAATAGGGTATCCTCATCTAAAGTACTCAACTCATCTTGACCAATAACCTCTATAATTCTGAGAATTGTTGAAGCTGACTCATTATTATTTACCATGACTTGAATATCTGTTGGCATTTCAGAATCTAGAATTTTATATAAATTGTCATATTTCTTATCAATTTTTATGCCGTCTGATTTCAATGACTCGATTAAAATAATATCTTTTTTTGAGATAGAATACTTTTTATCCTTTTTTATTTTTTTGAGAAAATTATTGAGATCTTTTTCTATTTTTGTTTGATTATATTCTCCAATAAAATATTTAATAAGTTTTGATTGATGTAAAAGATCATCATTATACTTTATTTTAGTTTGTTTTTTTTCATCAGTATTAATATTTTCTAAATAAAAACTAGTATGCTTTGAGGAAATTTGATCTAATTCAATATCTTGTAACAGGTCTTTTAGTTTCTCCTCAAAAGCATTACCAATTTTATCTTTGATGAATGCTTCTTTTAAAAGTTTCATTAACTCTATTTTTTTATTTATCTCAGACTCTAACAATACACTTTGATATAAAAGGGCCCTGCTCTCAATATTAGCTAAAGATTTGAATACTGTTTTGACATTCAAAAATTGATCAATCGTAAACTGAAACCTTTTGTAAATTTGAAATAAATCATCTTCAAGATAATTCTTGTTATGTGTAGCATACTCAATTAATTCTATTTTTTCTAATTCATTCAGGTCAATTTCATTAGTTTGGTATAATAAATTTGAAGCAGCTAAATATTTCCATATTAATGGATTAGTATTTTCCTTTGGTTCAAAAAAAAATTCTGGGTTTGTTTTATGGGCCAAATGAAACTCTAGGATACTTTTTTCAGATACAACTTTATCAATTTCATTTGTATATCCAAAAAGATAATTTAGTTTATTTTCAAAATATTGGTCGTTAAAACCTAATTCTTTTTTTAAGTCAAAAATTAATTGTGCTTCATCTTTTTTTCCATTGTTTATCAAACAATAGATATTAAATTTAGACAAATAATCATTTTTTATTGGTTCTGAATTATTTAAAAAAATTTTGCAAGCTTGGTCAAGCTTAGACTCGGACAAATATTTATCAACTAAATATTTGCTTAGTTTAGGGTGTAAATTTAAAATATCATTCTTGATTAAGTACTCCTCTATTAGCTCTAAGTTATTATGTTTTATCAACCAATCTGATTTGATCTTTAAAAAATCCTTCTCACTAATATTTTTTTCGGGATGATAAGCATTGGTTAATAAAACAATGTTCATAAGTTCTGATGCATCGCTTGATAAATTTATTTTAGCTAAATTGTTGAAAAGGTATTTTAATTGATCACCGTTAGAATTAGACCACATATCAATTTTTAATCCAAAATCTTCAGGATCATAGAGACCTATTATTTTAATTTCTTTGGAATTTAAAGTTTCATCAACTTTAATTGAATCTGTTTTTTTTTGAGTTTGCATATCAAAAACATCAATTTTTTCTGTTCCAAGTTCACCTTCAGTAGTTGAAATTAATTCCTTATTTTCAGAATTTTCTTGTATTTGCTCTTTATCAATATTCCATATATCTACAGGTTCATCTTGTGAAAAAGAATTGACTATTGAAAAGAAAAAAATAAGTAAATTGCATATAGATTTAATTAATTTCAAATTAAGACATATTTGTGTTTTTTCAATAAAGAAACTTATGAAATCAAAGGAAAATTTAGTTTTTATCGGAATGATGGGGTCTGGAAAGAGTTCTATTGGCTCTATAGTATCAAAAAAACTTAATCTTAACTTTTTTGATATTGATCAATTAATTGAAAATGATCAAAAAATGAAAATATCAAAAATCTTTGAAGTTAAAGGAGAAAACTTCTTTAGAGATATCGAAAAAAAAATAACTCTTAATATTTTAAAAAGTAAAAAGGGTGTAGTTGCACTTGGTGGAGGAGCGTTCATTAATCGAGCTATTAAAAACGAGGTTCTAGAAAATCACTTATCATTTTGGCTTAATTGGAATATCGATACCTTAGTTAATAGGATAAAAAACAGCAAAAAAAGACCGTTAGCAGTAAATTCAAGTAAAAATGAACTCATAGAAATCATAAAAAAACGTTCAATTATTTACTCTAAAGCACTATATAAAATAGATTGTGAGAATTTTACAAAACAACAAATTGCTAAAAAAATCATAGATATTTATGAGACCAATTAAGTTGATAGTTAAAACTAATTCAGAAAAATATCCTATCATAATTGGTAGAAATTTAATTTCTAATTTATCAGAAATATTTAAAGAAAATTCTATCGTCTTTAAAAAATGCTTGTTAGTTTTAGATAAAAATATTCCAAAAAGATATGTCAAACAAATTTCAAGATCTCTAAAAAGATATGAAGTTTACAGATTTATTTACAATGCAAATGAGAAAAATAAAAACCAGAAAAATGTCAATAAAATTTTAGATCTTTTACTTCGAAAAAATTTTTCAAGAGATGACTGTTTAATATCTATTGGAGGAGGCATTACCGGGGATGTAGCAGGTTTTGCCGCAAGTTTATTCAAAAGAGGTTTAAAATTTGTAAATATTCCAACAACATTGTTATCGCAAGTTGATTCATCTGTTGGTGGAAAAACAGGTATTAACACATCTCAAGGCAAGAATTTAATTGGAAGTTTTTATCAACCTAAAATCGTTATCAGTGATGTAGACGTTTTGAGAAGTCTACCATTTAGAGAGGTAGTTTGTGGTTACGCAGAAATAGTTAAACATGCATTAATTGCAAATAAAAATTTTTATAATTTTCTGGATAGGAATATTGATGACGTATTAAAACTAAAGTCTCCGGCTATTGAAAAATCCATTTATGAGAGTTGTAAAGTTAAAAAATCCGTAGTTGAAAAAGACGAAAAAGAAAAAAATTTAAGAAAAATTTTGAATTTTGGACATACTTTTGCTCATGCATATGAGGCAAGTTTAAATTTTTCAAAAAAATTAAATCATGGAGAGGCAGTAATTCTGGGTATGAAATCTGCATTTGAATTTAGTAAAAAAAAAAAGTTGATTACCTATAAAGAATTTAATTCTGCAATTAAACATCTTAATAATTATAATTTTCCAGTTTCTATTAAAAATTATTTTACAATAAAAAAAATTGATCTGATCATATCCTTTATGATGAGGGACAAAAAAAATAATTCTAAAAATATTAAACTTATGTTAATTAAAAAAATTGGAGGTCCAATTATTGAAAAAGAAATTTCAGATGTTGCTGTCAAACTTTTTTTAAAAAAGAGATTAATTAATTAAAATTTGTAAAGAGTGAATGTGATTTTTTAATTCCTCATCTAATATTTTATAAATTTTTTTATTACTCTCAATTTTATTTAATTTTTTAAGCTCCTCAGACTCTATACTAATTTTTAAATGAAATTTATTGCTTTCGTGCCCTGAATGATTTTTATGTAAAAATGTTTTGTCTTCTATCAAAATATTTTTAATATTAATATTTTTTATTATTTTTTTTTTTACGTTTGTGATTAATTCATCTATATTCATTTGATATAATTATATCATGAAAAATATCTGTGACTGGAATAATTGCAATGAAATTGGTGAATATAAAGCACCAGTTGAAAAAGATAATAGTAAAAAATTTAGATTATTATGTTTAAATCATGTCAAAGAATTCAATAAAAATTGGAATTATTTTTCGGGTATGAATGATGATCAAGTAATTGACTTTTTAAAATCAGATATGGTTTGGCATAAACCTACGCAAAGTTTTAGTTCTTCAGATAACTTTTTTAAAGTCTTGTGGAGTAATACTTTGAGAGATGATCTTGATAAAGAAAAGTTAAAAAGCGATTTTAATCATATGGGACAATTTAGATATAATCATAAAGACATTAAAGCATTTGAAATATTAGGTATTTCAGTGGGGTCAAAATGGGAAAAAATTTATAATAAATTTAAAATACTTGTTAAAAAATTTCACCCTGATATGAATTCTGGAAATAAAAAATTTGAAGAAAAACTTAAATCGATAACTTTGGCTTACACTCAGTTAAAAAATACTTATAGAGAAAAAAATTGACATCAAATATTAACAATCAACCTGACATAAAACTCTCAATAAAACAGACATTTGGGATAGACTCTAATATGGAAATTGGCCATGCATCAGGGTAAACTTAGACAGTCATATAAGTCGTATAGATTTAATAGGTAAGGATGCAATTGTTTTAAAAGATGGTAAGCAAGTTACACAATTTAATGAAGGGATTTTGCCTTGGTCCATACAAAACCCTGTGGCTTTAGTGTTTGATGAGTATGACGCGGGAAGACCAGATGTAATGTTTGTTATCCAGAGAGTACTTGAAGCAGAAGGTAATTTTACTCTTTTAGATAAAAATAAAGTTATTAAACAAAATAAATTTTTTAGATTATTTGCAACCTCTAATACTGTTGGTTTAGGAGATACAACGGGACTTTACCATGGAACTCAACAAATAAATCAAGGACAAATGGATAGATGGAATATTGTTACAACTTTAAACTACCTTAGCCTTGATAAAGAAATGGAGATTATCTTAGCGAAAAATAAAGAGTTTAATAATACAAAGGGTAAAGAAAAAGTTTCTAATATGATTAAGGTCGCATCATTAACTAGAAAAGGATTTATAGCTGGGGATATATCAACAGTGATGAGTCCACGAACAGTTTTACACTGGGCTGAAAATGCAGAAATTTTCAAGGATACAGGTTATGCTTTTAGAGTAACTTTTTTAAATAAGTGTGATGAAATCGAGAAAAATATAATTGCCGAATATTACCAAAGATGTTTTGGTGAGGAATTACCAGAGTCCCTATTAAATATTCAAATTTAATGGATAACAAAACTGAAAGTTTTAAAGAAAAGCTTAGACAGGCTCTATCGTCTACAGTAAGAGTAATCTCGGACGATTTGGAAACCATTCCTAAAAAAAATATTAAAAATTCTGAAAAACATGATTTAATTGAACTAGAAAATTTAAATTCAAAAAACGATTTTATTAAGGCTAGAGCGGAAACAGACTCGAAAGCTCTTAAAAAGAAATTTTCTGATGAGTCAATATTTAAAAAAAATTTACCCACCAGCTCAACTTGTAAGTCACTTTATACAATCACTGAAAAAATAAGGTACGAAAAATTAGGATCAAAAATGTTAAAAGGAATTGAAAAAAATTTAAAAGATAATTATATTCAAATGATCAACCATAAGAGAAAAGATCAAATTAAATCCAAAGATGATGTGCCTGTAGTTGAGGCTTTTGAATTATATATGCTGAAAAATTTCCATAATATTAAACTCAATTCTTTAACATCAAGAATGTTAAACTTATGGGAAAAAGATTTTGATAAATCAATTTTTGAACATATAGAATTTTTTAAACAAAATTTAGAGGATCAGAATATTTACAGTTCAAAGTTCTCACAGTTACTGGAAGAAATGGACATTTTTCAATCAGAGGAGAATGAAGAAAAAAAGGATGAAAATCCAGAGGATAATAAAGAAAATCAGTCAAGTGAAAATGATGATAATGAGGATGAGGACAAAAAAGATCCTGATAAGCAAGATGAAACAGAAGCCAGTCTAGACTCAGATTATAATATTGATGAATATAAATTAGATGAACAACTTGTAGATACAGAGTCAGATGAACAAAACTCTGAGCAAGTTATCCAAAAGAAAAATTTAAAAGATTTAAATGTAGATTATAAAATTTTTACAACACAGTTTGACGAAATTACGAAAGCCGAAAATCTTGAAAACGCAGATGAAGCAAATAAGCTTCGAAAAACTCTAGATCAACAATTGATTGGTTTCCAAGATGTTATAACTAAACTTGCTAATAAACTTCAAAGACAATTATTGGCAAAACAGAACAGAGCTTGGGAGTTTGATTTAGAGGAAGGATTACTTGATAGCTCTAAGTTACCAAGAATTATAATGGATCCATACAATTCATTATCTTTTAAGAAAGAAAAGGATTTAGACTTCAAGGACACAGTTGTAACACTTCTAATTGATAACTCAGGCTCAATGAGAGGTAGACCAATTACAATTGCAGCTATTTGCGCTGATATTCTATCTAGAACTTTGGAACGTTGCTCAGTGAAAGTAGAGATATTAGGTTTCACAACAAAAAATTGGAAAGGTGGCCAAAGTAGAGAGTTATGGAATAAAAATAATAAGCCAAAGACACCTGGAAGATTAAATGATTTAAGACATATTATTTATAAAGGAGCTGATACACATTGGAGGCAGGCAAAAGATAATCTTGGGCTTATGTTAAAAGAGGGTTTATTGAAAGAAAATATAGATGGGGAGGCTATAACATGGGCTTTCAATAGAATTAAAAAAAGAAAAGAGGAAAGAAAAATTTTAATGGTAATTTCAGATGGCGCGCCAGTTGATGACTCAACCTTATCAGTAAATTCAGGAGATTTTTTAGAGAAACATTTAAAAAAAATGGTTAAGTTTATTGAGGATAAATCTGAGATAGAAATTTTAGCCATAGGGATTGGTCATGATGTTTCTAGATATTATAAAAGAGCAATTAAGATCACTGATGTAAATGAACTTGGTGATGTAATGATTTCACAATTAAGCTCATTATTTGATAAAAAAGCAAAATTACATTAAATTTTTTTCAAGTAAGTTTTTACCTATAAATATTCCCAGACCTAAACCCGATCGATTTTTATCTTTATTCTTAAGTGATCTTAAATAAGGCTCACCT
>LUMT01000675.1_pt1 | contig 16927 bp, 21 predicted proteins | sample 729741 | NCBI WGS metagenome assembly LUMT01 (sample SAMN03860299, study PRJNA289734) | marine metagenome | biome: seawater column; feature: ocean; material: water; isolation source: Red Sea water column Station 192 - depth 50m | place: Saudi Arabia: Red Sea | collected 2011-10-15 | depth 50 m
CTCCATATTTATTTTTTAAATAATCATATATTTCTTCTTCTTCTTTACCTTCATCAATCTTATTTTTTACAACAAGCTTCATACTAACAGCAAAATCGGACTGAGAGTCGTAAACAGATTGACCTTGGCATATCAAACACCTTAAGTTTTTTGTAATTTGATCTACTTTGGTATTTATTTCATTCGCATAGGAAAAATTAAAACTAAAATATAGCAGCAATATTAATTTTAAAATTTTAAGCATTTTTTTTTAATAAATTTTTTATTTCTATTAAATTTTCGCTTGTCAATGGACCAATATACTTTTTTATTATCTCATTTGTTTTACCACTTATAATAAAAGTTTCAGGAACACCAATAGCTCCGAATTCTATTGATTTTGTTCCATCATTATCGGTAATAACTTCTGAATAAGGATTTCCAAGTGAGCTTAAAAAATTTTTCGCATTTTTTGGACTGTCTTTATAATTAATTCCAATTATATTTATGTTCATATCTTTTAATTTCATTAAAAACTGATGCTCTTCTCTACATGGTGCACACCAAGATGCCCAAATATTTACTACAGAAGGACTATTTTTATCAAATAAGTCTGAAATATTAATTATTTCATCAGAAAATAGTTTTTTTGCATTAAGTGAAAAATCTATTTTACTTTTTAATTTCTCGTTAGAGTAATCTTTCGATACGTTCAATCCCTTGAGCAAGATTATAAAAATTATTATTAATGTTAGTAGTAATCCTAAAAATTTAATATTTTTGCTCATTTTTTCTAATAACACTTAATAAACCACCAAAACCAATAAATATAGTTGAGATCCATATCCAAATCATTAAGGGTTTATATTGATATCTTACGTTATAATAGCCATCGTCTTTTAAAATATTAAATACTAAAAAATTATCTGAAAATAATGTTGTCTTAATATCTGCTTCACTCGTAATAGTTAAAGGCTGCTGGTAAATCCTAACTTCTGGGTATAAAGCAAAAGAGGAATTTTTATTCGTAACTTCAAAACTAGCTTTAAGAGATTTATAATTGTCTACATCTTTAACATTAACTTCTTTTAATTTTACAACTTTGTCATTGAATATTCTTTCATCTCCTACTTTCATATTTGAATTGAATTCATTAGAAAAAAGTCCATTCAATAAGATACTTGTAATTAATAAGCTAAAACCAAAATGTGAAATTTTTTGGCTAATCGAGGATTTGCTAACAAAAAAATCCTTAATTGTTACTAATAAAAGATAGATGCTCAAAACTATCAGAGGAATAGACAACAGAAATGAATTTTCGGTTTTTGTTAAAATGACATATGAAATAAGTAGTGAAACTAAAAAAATAATTAAAATATTATAGTTAAACTTTTTTAATTTATCTTTAATCCATTTCAAACTTGGGCCAAAGCTCATGAATATTAAAAAAGGAATTAAGAAGGGTATTAAAAGATTATGATAAAAAGGCGGACCAACAGAAATTTTTGAACCATTTAAAACTTCAAGAAAAATTGGATAAATTGTACCAACAAGAACAACAGATAAAAAAAACATCATAAACCAGTTATTCACTAATATTGCAGTCTCTTTACTTAAAATAAAATTCTCTTTGGCTGTGTTTGATATTTTATTCTGATTAAAAAAGAAAATTAATATAGACATCAAAATTAGGATAAAGAGAAAACTTAATATATATAGCCCTCTTGATGGATCGTTTGCAAAAGTGTGAATTGAATTTAAAATTCCAGACCTAACAAGAAAAGTGCCACTCATACTCAGTGAGAAAGTTGTAATTGACAAAATAATAGTCCACTCTTTAAACGAATTTCTTTTCTGTAATACAATTACAGTATGCAGTAGCGCTGTTAAGCAAAACCATGGCATTAATGAAACATTTTCTACAGGATCCCAAAACCAAAAACCTCCCCAGCCCAGCTCATAATATGCCCATATAGATCCAAGCAAAATACCAATTGTTAAAAATACCCAAGATACCAAAACCCATTTTTTAATGTGCCTTGCCCACTTATCTCCAATATTTCCGCTAATCATTGAGGCAAGTGAAGCTGAAAAGATAATAGATGTTCCAACATAACCTAAATATAAAATTGGAGGATGAATAGCTAAAGCAGGGTCTTGTAAAATAGGGTTCAAACCTAATCCCTCGCTAGGAATTGGATATAGCATTTTGAATGGGTTGGAAGTTAATAAAATAAAAACTAGAAAACCTGAAATAATAATTTGTTGAAATAGTATCGTTAAAAGTTTGTATTTAGTATCTTGTGATCTTGAATTTAATAAAAAAATAAATAGAAAAATTGAAAGAACTAATAACCACAATAATAAACTTCCCTCGTGATTTCCCCATGTGCCTGATACTTTATAAAATAAAGGTTTTAAAGTATGAGAATTGTTGAAAACAGTTTCATTACTAAAATCTGAAATTACAAAAGCTGCAACTAGACTAAAAAAACTTACCGTAATCATTATAGTTTGTATTGAAGTAATTAAAATAAAGTTTTTATCTAAATATTTATTTTCTGAATTTGCATCCAAGTATGACTTAAAAATTAAATAAACAGATGCTATTAAAGCAATATATAAAGAATAATTTCCTAAATAATTAGACATACAAATTAATTGTTTTTCATAGCTTCGCTGACTTCAGGAGGCATATAATTTTCATCATGTTTTGCTAAAATCTTGTCAGCATTTAGAAAACTTTTATCCTTTAAGAAACCTTCAGCAACTACACCCTTACCCTCTTCAAACAGATTAGGTACAGATCCATTAAAGTTGACTAATAATTCATTTTTGAAATCCGTAATTACGAAAAAAATTTCTTTATCGTTTATTTTAATAGAATTTTTTTTCACCATTCCACCAACTCTAATTTTTTGAGCATTTTTGATTTCATTAAGGTTTTTAATGTCTGTTGGAGACTTAAAATATACTACGTTTTCCTCAAGAGATTTAACCACCAAAAAAATTGTAAGAACTAATGAAATTAAAATTAAAAAAATAAAAAGGGCTCTAAATTTAACTTTTTTTCCGTACATGTGAATTTTAGTTAAACTTTAGATGTGGAAGTGTTTGCTAATATCTCTCTGTACGTTTTTTGCTTAGCTACTGATGCAAGTTTCTTTTCATCTAGTGATTTATAATTTTCCTCAAATTTCTTTTTCTCTTTAATTAAATTTAATTTTACTACCGCGTACAAGAAGCTAAAAGAAAATAGAGTAAATATAAATGATGACCAAACGTATACACCGTATCCATTCATATTTAGTAGTTCACTAATCATAATCTATTAAGGCCTTTATTTTTAATCTTTAACAGTTCTGTATTATATTTCATTAAAAATATCAAAAGTGAAAATAGAGCAAATGCCGCAGTCATTATAGCTAATGGTGTCAACATTGAAGAATGAATTGTTGTTTCTTCCAAAATTTTTACTGACGCAGGTTGGTGTAAAGTATTCCACCATTCTACTGAAAATTTTATAACTGGAATATTTATAAGACCAATAATTGCTATTATTGAGCTAATTTTTTCTGCTTTACTAGTGTCTGTCGTAATCTTCCAAGAAGTAATGAACAATAAATAAAAAATTGAAAGTAAAAGCATTGAAGTTATTCTTGCATCCCAAGCCCACCAAGTTCCCCAGGTTGGTTTTCCCCAAATTGATCCTGTAACTAAAGCTATTATGCTAAAAACAAAACCAGAAGGTGCTAAACTTTTTGTTATTAAAGAGAAATTTTTATTTTTAAAAACAAAAACTCCAAAAGAAAGAATGGAAATAAATGAAAATATTCCGAGTGATATCCAAGCTGATGGAACATGGACATACATAATCCTAACTGAGTCACTCTGCTTATAATCCTCAGGAGAAAGAACTAAAGCTTCAACTAATCCAAGTAACAATACAATTATAAATAGCGCAAATACAAACTTTTGTATTTTATTAATTATCTTTAAAGTATTATTTGGATTGAAATAATTAATCATAATTTTTTATAACACATAAATTTTAGATTAAAATTGTTCAAAATTTTCTGACCAAGAATACAGAGGGAGATAGAGGAAAAACAGTACTCTTGATCAGAATTAAATATTTTATAACAAACAGATATGACAGAGATTTGGGACAATTGTGTTTAAATATTGGCTATTAGTTAATTTGAAGGCTTGAAGTAGCTTGATCCACGCTTACCTGAAAAAATTTCGTTAATTAGAGGGTGTTTTATAGGCTCTTCAGAGTCATCAAATAATAGATTTTGCTCAGACACATAAGCCTCGTAAGTAATTTCGTCATTCTCTGCTAGTAAATGATAAAATGGCTGATCCTTTCTAGGTCTCACGTTTTTTGGAATCGATTGATACCACTCCTCTGAGTTATTAAATTCAAAGTCAACATCGTAAATCACACCTCTAAAATCGAAGTGTCTATGTTTTACAACGTCTCCAATTGAAAATTTAGCTTTTTGAGTACTCACGATATTAAATATGGATATTTGATGAAAAAAATCAATAAAAAAAATATAAATGTTTTATTAATCTGTTAATATGTAGCAGTGAATAAATCACTTCTAAAATTCATTACAGACGTTGGGCCTTTAGCTATTTTTTTCTTCTTTTATTATAACAGTGATAAAAATTTAAAAGTTGCAATACCACCTCTAATTGTCGCAACAATAATTTCTGTTCTCTTGGTTTGGATACTGGAAAAAAAAGTTCCGATGGTTCCTTTGTTAGGAGGAATTTTAATTACTCTATTTGGAGGTTTAACAATTTATTTTGATAATCCAATTTTTATTTATATGAAACCCACTATTATAAATATTTTATTTGCCTTAGCTTTATTCTTTGGAAAATACTTCACCAATGAACCAGTTTTAAAATTAATACTTGGAAAAACACTGCCAATGTCTGATGAAGGTTGGAAAATTTTGAATAACAGATGGACTTATTTTTTTATTTTTTTAGCTATATTAAATGAAATTGTTTGGAGAACTCAAACAGAAGAATTTTGGGTTAACTTTAAAGTTTGGGGAATGCTACCAATTACATTCATCTTTACAGCATCACAAGTTGGGTTGATTAATAAACACAAATTAAATGAGTAATTTAAAATTAGTAATAAATAATTCAAATAAAGAACAAAACCAAAGGTATTTTTTTGAAAAAAAAGAACTAAAAATTATATTAGACCTATATGCTAAAATGGTATCTGAAGGATCTTGGAAAGACTATGGCCTCTCAATATCAAGTAAAAGAGTAAGTTTTAGTATTTTTAAAAATGCAGCAGAAAAAGCTATCTACAACATTTGTAAAAATTTTAAACCTTCTAATAAGAATTTGAAATATTTAATAACTGATAGAAATGGTAAAATTTTAAATAATGCTTATGATTTAGAAATACTTCTAAAAAAAACAAATTGGAAAAAACTATAGTTTTTGATTATCTTCTTTGACCGAACAATCTTAAAAGCATTATAAATAAATTTATAAAATCTAAGTATAATGTTAAAGCTCCCATAACAGCTTTCTTGCCAATTACTTCACCTGAATCTGATGCTGCGTACATATTCTTAATTTTTTGTGTATCGTATGCAGTTAATCCAACAAATATAAGAACTCCAATGATTGAAATAGCAAAGTACATCATTGAAGATTTTAAGAAAATATTTACTAAAGATGCGATTATAATACCGATCAAACCCATCATTAAGAATGATCCAAATTTTGTGAGGTCTCTTTTAGTTGTGTAACCATATATACTCATAGCTCCAAATGTTGCTGAAGATATGAAAAATACTCTCGTCACACTAAGTCCTGTGTAAACTAATAAAATTGATGATAGTGATAAACCCATCAAGGCTGCAAAAATCCAAAAAGTAGTTTGAGCTTTTGAAGAACTCATTTTATTTATCCCAAAACTCATATAAAAAACAATTCCGAGAGGAGCTAACATAACCACCCATTTCAATCCTGATAGATAAATTGCATTTCCGAACTCAGTTAAAGCAACTATTGATCCACTTGCATCTGTAACTACTGACATTTTAAAAGATAGCAATGCAATGATTCCCGTTAGCAAAACTCCAGTTGCCATGTAGTTGTAAACTTTAAGCATGTAGGCTCTAAGGCCTTCATCCATCACAACAGCTTTTTTTGCTGTCGTTGATCTATTTAAAATATTGTCTCTATTGAATTCCATAATTAAATATATAGTAATAAATTTTAAATTTTTCAAGCAGTCAAAATATAGGTAACAAATACTTAATATTTAATGAATTATAAAAAATTAGGAACAACTGATATAGATATTAGCACAATTTGTCTCGGCACCATGACTTGGGGTGAACAAAATAGCCAAGAAGAGGCCTTCGAACAAATGGATTTCTCACTAGAAAATGGGGTTAATTTTTGGGATACAGCAGAACTTTATGCGGTACCTCCTAAAGCTGAAACTTTTGGTCATACAGAGACGATCATTGGAAATTGGTTTGAAAAAACAAAAAAAAGAAAAGATGTGATACTTGCAACTAAAGTTTGTGGTCCTGCAAGAGATTATATTAGAAATGGTGAAAATAGTTTTGTAGGGAAGAATCTCGAAACTGCACTTCATAACAGTCTTAAAAGACTTAAAACTGATTATATAGATTTATATCAGCTTCATTGGCCAGAAAGAAATGTAAACAATTTTGGAAGACTTGGTTATGTGCATAAAGAAAATGAATGGAATAAATTCGAAGACGTGTTGGTTGAATTACAAAAGTATATTGAGCAAGGTAAAATTAGACATGTAGGTTTATCTAATGAAACTCCTTGGGGTGTTATGAATTATCTCAAACTCTCAAAGGAAAAGAGTTTGCCAAGAATGATGTCCATACAAAATCCCTATAGTTTATTAAATAGGTCATATGAAGTTGGATTAGCTGAGGTGTCTATAAGAGAAAATATTGGCTGTTTATCTTATTCTCCTTTAGCCAGTGGTTTTTTAAGTGGTAAATATAGAAATAAGCAATTTCCAAAAGGATCTCGGATGGAAAGAGATTGGGATTTTTGGACAAGATATCGAAAACCAAATACTAACGAAGCTGTTGATGAGTATTTTAATATTAGTGAAAAATACAACATTGATATGAGTCAAATGTGTATAAAATTTTGTGAGATACAGGATTTCATGTCTAGCGTTATTATTGGTGCAACAACAATGGAGCAGTTGAAAACAAATATAGAAAGTGTAAAAGTGAATCTCGATAAAGAAATAATTAATGAAATTAATGAAATTCAAAAAAAATATCCAAATCCATGTCCATAATTTTTAAAATAATTTTTTTTATTCTCTTATTAGGATCAACTTCTTATTCAGAAGAATTAAATAAAATAGGAACATTTAAAGACTGGGATGCAATTGTTGTTACTAATGGGGATAGTAAAGTATGTTTTGCTCAATCTAAACCTGTTCTTCAATCTCCTAAAAAAAATGATAGAGATGCAAGATTATTTGTAACTTTTAGACCATCTGAAAAAATTAAAGACGAAGTAAGCACAACCTCAGGCTATGAATACAACAGTCAAAATTCAATTACAGCTAGCTCTGGTAAATCAAAATATAAATTTGATATAGCTCAAGATAATTTTGCATGGATTTCAAGTAATAAAATTGAAAAAAAAGTTGTTAGCAGAATGAAAAAGGCCTCAAGATTAATGGTTACTGGATATAATAAATCTGGATCTCAAACAATTGATCATTATTCTTTGATGGGCTTCACTAAAGCATATAACGCGGCTAAAAAAAGCTGTAGTTAAATAATGAAATCAAAGAAAAAGATAGTTCTTGCCTATTCTGGAGGTTTGGACACATCAATCATATTAAAATGGTTACAGGAAAATTATGATGCAGAAGTAATTTGTTATACTGCAGACATTGGTCAAGAAATAGATAGAAATAAAATTTTCAGAAACGCAAAAAAACTTGGCGTAAAAAATATTATTATTCAAGATCTAAAAGATATTTTTGTAAAAGATTATGTTTATCCAATGATTAGGGGCCATGCAATATATGAAGGTGTTTATTTGCTTGGAACCTCAATTGCTAGACCTTTAATAGCCAAAGATCAAATTAGAATTGCTAAAAAATTTAATGCCTATGCTGTGTCTCATGGATCAACAGGAAAAGGAAATGATCAAGTAAGATTTGAGTTAGGTTATCATTATTTTGGTCCTAAAATAAAAGTTATTGCGCCTTGGAGAATTTGGAAGCTGAAATCTAGATCAGATCTAATTAATTATGCAAAAAAAAATAAAATTGAAATACCTAAAGACAAGAAAGGAGCGCCACCTTTTTCTTATCTCCATCTAAATTGCTTGGAAAATTAAACGACATAGCTGGAAAAAATGCTATTGGAAGAGTTGATCTAGTAGAAAATAGATTTATCGGTATAAAATCAAGAGGTGTATACGAAACACCAGGCGGAACTTTATTAATGCACGCTCATAGGGCTATAGAGTCTGTTACACTTGATAAAGATACAATGCATAAGAAAGAAAAAATTATGCCTAGATATGCGGAACTGATTTACAATGGATATTGGTTTTCTAAAGAGAGATTTAAATTACAAAGAATTGTAGATCTTAAGAGAAGTAAAGTTAATGGATCAGTTAAATTGAGGTTATATAAAGGGAATGTTATTATTCATTCAAGAATAACTAAAAGTTCAGCTTATTCTATGAAAAAAGTTTCATTTGAGGAAAATAAAACTTTTAATAAATCAAATGTTGAAAGATTTATTAATTTTCACAAGAAAAAATTAAAATAAAATATCATGAATTTTGAACCAAGTCGGGCGAAAGCCACTAATAAACTAGATAATTTTGTTGAAAATAATCTTTCTGAATATTCAAGATTGAGAAATTTTGATTTTGGTCCAGATAAAAGATCAAATATATCTTGTATTTCTCCATATATATCTCATGGAATATTAAATGAGTTAGAAGTTATAGATAAAGCCTTAAAGAAATTTTCATTTTCTAAAAATGAAAAATTTATTCAGGAGGTTTTGTGGCGTACTTATTGGAAAGGATGGTTAGAATTAAGACCTAATGTATGGACAGATTACATAATAGAACTAAAAATTATAAGAGAAAAATACAAAGATAATAAAGATTATTTAAATGCCATTGATGGAAATACAAATATAGAATGTTTTAATGAATGGGTTAAAGAATTAAAAGAATTTAATTACCTTCATAATCATACAAGAATGTGGTTTGCCAGTATCTGGATTTTTACTTTAAATTTACCTTGGCAATTAGGAGCTGAATTTTTTATGAAGCATCTCTATGATGGAGATGCAGCATCTAATACATTAGGATGGAGATGGGTTGCTGGGATACAAACACAAGGTAAGCATTATTTGGCAAGTGAATGGAATATAAAAAAATTTACTAATAACAGATTTAATAACATTAATTTAAATGAAAATGCACCACCTAAAGTTAGCGAGAAAATATACAAGGCTATTCAGGATCAAAAAAGAAGGTTGGATGAAAAATCTTTGGATTGTGAAATTATTGATATTGGTAACCTTAAAACAATTGAGAATAGTTATTTTTTATATCCTTGTGTTGGAGAAAACTTAGATTTTTTAACTTCTCAAGGAATAAATAATATAAAATTTCTTTATCGTAATTTAGACCGAAGTTCTTGGAAATATTGCAATAAAGGTTTTTTTAATTTCAAAAAGTATATACCAACTATAATTAAAGAATTTTTTTAAAGAACTATTGTAAATTATCAAAATTATGAGATAACAATAATATGAATAACCCGCAAGTTCTTGAAATTATTGAAAATCTTAAAGGCAGAAGGAATTACGAAGAAAAGAAAGCTTCAAAATTAGGTTTCAACTCTCTTTACGCATACATTGAAAATAAAATATTAAAAGAGAAAGAAGCTGAAGCAGCAAAAATTCTTGAACAATCAGCCCCTAAAGAAGAAGTGATTGAAGAAAAAAAACCAGAGAAAAAGAAAAGCTGCTCTTGTTGTTAATTAGTTATTTTTTGAACATTTCTTAGAACAATATTTCACTTTATCCCAGTTTAATTTCCATTTTTTTCTCCAAGTAAAAGGTCTCTTACATACAGGGCAAATTTTTGTGGGTAAATTTTCTTTTCTCACTATGCAGTATTTTGTTTAATAAATTTTTCTGCCTCAGCTAAAATTAATTTTTTTCTATCAGGTTTCATTTTATCGAAAATTCTAACCATCATAGAAAGTCTAGGATTTTTTAAAAAGAAGGCTCTATTTCTATTTATGAATCTCCAATAAAGACCATCCATGGTATTGCACCATTCTCCTTTTTTAAAATCCATCATTTTCATGAAATAAGCGGAGCCGCAAATATATGGTTTTGTTGCAAATATTCCTCCATCACTGAAAAGCCCCATTCCATAAACATTCGGGACCATTACCCAGTCAGAGGAATCCACAAACATTTCCATAAACCATTTGTAAACATACGTTGGCTTAACTTCACATAAATTCATTATGTTTGATAAGATCATTAACCTTTCAATATGATGTGACCAACCATAATTCACTGCATTTTTAATAGCATAATCTAGAGGTGGTAATCCTGTTGTTCCTTCGTACCATGAGTTTTTCATTTTTCTATTTTGTTTAAAAAAATTTCTAGTTTCCATTTCTTTTGAATAGCTTTGATATATTCCCCTCATAAATTCTCTCCACCCGATTACTTGACGAATATAACCCTCTAAGGAATTTAATCTTATTTTATTTTTGTTGTGAAAATCTAAAACTTTTTTAATTATAAATTCTGGAGTGATAAGACCTAAATTGATGTAAGGACTTAAAGCACTATGAAATAATATATTGTCTTTCTGATCAACTGCATCTTCATAATCCCCAAATAAATTTGATTTCTCTTTAATAAAAAAATTTAATAATTTAATTACATCATCATATTCCGTAGCAAACCAAAAGTCTTTCGTATTACCTGGGTGACTTTTAAAATTTTTATCAATTAAAATTTTTAGTTTTTTCGTATGAACAGTCTCAGTAATTTTAGGAAATTTGGGTATAGATATATTTTTTGGAAGTTTATTTCGATTTTCTTCGTCAAAACTCCATTTGCCTCCTTCTGGATTACCATCTTTTTTCATGAGTATATCCAAATCTCTTCTAGTCTCTTTATAAAAAACTGCCATAAAAGGTTTTTTTGATTTCGATAAATAGTTTTTAAATTTTTCTCTAGAATTTAAAAACATTGGTGTTTGAATAATATTCCATTTAATTTTTTCCTTTTTTAAAAAATTGGTAATTTTATTTTCAAAAAACTTATCCTCAATTTCGAAACTTGAAATTTCTTTAATTTTTTTTGCTTTAATTATTTTTTTTAATTTTTCTGTGTAATCCAGCTTGAAAGATTTATCCTCGATCGAAGAATATTCTAATTTAAATTTATTTTTTTTTAGTCTATCTGCGTGAGATCGCATGCAAGATAAGAACAATAATATCTTTTGTTTATGATGCTTTTCGTACGTACAAAGCTGATAATCTTCAGCCATAAAGAAAAAGTGGTCTTTTCTGTACTTTTCTAGATATTTCTCTGAGAAAAGCTGATTTCCAAGTAGAAAAAATAATTTCATTAACTATATATAACTCTTTAAAAATTTATGTCAGAAAAATATTTAGTAGTAGGTGCGACAGGATCTATCGGATCTAATTTAGCCGAACAGTTATACGCAGCCGGCAAAGAAGTACATTTAATTGGTAGGGATGAAGAAAGAACAAAATCTTTGTCTGAAAAACTAAATTGTAAATATACAGTCTCTGATGTTTTAGAAAATGGTTTTGTTGAAAAGATTAAGTCCGAAATAGATGATATCAAAGGTATAGCTTATTGTGTTGGTTCAATTGATTTAAAACCTTTAAGAATGGTTTCAGAACAAGATTTTACAAAATGTATGAAACTAAATTTATATTCTGCAGTAGATTTAATTAAAGGTTATCAAGAAAGTTTAAAAAAAAATAAAGGATCGATTGTTTTGTTTTCAACTGTTGCTGCTCAAAGGGGTTTTACAAATCATGCAATTATAGCTTCAACTAAAGCAGCTGTTGAAGGATTAACTGTTTCTTTAGCAGCAGAATTTGCTCCTAATATAAGAGTAAATTGCATTGCTCCAAGTTTAACTAATTCAAAAATTGCAGAGCCAATGCTTAAAAATAAAGTTTTAGCTGATGGTATAGCAAAAGCCCATCCATTAAAAAGACTTGGAGAAGGTAAAGACTCAGCTTCGCTTGCAAAATTTCTAATAACTGAAGACAGTTCTTGGGTTACAGGACAAATTATTGCTGTCGATGGTGGTAGATCAAAACTTTCATAGAGTGAAGAAATTATTATTTCTTTTATCATTAATACTATTCTCAACTAATTCATTTAGTAAAAATTTTAATTTTAATAAAATTATTGAATTAGAAGCACCTTGGGGTTCGTCGTTCGTTAATGAAAATGAAATGATTGTTACCGAGAAAGGTGGCAAAATAAAATTTGTAAACATTTCTACAAGGGAGATAAATGAAATTGATCATAACTTAAATTTTGTAGAATATGGACAGGGAGGATTATTGGATATTCTGTATCATGAAGATTACATTTACATCTCATACACAGAAAATAGAAATAATTGGAAGACTAGTACTTCAATTGCACGTGCAAAATTTAATAAAAACAAATTAAATTTTAAAAATATTTTTCAAGCCAATCCACCAATTGACTCGCCCTATCATTTTGGTTCAAGACTTGCAATTAAAGACAACTATTTATTTGCTTCTGCAGGTGAAAGAGGCGGGGGAATGATTGCTCAAGATGGAAATAAACATCCAGGAAGTATAATTAGAATTTATCTAGATGGTGGCATTCCAAAAGACAATCCTCGTTTTGAGGGGAAATCAGACTGGCTACCTGAAATATATCAAATTGGTGTAAGAAATCCTCAAGGTTTAGCTTTATCACCTTTTGATGGAAAAATTTATATGAGCAATCATGGTGCAAAAGGAGGCGATTGGTTTGGTGAAGCAAAGAAAGGTGAAAATTATGGTTGGAAAATTCTTGGATGGGGTGGCACAAATTATTCAGGTATACCAATAGGGCCAAAATGGAAACCTGGCTTTACAAAAGCCATTCAATATTGGGTTCCATCAATAGCCACAAGTGCAATCACAATTTATAAAGGTAATGAATTTAAAGATTGGAATGGTCATGCATTAATTACTTCTCTTAAAGATAAGTCTTTAAGAAAATTAGAGTTTAATGATTTATCAAACGTAAAAGAGGAAATAATATTTAAAGATAAAATTGGAAGAATCAGAGACATACAAATTCATCCTATAAATGGTAAACTATATTTTTTAAATCAAGATGGATTGTGGTTGATGGAAAATTCTAGTTAGTATCAAAAAGCTCTTTAAATAATTTAAATTCACCAATTTTAAAAATAATTGCATCATCTTTTTTAAATCCAAATTTTTCTGCATTTTGCTTAAACCTTAAAGGGGGCTCTAATATTGGTTCAAGTGATAAGACAAAAGTTCCCCAATGCATTCCAATTACTTTTTTACTTTTTAAATCTTTAGCAAGTCCAAGGGCTTCTTCAGGGTTAGTGTGGTAAGCAGAAGAATCTTTAATTGAAGCCATAGGATAAAAATTATATGCGCCAATGTTAATAAATGTTAAATCAATTGGACCATACTTATCTCCCAATTCTTTATATATTTTTCCAACACCAGTATCACATGAAAATAATATTTTTTTTCCTTTGTATTCAATCAAATAGCTGCCCCATAAAGTTTTGTTAGTATCCGTTAAACTCCTTTTTGACCAGTGGACTGATGGCAAAAAAGTAATATTTAAATTCTGATTTATTCTTATTTGATCATACCAATCCATTTCATTTACATCTTTAAATCTATTAATTTTAAAATATTTTTTTAGTCCTAAAGGTAACAGGACTTTAGATTCTTTATAAGGAAATCTCATTATTGTTTTCATATCTTGATGATCGTAGTGATTGTGAGTTAGTAGAAAAATATCTGTTCTTGGTATCTCATTAAGTTTTAATGCTGGTTCGGTAAATCTCTTTGGCCCAAAAAATAAAGGTCCTGCATTTTTTGAAAAAACTGGATCTGTTATTATTGTTATTTCCCCTAATTTTAATAAAAATGTTGCATGACCTATCCACGCTACATAATCTTCTTTTTGGAAATTATTTAAATCCAATAAAACTTTTTCTTTTTTAATGATATTACTTTCAGGAAAAGTCATATCTAATTTTTTTTTTTCTTGGTTAAAGACCTTAAACGACCAATTGAAATTCATATCAATCACCTTTGATCCTTCAGGATTACGAAATGTGCCATTTGCTAAATGATGATATTTTTTTTTCATATCCGATTAATAATTTTTTGAAATAATATCTTGAATTGTATTACTTATAACTATTGTTCCAGCTTTGTTAGGATGTATGCCATCTTGTTGATTTAGATTTGGATCAAGAGCAACACCCTCTAGCAAAAATGGAATTAAAGGTAAATTATATTTTTTTGACAATTTAGGATAAATAGCATCAAAATTTTTTTTATATTTAGTTCCATGAGTTGTTGGCGCAACCATCCCAGCTATTATAATTTTTATTTTTTTACTGTTAGCGATTTTAATTATTTCTTCTAAATTTCTCTCGGTTTCATCTGGTTGAATTCCTCTAAGCATATCATTTGCCCCAAGACCAAGGATGATTAGATCAATACCGGGTTCTGATAAACTCCATTCTGCTCTATTCAATCCACCAGAAGAAGTACTTCCTGACACACTTCCATTTATTACCTTAATATTTAAACCACTCCTAACGAGATTACTTTCTAAAACCAAAGATAAGTGTTGTTCTTTAGGTAGACCATAACCCGCCATTAAACTATCGCCGAATAATATAACCTTTTCTATTGCACTTGCATTTATGTGCACTAGAAAGAATAACAATATTTTTATAAATAAACTTTTATTCATGAACACACTTCTTAAATTAAAAAAAATAAATCTCAAATACCAAACTGGGAAGGACAATATCAATGTTTTAAAAAATATTGATTTAACTATAAAAAAAAAAGAAACTGTATCTGTGGTTGGAGAAAGTGGGTCAGGAAAAACAAGCTTGATTATGCTTATTGGTGGACTAGAACGTCCAACCTCAGGGAAAATTATATTTCAAGACAGGGAAATAACAAATCTTAATGAAGACGAAGTATCTGAAATTAGAAAGCAAAATATAGGAATTATATTTCAATCTTTCTATTTAATTCCAAATTATACAGCTGTTGAAAATGTAGCTTTAACACTTGAACTTAATGAATTTAAAAATCCAGAGAAAGAAGCAAAAAGTTTATTAGATCGATTTGGTCTAAAACATAGATTCAATAATCTTCCAAGTCAATTATCTGGCGGAGAGCAACAACGTGTGGCGATTGCAAGAGCTATTGCAATGAAACCAGATTTGATTTTAGCTGATGAACCAACTGGTAATCTAGATACCGAAAACTCAATAATGATCTCTGAAATTTTATTTAAATACGTCAAAGAAGAAGGGTCTTCTTTAATAATGGTCACACATGATCCAAAATTAGCAGACAAAGCAAAACGAAAAATTAAAATCAAAGATGGAAAAATTAAATAATTCTTCGGAGTTAAGTTTAATATTCAAGTATGCTTTAAAGGATTTAAGCAGAAATTATAAAAAAATTTCAAGCATTATTGTAACGCTGTTTATCAGTCTTTTTATTTTAAGTGCCATCTTTACAATCGAAGATAGTTTAAAAAAAGAGCTTAATGATAATGCAAAAGTTCTTTTGGGTGGAGATCTCGAAATCGATTATAACCGTAATCAGGGGGATCTTAATTTAGTCAATAAAGTAAAGGAATTTTCAACTGTCTCACAAATGATAGAGTTCAGTACAATGCTTTCTACGACAGGCAGAGAAAAAAATAAATCATTATTTACAAGGATTAAAACAGTTGATGAAAAATATCCACTTTACGGTGAAGTTGTTTATGAGCCAGAAGATGCTTATGAAAGAATGCAAAAGGAACCAAAGACAATTTTGATTAATGAAAGTTTATCAAAAACTTTAAAGATAAAAATAAATGACAAAGTTAAGGTACAAGATCAAAGTTTCATAGTTGTTGGAATTATAAAATCTGTACCTGATGTCAGTGGGTTTGTAGCTTTTGGAGATTGGGCATTAGCAGGAAAACAAACTTTGGAGATACTAAAACTAAATGGAATAGGTAGTTTTTTAAATTATGAATATAAAGTAAAATTTAATCCAAGTGATGATCCAGAAAAAATAGAAAGTAAGATCAAAGATATTTTTAAAGATGACCAAAAAGTAAAACTTAGATTTCCAGAAAATTCAGCAAGTGGCTTAAAAAGGATAATTAATAATTTTTCCCAATTTCTCTCTTTAGTTTCAATTAGTGCAATGTTAATTGCTGGAATAGGTATCGCTAATACATTGTTGTCATTTATAAACCAGAACAATATGTCTATTGCTGTAAGAAAAGCTGTAGGATTTTATTCAGGTAATATAAAAACACTTTATTATCTTCAATTATTAATATTATTATTTATTATTACTGTAATTTCTTATGGCTCAAGTTTTTTAATTGTACCAATTGCTGATAAATATTTATCTGATGGGTTGGGATTAAATGTTTATCCAAAATTCTCTTTAATTAATTTTATAAAAATATTTATTGTAGGTTTGTTAGTTCTTATAATTTTTTCAATACCAACAATAAGTTCAATTGATCAAGTTAAAGCATCAAACCTATTTAGAAATGTATTC